>OHYA01000614.1_pt1 | contig 15389 bp, 8 predicted proteins | sample 1580051 | NCBI WGS metagenome assembly OHYA01 (sample SAMEA3882554, study PRJEB24775) | human gut metagenome | biome: human-associated habitat; feature: intestine environment; material: feces | place: Netherlands | collected 2009/2010 | reverse complement strand
TAGTTTTTCATATATATTTTTTAATCCTCTCTTTTCAGAAAAGTAACCGCTCATTTTATTGAGCGGTCTTTTTATTTTTCAAAAATTGGTGTATGATAGTCTCTGGTTGTTTGTATACAATCAAATTTTTCTTTAAAGGAGTTATCACCAATGAGTACTTTTCAAAAATTCATCCAATATTATAAACCCTACAAAAAAGTCTTCATTTTTGATCTGATCTGTGCAGCATTTATCAGTCTGGTTGATCTTGCTTATCCACAGATCCTTCGTTCACTTACAAAGACTTTATTTCTTAAGGATGCTTCTATGATCCTTAAGACTCTTCCGATCATCGGGGGAATTTTATTTATCTGCTATATTTTTCAGGCGTTCTGTAAATATTATGTCAGCTGTCAGGGACATATCATGGGAGCTCAGATGGAACGTGATATGCGCCGTAAACTGTTTGACCATTATGAAAATCTTTCTTTTTCCTATTATGATCAGCATAACACCGGACAAATGATGAGCCGTCTTGTTTCTGATCTGTTTGATATTTCCGAAGCTGCCCATCACGGCCCTGAGAATTTATTTATCTCTCTTGTAAAGATCGTTGGATCTTTTATTTTCCTGTTTATCATTCAGTGGAAATTAGCAATTATTCTTCTTGCAATCGTTTTATTGATGATCTTCTTCAGTGCAAAGCAAAACCGTAAGATGCAGGCTACTTTCCTTGATAACCGCAGGAAGATTGGTGATGTCAATACTTCTTTGCAAGACTCCCTTGCTGGAATCCGTATTGTGCAGTCTTTTGCAAATGAAGATATTGAACGTGAGAAATTTCGTGTTGGAAATGAGGCATTTTTAGATTCCAAGCGTGATAATTATCGTGCTATGGGAAGTTTTCAGAGTGGAAATACATTTTTCCAAGGAATGATGTATCTTGTCACTTTACTTGCTGGTGGTTATTTTATCGCTCTTGGCCAGATGAGTGCTGCTGACCTTGCTATGTATGCATTGTATATTGGAATCTTTATCAGCCCGATTCAGATTCTTGTAGAATTAACAGAAATGATCCAGAAAGGTATGTCTGGTTTTATCCGTTATCAGTCTGTTATTGATATTGAACCTGAGATCACAGATTCTGTTGATGCCGTTAATATGAAACATCCTGATGGGGATATCTGTTATCATGATGTCTCATTTAGTTACGAGGATAATGAGATTGTATTAAATCACATTGATTTCACGATCAAATCAGGAAAATCCATTGCACTCGTTGGACCTTCCGGTGGTGGAAAAACAACGATCTGTTCTCTGCTGCCTCGATTTTATGATATTACAGATGGTTTGATTACGATCGGTGGTCAGAATATCAAGGATATAAAATTAGAGAGTCTTAGAAGCTCCATCGGTATTGTTCAACAGGATGTTTATCTATTTGGCGGCAGTGTCAAAGAAAATATTGCTTACGGAAACCCTGATGCAACCTTTGATGAAATTGTCGAAGCTGCTAAGAAAGCCAATATCCACGATTTTATTATGACATTACCTAATGGCTATGATACTTTCGTTGGAGAACGTGGTACAAGATTATCCGGTGGTCAGAAGCAAAGAATCTCTATTGCAAGAGTTTTCTTAAAGAACCCGCCAATCTTAATCTTAGATGAAGCTACCAGCGCATTAGATAATGAAAGCGAGCAGCATATCCAGAAGAGTCTGGACGCCTTGTCTGAAAATCGAACAACAATCACGATCGCCCATCGTTTATCAACGATCCAGAATGCAGATGAAATTCTTGTTATCGATGGACAAACGATCAAAGAACGAGGAACACATGAAGAACTAATTGCTTCTGGCGGTCTTTATGCTAAATATTATCATATGATGTAAGTGTCAAAAGTACAACAACATTGAAACCTATTTTGTTTAGAACTGTTTATAAATTCTTTAGAATTGTTCATACTTTGTATATTGAATGCCTCGGGGATTTTGGTATACTTAAGACATAGTTTTTCATATATATTTTTTAATCCTCTCTTTTCAGAAAAGTAACCGCCCAGATGGGCGGTCTTTTTTATATCATATACATTTGAACGAGTATGTCAAATTACTGCTGAAACGCATTCAAAAGATTAGGGATCATCTGTTTCTTACGTGACATAACTCCAGGAAGAATTGCAACTTTATCTTCTGGTGTTACACCAAATCCGCGTTCGATCACTCCCTCAGCTTCTGGTCCGCAGATCAGCAGATGTGTTGTTTCCTCTAAGATGTTTGTTAGCATAAAGAATACGTAATCAAGTCCCTGTTCTTCTTTCACAGAATCCATATATTCAAGGATTGATGCTTTGATATCATCTAATTCTCCCTGATCCATGGATGTGATCTGTCCAACACCAAAATCAATTGTATCGGCATTGAATTTCTTATAATCCATGTAGAAGATCTCGTTTGGAGTCTTACCACTTAAATCACTTCCTGCACGGAACATTGCTTTGGCATGTTCTTCTACATCAATTCCTGCGATCTGTGCTAATTCTCTCGCGATCTGTTCGTCCACTGGTGTACATGTTGGAGAACGGAACATTAATGTATCAGAAAGAATTGCTGAACACATTAATCCTGCCATCTCTTTTGTAATCTCGATTCCCTGTTCACGGTACATCTGAGCAACGATCGTTCCTGTACATCCAACTGGCTGATTTCTGAAGTAAACTGGTGATACAGTTTCCACACTTCCGATTCTGTGGTGGTCGATGATCTCCATGATCTCACATTCTTCTAATCCTTCGACTGCCTGTGATACTTCATTATGGTCAACTAAGATTACCTGTTTCTTGTTGAATTCTAAGATACGACGTCTGGAAATAAATCCTACAAATTCGTTATCTGCATTCAATACAGGGAAGTAACGGAAACGTTTCTTTGTCATCTCTTCTTTGACATCATCTACAAAATCTGTTTCATTGAAAGATACGATCGTATCTGTTGCCATGATATAAGATACTGGCATTGCCTGGCAGATCAAACGGCTTGCTGTAAATGTATCATATGGTGTTGTGATGATTCTGCAGTTCTTTTCCTTTGCAAGTTCTAATACTTTATCAGTAACTTCTGTACCCATGCATACTACAACACACTGTACTCCTGTCTGGATCGCACCAATCTGTGCATCTTCACGGTTTGCAACGATCACTGTATCTTTAGCTGTTACAAATTCTTCCATTGTATCAACACTTGCGGCAGATACTGTTAACTTACCTTCTGTGATATATCCTTCGATATCTCCTGCCTGAAGTGTTCCATCTAATGTTTCTACAACATTTTTATATGGTGTTTTTGCTTTGGCAAGGATTTCATTGTCATAAACATCCATATCCGCTTTCAACACATCACTGATGGATACCAGACCGATCATTTTCTTTCCATCTAATACTGGAAGAGACACGATCTTCTCTGTCTGCATCATTTCACGTGCAGATTTCAGGGAATCTGTCGCTTTTGCACCTTTAACTAGATTTAAATTTACGTCTTTTAATCTTGGTCTTACATCACTAACATATTTTGGATCTTTAATTCCAAATGTATCCAATACATATCTTGTTTCGCCGTTGATATTACCGGCACGATATGCTTCGTATCCATTTCCTTCCACTTGATTCTTTAAGTTTGCGTATGCGATCGCAGAACAGATGGAATCTGTATCTGGATTGCGATGTCCAATGACATATACTTTTTTCATTGTTCCTCCTTCTTTCTTGGCAGCCGTATTATGAATGTCGTATACTCATTCTGGCTTTTTGCTTTGATAGTTCCATCATGAAGCTCTATGATCTCCTTCGCGATCGCAAGTCCAAGACCTGCCCCGCCAGTTTCAGAAGATCTTGCTTCATCTAATCTGTAAAATTTCTCAAACAGGTTATTTAATTGATGTTCTGGTATAGTCTTTCCCTGATTCCTGACTAAAATCTCTGCGTTATCTCCATCGATCATTCCATAAACCTCGATGAGAGAATTCGGATAACAATACGATACTGCATTCCTTAACAGATTCTCAAAAACCCTGGCAAGCCTGTCCGGATCACCATAAATTAATATTTTATCATCTACCTCTATCTTCCACTCTAATCCTTTCTGCTTAAATACCGCAGCAAAAGAATCCATCACCTGTTCAAGCAGAACATAAAGATAAAATTCCTTTTTGTCCAAGGTAATATTCTGAAGATTATACCTTGTAATTTCAAAGAACTCATTGATCAGTTCTCCAAGACGTTTCGCTTTCTCAAGAGAAATTCCTATATACTTAGCTCTTTGTTCTTCCGACATATCCGGCGATTCATTTAACAATGATAAATATGCAATGATCGACGTCAACGGTGTCTTCAGATCATGAGCAAGATAGACGATGATATCATTCTTTCTCTGCTCACTTTCTTCTGCAATCCGCCTCTGTTCTTTCAACGTTCCTTTGATCTCATTTAATTTATTCTCCAAAGGATTCAACTCTGGTGGGAGCAATATGCGGTCTTTGGATTCATTTAAGATCATCTGGATCCCGCCTTCAACCTGTCTTAGGTATGTCGTGAATTTTGACATACCCAGATAAAAGCTTAACAAAAGCAGCACAAAAAATCCAGCACCAATGATCATTGTTTTATTTTGTACAAAGATCAGACGATATACACGGATCGCTTCCAGCTCATCCATCCCGATCCGTTCAAATATATAAACGACCGTTTTGGCAAATGGATCCTGAAATACACCATCTACAAATATATCAAGTACAAAATATCCGATACATGCAACGATCAAACTGATTCCCAATGTCTGTAGTATGATCCTTATCTTTAAACTTCTGTATTTACTCCTCAACTTTGTATCCAACTCCCCAGACTGTCTTGATCAATTCTTTGTGTCCCATGACCTCTCCCAGCTTCTCACGGAGATGTCTGATATGTACCATAACTGTATTATTGTTATTCTTAAAATACTTTTCTTTCCATACCTGCTCAAAAAGATTCTCTGAGCTTATAACCTTCCCGCGGTTCTGTGTCAGAATCCATAAAATTGAAAATTCCAGCGGTGTCAATGTAATTTCTTCTTCTCCATAAGTACACTGGTGTGTTGCACGATTTAAGATAAGACCTGCGATCTCCAGTGTATCTTCCTGATTCATACCGCTTCCATCGTTGTATCTTGTAAATCTTCGAAGCTGTGCCTTCACTCTTGCCATCAATTCCAACGGCTCAAATGGTTTCTCAATATAATCATCAGCTCCCAATGTCAATCCATTGATCTTATCCATGGAAGATACTTTCGCTGTCAGCATGATCACAGGGAAATTGTGTGTTAAACGGATCTGTTTTAAAATCTCAAATCCATCAATATCTGGCAGCATCACATCAAGGATCGCCAGATCAATATTCTCATGTTCTACACATGCCAAGGCATCCTTTCCATTGTAAAATTTATGTACATTATAATTTTCATTCTTTAAATATAATTCAATAAAGTCAGCAATCTCTTTCTCGTCATCTACTACTAATACAGTTGACTGTCTCATTCGCTTCCTCCTTACTCTTTACCACCCTGAATCACATGAAATCTTGCTTCTTGGCTTTCTTCTTCCACTTCTGTTCTCGTATGTCCCTTGAGACTATATAATGGTACAGTTTTATAAAGCGTACGGATCAATTCACAAAGGATCCTTTGATGTTCTTTATCTTCTTCGTCCAGAAGATTCACATACGCAGATGTAATCTCTTCATAAGTCAATCCATTTTGAATCTTAACAACCAGTGATTTTACGATCATCATAACCTTATACTGATCATTCTCGATATTCTTCATCACAAAATCATATAATTCTGGGATTCCATCCCAGCCTCCAATTCCATTGCCTAGTGCCAGATTCTTATATTCATCTTCACTGTAACGTTTCCATGATAGATCTTCCCTAAGGCTCCACTGAATAAATACTTCGTTACGATTTTCTACCTCACGGCTTGCCAGTAACAGTCTTGAATTCATCTGATTTCTTAATAAGATTCCTGACTGCCAGAATACAATACGGAGTAATATAAATTCTTCCAACTCATCATAAGTCAGCTCTGGGAACATCTCTTCTTGGATCATCTGGCAACACTCATAAATATCTAAAATACCATATAAAAACAACATTCCAAAGAGAATATTCTCAAGTCTGGTACCCTCTTCTAACTCTTCCTGAACTCTGCGGCTTTTCAGAGAGAAGAAAAAATTATCCTTTGCTTCTATATTCAATAAGATCGTATCATCTTCATATGAGAGAAATCCAAGAAAATGTAACTGCTCAATCTCTCTTGCGTACATCTCAGCAAGCAGACTCTCACCTTCCATATCCCAGCATTGCAGCAAGAATTCGATTGCTTCCTGCTGTAATAACTTAGTGATCAATTGTGGCATATCATAAAGTTTCTCTGCTATCTTCTCTGCCAGAGATACTTCACTTTCGTCTTCATGAAACACAATATCGATTCGTTCCGATAAAACCATCAGGTTGACTCTTGGATTGGTCGCAAGTTCTTCTATATAAGTTCGTCTTGATTCTTCAATTCTTGCCATCGCCCGATTCCTCCTTTGTCTTAATCTTATAAAGTATATCTTATCGAGCTTCTTCCGTCCAGTGGAACAGGCATAAAGAGTCGTCTAAAATAATTCTTTAATTCGGTTTATATTCTCTTTTGTGACACGGTATCCCATATCATACGTTTGTTTTAATACATCAATGTCTTTCTCTAAACTATCGATTGTATACTCTGGTCTTAGGATCACTGCCTTTCCTTCCCTCTCTAACTGCTCACAATATCTAACTGTTTTATTATATCTTATATGACGATTTAACAGCAGTTCCGGTAAATGTGGATATTTTCTCTTGAGAAGTTTTGCCGCAGCTTTGTTGCTCTTGCTTAATTCTTTTCTATACCCTTCTGGCCTTGTCAGTACGATCAGATTCTTATCATTCCCATCTTCTATTGATCGTCTGATCGGAATCGGATCTGCAATTCCACCATCATAATAAGGCTTTCCATCTACTTTGATCGTTGGAAATGCAAACGGGATCGCACAAGTTGCTCGAAGCATCGTACACTTCTTATCCAGTTTCATTCCATCTTTGTATTCTGCTTTCCCTGTCCATGCATTTGTTACACCGACCTTGATCGTTCCCTTGTATTCATTGAATGTCTTCCAGTCAAATGGATACAGTTTGTTTGGGATCGTGTCATATACGAAATCCAGTCCAAAAAGACTTCTCTCTTTCAGTAGATTCCCCGCTCCCATGTATCTTTTATCATTCCTGTGGTTCATCAGGATCTTTAAATTTCTTTCCTTTTGTTTGGATATATAAGAAAAACCATCACAGATTCCCGCAGATACTCCGATCATATAAGGAAACATGATATCTTCATCCAACAGTGCATCCATCACTCCTGCACTAAAGATCGGACGAAATGTTCCTCCTTCTAAAATAATACCAGGCATCTTTATGCCCTCCTCATCTTCTTATGTTTCGTAAACTTGTCTTATGTTGTGTCATGTGAGTTCTATAGACACTTGCTCTTTATTATATCACGTTTCGATTCTCCATTGTTACATTTTGTCAAAGATTTTCTTAAGAGATTTCGAAATTTTTGTGAATAAAAAAGATATCGCTTCCTTTCATTTATTTCAAATTGGTTTGTAACGTATGGATCAATTCCTCAATAACAATTGGTTTGGATAAAAATCCATCCATACCACATTCCAGTGCTTTCTTTCTATCTTCATCAAAAGCATTGGCAGTCATAGCAAGGATCGTAATTTCTGCCAGTGCTGGATCATCCAATGCACGGATCTGCTTTGCAGCCTCATATCCATTCATTACAGGCATCTGAATATCCATAAGTACAAGCTCATAATCGCCTGGTGCTGAATTCCTGATTTTCTCCACTGCCTCTGCTCCATTTTCTGCTGTATGAACCTGAAATCCATATTCATTAAGAATCGCAATCGCAATCTCACTGTTTAATTCATTATCTTCTACAAGCAGAATACTTCTGCCTCTGAAATCTGAACTTACTGCCGGAAGAATATCATCATTCGTCCTATCCTGCTTCTGACCGATCGCTGTCATCAAAGTATCTCTGATGTCTGACATGAATATAGGTTTCGCACAAAATGCATTGACTCCTGCTGCTCTTGCTTCCGCTTCAATCTCTGACCAGTCGTAAGCAGTCAGGATAATGATCGGTGTATCATCACCAAGACTACGGATCTGTCGGGTAACTTCAATACCATTCATATCTGGCAAGCGCCAATCGATGATATAGGCATGGAATGCATCACCAAGCTCTATAGACTGCCTTGCACGGAGAACCGCCTCCTTACCAGAAAGTGTCCATTCCGAACGCATTCCAACTTTTGCAAGCATCTTTGTCACGCTGTCACAGGTATTAAAATCATCATCTATCACCAATGCCTTAAGACCTTCCAACGCTGCGATCTTCTCTACACGATGATGCTTAGACTGGGTCCGCAACGGCAGTCGTACAATAAATTCCGTACCTTTGCCCTGTTCTGTCTGGATCTCAATATTTCCGCCCATCATATCCACGATATTCTTGGTAATAGCCATGCCCAGTCCTGTACCTTGAGTCCTGCTGACTGTAGAACTTCTCTCCCGCTCAAAAGGAGAAAAAAGTTTCTGTACAAAATCCTCACTCATACCGATTCCGTTATCCTTTACCCGGATCTCATATAACTGACGCTCTCGCTGTGTTCCCGGATATTGTTTCAACCGAACAGAAATCATTCCGCCTGCAGGAGTAAACTTGATCGCATTGGACAAAAGATTCAGCAGTATCTGGTTTAGCCGTGTCTTATCGCAATACACATCCTCATTCATAACATCCATGGCATCCATATAAAGTTCCAGCTGCTTCGCATGAATCTGTCCACTGATGATCGTCTTCAGATCATGAAGTACATCCGACAAACTAACCTCTGTTTCTTCCAGATGGATCTTGCCACTCTCAATACGACTCATATCCAATATATCATTGATAAGTGATAACAGATGATTGCTGGACGAAAGGATCTTACCAAGATAATCTCTGACCATTTTCTTGTTATCAATGTTGCTCACAGCCAATGTCGTAAACCCAATGATAGCGTTCATTGGTGTCCGGATATCGTGAGACATGTTAGAAAGGAAAGTACTCTTTGCCTGATTGGCATTCTCCGCAGCATGGACTGCATCAGAAAGTGCCTGATTCATTTTCTTGTCAGCAGTACGATCCGACATAACCAGTATATATTTCTTATTCCCATTTACCTCACTACCCATTGCAACACTATGAAACCAGCGTCGTTCTCCTGTTTTCTGATGAACATACTCAAAATCCCATTCCTGCTGTTCATGAACCTGAATCTCCTTTAGATGATCCTTCTTCGGATCTTTCGTATCCTCAGAATGCAGTTCTCCTAAAACAGAAATATCTTTCCGAATCTGTTCTACGGTAATCCCCAACAGTTTTTCTACATTCGGACTGACATAATCTGCCTGATACGTTTTTGCATCCAACATTAAGAATACATCATCCACATTCATTGACAACTTTTGAAACATCTCATCCCTGTACAAGATCTCTGTGTCTTTTTTCTTCAGTCTTACACTGTTTTTTCGTAAAATAAATCCAATAAGGACTGCTGTAATACAAAGCACGACTGCACCCACAAGAAGCATCGTACTAAGTTGCAATGTGTTCATACTGGCATTGACGATATCTGCCTGGACAAGTCCCAGAAATACCCAGTCCTGAATGCCTGATTTTTCATAAACAAGATAATAATCCTTTTCATCCAGATTTAGTAACATCGCACCTGTATGTCCCTCTTTAAATTTCTTCGAAATTTCAAGGATCTCTTTTTCGGAGATATCTGTATGTTCTCTCAGAATGCCAAAAAAGTTATATACATTTCCCCATGACTCCAAAGAATGATCGATCACAACACGACCATCTGGATGAAGAACATAACTCTTTGCTTTTCCATTAAACGCAGAGATATCGAGTACATTTACTATATCAGCGTTTTCATAGGCAATAGCAATTGCATCATATTTAAATCCCTGATAACTTCCATGAGCCTTCGGGCTGGCAAAAACAAGCATCTGGGATTTTCCGGGAACTGCTGCATTGGTTATGATATCATTGCCTTTTTGAATCTCATCTTCAATATTTTCCTGTAATCCAAGATACCCTGTTTCACCTGTTGTCATCTTATAGTTACCGTCAGCTGATAGAAAATAAAAATATAAAAATCCCGCATCTTTCTGCGCTTTATCTATATAATCACGAATTTTGCTTTCACTTGGAGCATCCTGCAGATACTCACTCCACATATGAAGATACATCAGATTCTTATGTGTCAGTTCACCTAACATATTATCCGACTGATGGAAAACTTCGGTCAGATGAGAAACGCTTTCCTCATAGACAGTTTTCGATACAAACTCAAAATATTGAGAAACAGCCATAATGATTCCAAAAAAGAACGCAAGAAAGGCAATGATCCTGAATCGTTTTCTCATGATAGGTTTCTCTTTGTTCATATTATGATTCTTAACATCCATTCTTCTCACCTCAGAGTCATATAGTCTTCAGGCTTTGCGAGAACGGCATCACCCTTCAAAACACATTTTGTCCAGGTATCTTTCACCTCTCCATCAAATACAATGTTTTTACCCGCTGGATACGATTCCATATGTTGTGGTGTCGCAAGACAGGTTACAGTAAAGGTATCCTTATCCTGAACTGATTTTCCATTCTTTGTAACTTTACTTAATGTATAACCATCATCCGTTTCCTTGATCTCTACAGAAATACCACTGACCACAGGCAGAGAGCCACGGTTAAATGGATTGAAACCTCCCTGATAGCCTTCTACAAAATTTCTGACTGTCTTTTTCAGCTCAGCCCCACTCATCTTCCGTTTGTAAGCTGAAAGATCATTTGGCATGATCATATTGCCAGCCATTTTTTCCGTATATCCTGCCTTCCGTACACTTCCTGTAAAGCTGTTTCCTGTTGCGATCAGCACATCCGTACCGTAGACGCCACGCAAAGTATTTGCCATAACAGAATACGCTTCATTGCCCCCGCTGGTATGAAAATAATTGGAATAAGCTTTCTTTGAATCGAGCACGATCTTCTCAGAATCAGATTTCTTCTTCAGAAGCTTTGTATTAAATGACTGGTAAGCCTGTTTGGCATCGTATTTTCCTGAAATCATCTTAGAGACTACATCTTGGGATACGTTGAAAAAGTCATTGGATGCGATTCGAATATACATATGATTTTCTTCGATCACAGGTCTGACATCTTTGAGATATTCTGTGAGATGTGTATCTACATCCTGACTATAGCTTAATATATCCTGACCATCATAAACGATCCGATTCTGTGCATCCTCTGACAGCATTACATTCAACACTTTTATTGCTTTCTGCCGGCGTGTTTCATCCTTTGTCAAGTTACGGTTCAGCGCCACCTGAAAATATGGTGTCGTCATCAGCCATTTTTCGCCATTTTGTTGAAAGAATGGAAGAAATGTTGTATCAATGCCCTGATTCTGAAATATTTTTACACCAGAAGAGCTGCCAAAGTACATAGCAAGCTTACCACTTTTATACATCTCCATCACTTTATCATAATCCATATTCAGATCATCTTTGCTCAACCCTGTATCCTGAATGAATTGCTCCATACGTTCAAAAGCCTCCGGCCAGACTTTACTGTCCAAACCCTCTCTCTTTGTATTATCAGGGTCACTATAGACAGTACGCCATTTACGTCCAGCCGCTGTAGACAGCTCTGATGCAGATAGTCCCTGCAGTGTTTCCATGCAAGTATAATCATAAAAATAATCTGCCGTAAATCCACGGATCCCCACTTTTTTGAATGCCTGACAGGCAGAAACAAAACTTTTGTAATCTGTTGGCAGAGGAATATGATACTTTTTAAAAAGGTCTTTGTTAACTACAAACCCATGTGCATCCGCACACACTGGAAGCCAGTTTACACTGCCATCCTGATTCATAAAATTGTTGAGGTATGTATTATAAACAGCACCTGCTGCATTGGTTGTGGAAAGATCCATCAGGCTGTCTTTCAGAGGGTTTGCATCATGTAGTGAAAAACGACAGCAAGTTATGATATCCGGCAATCCGCCATTTTCCTTAAGAAACCGATAGAAATCCAGATCATTGTTGCCCACTACAAATTCAATATTAATATCTGGAAGCTGTTTCTGAATGTATGGGGCATATTTTTCATATAGATTTGTGCTCCATAAATATACAGTGATCGTATCTTTCTCTTCATTTTTCGCGCTCTTCCTATCACATCCTGACATAAGTGATATGACTGTCACCATCACCAAAAATATAGAAAGAACTCTATTCCATTTTCTCTTTTTCATTATGAATCCTCCTCTTTATTTTCCACGAATTCACTGATCACTTTTACTAATAATTTTGCATCTATAGGTTTCGCGATATGTTCATTCATTCCCGATTCTTTTGACTTTAATCTATCCTCGGTGAACGCATTTGCCGTCATTGCTATGATCGGAACCGTTTTTGCATCATCTCTGTCCAGTGCACGGATCATCTTTGCTGCTTCATAACCATTCTTGATCGGCATCATGATATCCATCAGAATGACATCAAATTCATCTGGTCTGCTTTTTTTGAATATCTCAACAGCTTCTTGGCCATTCCATGCCTTCGTCACAGATGCACCTTCATTCTGAATCACAAATTCTGCGATTTCCATATTCAGCTCATTATCTTCCACCAGAAGGATCTTCAGATCTTTTATAGATTTTTCTGATATAGTTTCCTGTTCTTCACGTCGATCAGCATCCTGATCTATTTTAAATGGAATCTTGATCACAAAAGTTGTGCCTTTTTCTTTCTCACTTTCAAACGTGATCGTTCCTCCCATTTTTTCGATCAGTTTTTTCGTGATCGGCATTCCAAGCCCTGTTCCGGAAAATTTTGTACGGCTTCCAGTATGCTCCTGTGCAAACGGTTCAAAAAGGCGTTTCTGGAAATCCTTTGTCATACCAATTCCTGTATCCCGGCAGATAAATTCAATCGTCACTCTTCCATCCTGCTCCGATGTAAATTCCTGACAGCTGATGTAGATATATCCGTTTTCTTTATTATATTTTACCGCATTTGACAAAATATTCATCATGATCCGTTTTACATACCCGGGACTTCCGATCAGATTCCAGTGTGTGACTTCTTTTTTCTCCCATACGACCCGGATATTTTGTTCTGCAGCTATTTGTTCGATCACAACAAATACTTCCTTGGAAATATTGCTCAGATTAAATGAAATTTCTTCCAGAACTACTTCGTCCGATTCCAGCTTACTCATATCCAAAACTTCATTGATCAATTCCAGTAACAGATGAGATGTTTCTTTGATCTTTGCCCTGCATTCTGTCTGTTTCTCCATATCATCTGCATAATGATCTGCCATATTTACCATGCCGCAGATTCCATTGATCGGAGTCCGGATATCATGGCTCATTCGCTGTAGAAACTCTGTTTTTGCCTCATTGGCGGCTTCTGCCTTTTTTGCTGCTGTCAGAAGTTCTGCTTTATATTTTTCATCTTTTTCAAATTCTTGTTTCCGGTGCGCCAGATTGGTTCTGTATGTCCAGAACCAGAATATGCCGAACATCAGAAAATAAAGAAAAATAACACCTATAACACTTAATGGAAGATTACGAAACACTTCCGTATCCGGAAGATATGCGTAGATATAATAATCACGCTGCTTCAGCATGATTCCATAACATCCAATTCCTTCCTTTCTAAAATGATAGATATGCTGACTGTCTGTATGCTTTTTCATTGCCTGAACAACTTCGTTGTCGGCTGTATTCTGTCCCAACAGACTCTCATCATTGCTGGCAACAACGATCCCATCGTCTGCAACAATAATCGTTCCATCTTTCTGGATGCTATAACCATTTAAAAGCCCCTGTATCGTCAGTGTATAGTTTCTGGCAAATTCAGGAGATGTGTAGTAATAGATTGCAACGATACCCAGTGCATCTTTTCTGGCACAGGCTGCAATGTCAATAAAGGATCCATCTTCCCTGGTAAACCGTTCCGAATAGCTTCTTTCTTCATATCCGGCAAAATTCATGATAATTTCTTTTTGCAGATACTCCGTAATCTCATTAGCCAGAGACTCATCCGTGCTGTATTCACAGTCCGTCTTTCCTTCTGCATCCAGTACAATGATACCATCCACCCATAGAGTCTGCAGGTTTTCCTTCAGGAAATCCCGGCTTAGCTGACCGCCGTTTTCTATTTCCATTTTAATATTTGTACTCATCTGTCTAGCACTTTCAATGGCACGGAGGAGGCTTTTTGATTCCGAAGATTCATTAAAATGGGTGTAGGTGGAGCACTGCACTTTCACATAGTTTACAATCTCCACCATTCTTTTCTCTGCTTCGGCTTTTTCTGCGTGGAAGAAATAAAACAGAGAGGCTACAGCCACACAGACTCCAATCAGACCGCCGAACAGCTGGATCCGTTTTTCTTTTTTCTTTCTCTTAATATCCAAGATCATCCACCTCCAGATACTTCTGGGGATCATCCAGATATTTTTCAATGATTTTCAGAGATGTGCCATCCTGACGCATTTCTTCCAGCGTCTGGCTCATCTGCTCACAGATTCCTCTGTCATCCTCTTTCGCAAAAGCAACACCTATTCCAGTGATCATCAAAGGTTCTTCCAGGATACGGAAGCTTGCATCATAATCCTTCATATACTGAACAATCGATTCCTCATGTGCGGCGACTGCATCTACATAGCCTTTTCCCAGAAACGTATAGATCAACTCCCTGTGTCCCAGACTGATCAGATTGCCCAGCTTTGGGATTCTCTCATCCGTCCGGTTCAGAAAGATACCTTCCGGTTTGGTTGTGGACTGAACAGCCAGGTTCTTACCCTCCAGATCACTCAGTTTATACATATCACTATTCTCATTTACAGCAACCACCTGACGGCTTGCTACATATGGTCCCGCCCAGCGGTAATCATCAAGACGCCCTTCCATGGAAAAGCAGCCCATGATACAGTCAATCTCTCCGCTCTCCACCAGTTCTTTTTTCTTCTCCCAGTTGATCCGGACAACGTCCACCTGATATCCCATTCTTTTGAAAGCTTCTGTAGCCAGTTCTACATCGATTCCCGTCGGTACACCATCCTCATTCAGATAATTGTATGGTGGATAGTTGTCACTGCCGAGGGTAATAACAGGCTTTTCTGTTTCTTCTTTCGTGTTATCTGTGTTTT
>OHYA01000609.1_pt1 | contig 15568 bp, 10 predicted proteins | sample 1580051 | NCBI WGS metagenome assembly OHYA01 (sample SAMEA3882554, study PRJEB24775) | human gut metagenome | biome: human-associated habitat; feature: intestine environment; material: feces | place: Netherlands | collected 2009/2010 | reverse complement strand
CCAGAAGCCGACCTTCTACTCGGATTCAGATTTCTTTATCGTTACGCTGCCGAATAGAAGTGTAGCGACTCCGGCACAGATCAGTATGGAAAGTGTGGAGACTCAACCTGCAAAAGTATCGACTTCTTCAAAAAAAGTGGCAACCTCGACCCTAGAAGTGGCAACCCCGCAAGAAAAAGTGGAAACCTCGACCCTAAAAGTGGCAACTTTCCAAGAAAAAGTGGCAACCTCAGAAAAAGAGGATATGGACAGCGAGGTAGCCAATTTCAAAATTCAGCTGGATGAGACTAGCTTTGGAAGCAGAACAAAAGAGAAAACTTTGGGGCTTTTCAAAAGATACAGATACGAATATTCTTTTCATTCCATCAATGTGGCTCAATTCTTCGATGTAAAGATTTCTCGTGCCAATGCCATCATCCGGGATCTCCGTCGTCTTGGCATTGTCGAATCTCCGCAATATGGAGTGTATCAGTTTATAAGAAAGTAGAAAGTAAAATCGCTTTGCAAACCGAAATATTGGTAGAACTAATATTTTATTGGAACGAGTTAATATAATTTGAATTATCATAATCGAAATTATATTAACCGCCTACGCAGAACTGCCCACTCCCCTGAGAACTCCTCAGACGAGTGGGCATTCTTCTTTCCGTGTATCAAATTTACCTTTGTGGTCACTCAAATCGCCACCAAGTCATGGATCAAAAATCATCATTTTTCATTTGTCCCAGAGTAAGTGCACGGTTTCTGCACTGTTTTTGCACGGTTTCAAGGGTTGCAATGGGTACTCTGACTTGCAAAATACGACAAAGAGTGCAGAAATTACACAGCGAAAAATCACGATGCTTTGCGTAAAAATGACGTAAACTCGAAACTTCTAAAATCAGAGTGTTCTGCCCGGTGGGCTCTTTTAATCAGAGGGCCAGGGATTCGAGTTCCCTCAGACAATCAGGCCCCGGGTGGTGGCTTTGAACGACAACACGGTTTGTGGAGCAAAGTGATGGACCATCTGACAGAGATTTTCAAGCATTGAAAATCATGGTGATAAAGTGGATTTTTGTTACAAATCAATAAAAATGTTGAGGAAAAAATCCTTCTGTGGTAAAATAATTAGAAAGATGCTGCGAAATTGCGGAGGGAGGAGCTGTGCTGCATGCACCAGCTCCATAAACGCCTTACAGGTGCAGCCAACAGTTCCATAGAAATCATCATTGCTTGGAGTGAGCTTTTGCAGATGCGTAAGAGACTGTTTGTTAGAAACTGGATCCGAAGGCTTTTAAGGTATCTTTGTATTCCGGTTGGTTTTTTCCTGGTCGTGGTTCCTCTGTATAGCCTGATGATCCGCCAGACGATCCAAGCGCAGTCCTCCAGCACGATGGAAATGCTGGCGATCGGCACCACCCAGTTGGAGCGATGCCTGAGCAACATCCGCAGTACAACGAACAAATTGTTCAGCGAAACGGAGTATACTCTGCTTGCCAGCAGTTATGATAACAGTATTCTGGGAGATTATCAGACACTGGCGAGAGCCAGCAAATCGTTACAGGATAAGACCTACGATTCCTCTGTGATCACATACAGCTATATTACATTTGAGCGGAATGGCATCATATTGGATGACCGGAGCGCGTATGAAAGCCATAGCAATTTTTACCCGGGAGCACTTGAGTATGAGGATGTGTCTCAGGAGGAATGGGATGCACAGAATCAGATCGACGTAATGACGATAAAGCCCGCCCATGTTGTCAAACTGATGCATTCCAGCTATGGCAATTCGTATGTCACAGTATATCAGCCCTATGTGAACACGGCGGGCCGCCTTTGCGGCGCAATGACGGTGCTGATCAAGGAAAAAGATGTCGTTTCGATGTTTCTTTCGCAGCAGCAATGGCGCGAGGAAGGCCTTTTTTGTCTGATCTCCGATGATGGTACGATCCTGGCGGGAAACAACTATGACGGAACGACACTTTCCCTGACGAGTGATGATACGGGTTGGGAGACCTATCAGGGAAAGCGCTATCTGATGGCAACGCGATATGTGGCATCTCTGAATGCAACGGCGGTCATTGGAATGCCGCCATCGCTCTACGAAGCGGGTCTGTTGGCAGTACAGCGTGCAATTTGTCTGTATCTGATCGTGGGCGTTCTGGGCTGTGTATTGATCAGCGTCTGCATGACACTGGAGGATATGAACAGCCTGCGTCCGATGCTGGACACGCTGGACGAGTCGGATCTGGCATCACGGAAAGTGCTGAATGAGATCTTTCTCCGTAATGTAAACAGCCAGCATAAACTGGCGCGGGAACTGGAGCATTCACGCAGCGAGCTGGAACACGGGAAAATGGAAATTTTGCTGCGTACAGGGTCTGTGAGTCAGGAAACCCTTCAGCAGCTGACGGATGCGGCGCAGCTGAAAGCCTATAACTTCCTGCTGCTGATCCCATCTCTTCAGGAAAACGCCGAGTGCTCACTGAAAGAAGAGCTGCGTACTGTGGTGGTGTCAGAGCAGATACGTCAAATTTACGGGCAGAGATTTTATGTACAGGCAACGGCAGATGACCTGATCCTGGTGATCCTGACGCAGGAAACGGATGAAGCAGAGGAACTGCGGGAAATGTGTTTCCGTACAGAGCAGCTGTATGATGCGCTGCATTTGACAACCCCCCTGATATTGAGCGATCCTTTTGAGAAAATGGAGCAGCTGTCAGACATTTACTGGAAGGCCCGCAATGTGGCAGCCTATGCGGATCCGACACAGAAGATCTGCTATTTGGGGAACAGCAGTGCGCAGCGCGGTACCACGGTCAATGCAACCAATGCAGCGCGGCTTCGGGAGTATCTGCTTTCCGGATGCACGGAAGAAGCTGTTTCGCTTCTGAGTGAACTGTTCTCGGTGGATAATCTGGACCCGGAAAACTTCAAGCAGGATTTTTACACGGCAGGCGGCATTCTGCTGAACACGGCGGAAAGGGTATGCTGTCCGGATATCGCCTATCTGTGCAGTTATGACTCTAAACTGACTGCCCGCCAGATGCTGAGCCGGTTGCAGGACTGCTGTGTGGAGATCTGCAATCATGTGCAATTCCTGAAGCATAGCCACAATGATGCGCTTCAAAAGAATATTCTGGACTGGCTGGCACAGAATTTCCAGAATCCGGAGATCAATGCGGCGATGACGGCGGAGCAGTTCAAGATCTCTAAAAAGTATCTTTCGCAATTCCTGAAGGAGCAAACCGGAAAGAGCTATACAGAGTATGTGGAAGAATTGCGTTTGGATCATGCGATGCAGCTGCTGAGAACGACAGATCTGAATATTACGGATATTGCAGAACAGTGCGGCTTCTCCACAGCGAATACATTCTATAAGGCGTTCCGGCGGAAGTATCAGCTCTCGCCTTCTGCAGTTCGCAAAGGAGATAACTGATTTCAGCGCAAAAAACGAACGATGTCATCCAATTCGGACAGACATCGTTCGTTTCTTTTTACAGGTGGATTCAGGGATGGATACTTATGGTAACAGTGCAGGGAGCATCCAATGCAAAGGTCAGCTCAAGCAGCCCATCATGGCGTGTGGTCACGGTGCAGGGAACAGAGGCTGTAACAGCCTTGGAGCCCGGCTGCAGAACAGCCAGAACAGTGCTGCGGCCCGCTGCGGTAAAATCCAGCGTGGCATTTAAGGTGCTGTTGTCCGGTGCCCAATCCGTATGCCGGACAAAGGCATCAAAACCGGTCGTGAGGGTGCCGGGGCGGTAGTAAGCGGAAAACCACTGTACAATGGGAGAAGAAAGCCCGCTGAACTGATGCCAGCCGGCACCACGGCGGCTTTCGATCATAAAGTGTTCAAAACAACAGTAGCTTTCGGCACACTCGTTCTGCCACAGGGTAAGAGCGGTGTCGGCAATGCGGTAAGCAAAATCGACAAGGCCCGCATCCAGTGCAGATTTGAAGAACATCCACTGGTAAGGCATCCATACAGCGCCGTTCCAGTAGCCGTCACGCCGATAGTACGGTGCACTCTGATCCACGGTAGAAAGGCCGCAGGCACACCACAGGTGTTCCGGGCTCTGCAGCTTCTGCCACAGAAGTTCCTTCTGCGGTTCTGTACAGGCACCTGCAAACAGCGGCGAAGCGCCATCCATGCCCATATCGTAGTTCAGACCCTGCTCGGTGCGCAGAATATCTGCAGCATCACCAGAAGGATCGTGCAGGAGGTACCCGAAGTAACCGCTTTCCTCGTCCCATGCAGTCTGCAGGGAGCGCCCCAAGCGAAGCGCATCGGCATCAAAAGCATCTGCGTCGGCTGTCTCGCCCAGCAGGCGGGCGGTGTACGCCAGGATCTTTGCACAGCGTATCGCATGGGCAGTTGTGACCACGGGCGCACAGCTGGCCTGCAAACGGCGGCGATGAACCTCCTGCTGTGGGGGATAATCGTCCCATCCACCAGAATTATAGAAATAATCCCAGGGACGCAGCAGGCCGCTGTGCAGGTTGGCGGTAGTGGAGCCGCCTTCCTGCCCGGTGAAGAAGCGGTAGTACAGCTTTAGGCGCGGATAGCAGTAGGCGGCAAGTTCTCTGCTGCTGGTGCGATTCAACAGCTCGGCATACAGATAAAACTGCGTTGGCACCATGGAGCCATGGTGCAAAAAAGCAGCATCCACAGAATCCGGGGGCATCAGGTAGGTGTTCAGGCAGTCAAAGGCATTGCGCAGGCTGGTCTGAGCCAGACCCATTCCAATGAATCCGGAATCCCATGTGTAGACACAGTCCCACCAGCGTCCAGGAGTGTAGTGGCGGATATACTGTCCCCGCGTGTACACCGGATACACAACGTTGGTGCAGAGAACAGCATTCATCAACTGTTGGCCCAAGGCAAGCGATTTGGCAGCCGGTAGAGCGGGCGGTGCTGCAAGGGATGCAGAAGCCTGCTGCCATACATGCTCCCAATCGCTGCGCTGCGTCAGCAGCTCATGGCAGCGCAGCGCGGCGGCAGAAGCATCCGGAGCAGCACAGACCGCTCCATAGATCACTTTTGTCTGTCCTGCCTCCAAGGGGATCGGCCCCATAAAGAGATTGACGTAATGCCCTTTTCCGTTGCCGCGCAGCGTGGCATTTACATGGTCGTGTACGGTGTCACGCAGAAAGATATCCAGCTCATCGTTTTCGATCGTGCGAATACGGGTGGTGATATCATCCCACAGGATCCCGTAGCACTCCTGAATGTGAGGATACTGCAGGGTCAGATAGTTCTCATCTGCGGCGGGCTCGGCCTGAGGCCGGAAGCCATCTCCGCGCAGGGTGACGGTAAAGTTACCAGTGTCCGCTTGCTCGCACAGAGCGAGACAGTCCAGCTTCGCCCCTCCAACACCGGCAGCGGTCAGGGTCAGAGTGAATTTCCCGGCGGGAATGGAAGCATTCAGCGGCAGGATGGCAATAGAAGGCTTCTGACAGGGCGGCAGCCGCAGCGTGTCCTGACCATTGACATCGTACTCGGAACTCTCATCTGCCGGATTCCAATACCGTACACAGAGACAGGGGGTATGCAGGGGCGCGGTAAGGGAAAGCGTAAAGGTAACGGTGTCCCCTTTTCCGCTGGGCATGACCTGCCCAAAAGGTCCTTTGCCTTCGGAACAGCCGAACCCCGTGCCAATGCCGTATCCCTGACCGAAGCCGGGAACGGCTTCTTCGCCCCGGCGCAGACCATCCCAGGTCAGGCATTCATTGGGACGGTGGATGGAAAAATCCAGGGTGTCATAATCCTTTGCCCAGACAAAGGCCGCGTTTTCCGGCAGGGATACCTCACAGCCCGGCAGGGAGAAGCCGCGGTAGGAAGGAACGGGATCCCAGGCGGATGCCATATAATGAAGCACCAGATTCTGCGGAGCATCTGTATTGTTGTGGAGCTCGGCACGGATCAACCGGGCATCCTCCCCCAAGGGAGCAAAAGAGATGTCTGCATACAGCTGATCCTTCCACAGGAGCTCGTGGCGGAACGTGTAGCAGCTCAGATCCGGAGCCGCAGCCCAGGGGTGAAAGCCGCTCTCAAACCGTACATTGGGCACATCGACCCGGCGGCGATACATTCCCGGAAAAACGGACAGGTCAAATCGAACGCCATCGTTGGCCGCAGGAACATGGGAAATGCCGCTGTATCGTTTGGTGTAGGGGCCCCACGCAGGCAAGGAAAGATCATGTGATTGCATGGTGTGGTATCCTCCCATCAGCCCTTGACCGCGCCAATGGTAACACCGGCAACAAAGTACTTCTGCAGGAACGGATACAGGCACATGATCGGCAGGGTGGAAACCACCATGGTGGCATATTTCAGACCATCGCCGATGACCTCGACATCACCGGTGGAACCGGCCATGTTGCCGATGTCGCTTTGGATCAGGACCTCGCGCAGGATCATCTGCAAAGGGTACAGAGAACGATCCCGAATGTACAGCAATGCCGGGAACCAGCTGTTCCACTGCGCAACGCCGTAGAACAGCGCCATGACGGCGAACACTGCACCGGAAAGCGGAAGAACAATGCGGAAGAAGGTCGTGATATCGTTACAGCCGTCTAAGGCTGCGGCCTCGATCAGCTCATTCGGGATGGTGTTTTCAAAGAAGGTGCGCATGATGATCATGTTATAGGTACTGATGGCGGAAGGCAGTACCAGCGCCCAGATCTTATTCAGCATGCCCAGCTTCTGAATGATCAGGTAAGTGGGGATCATGCCGCCGTTGAAAAACATGGTAAAGATGAAAAGGCTGATAAAGATATTGCGCCCGAACAGATCCTTGCGAGACAGGGGGTAGGCGGCGCAGGCGGTAAGGGTCACGCTGATCAGGGTGCCCAGCACGGTATACAGGATCGTGTTCAGATAACCCTTCCAGATGCTGGCATCCTTCAGAACCTTCTCATACATGGAGGTCGTAAAGCCTTTGGGCCAGAAGGAAACTTTGCCTGTCAGCAGCTGCATGGGATCACTGAATGAGCCGCTGATGATGTGCAGAAGCGGCAGAATGATGGTTGCGCTGATCAGGATCAGCAGCAGATACACAACAATGGTATAGATTCGTTCTCCGATGCTTTCCTTCACTTTCGTGGGGTGATTCATCGCATCAATATTCTTTTTCATCACCACAGGCTCACCTCACTGATCTTTTTGCTGAACTTGTTGAACAGCATGATAATGGTAAAATTGATCACAGAATTGAACAGGCCCACAGCCGCGGAGAAGCTGTAATCGCCGCTCTCAAAGGCACGGCGGTAAACGTAAGTGGAGATCACATCGGCAGTCTCATAGGTTGCAGGGTTGTACATCAGCATGATCTTTTCATAGCCGACCGAGAAAATGGAGCCCATGCGGAGGATCAGCATGATGATGATCGTGGGCAGCAGGCCGGGCAGCGTGATGTGGATCAGCTTGTCCCATTTGGAAGCACCGTCAACGGTGGCGGCCTCGTAGAGAGAGGGGTCGATGCCGGTCAGTGCCGCCATGTACACAATGGAACCGTAGCCGGCGCTTTGCCAGATGTCAGAAAGAACATAGATCGTCTTGAAGTACTTGGGCTCGGCCATAAAGTGGATCGGCGTACCGCCAAAGGCGGTGATCAGCTGGTTGATCAGGCCGCTGGAAGGAGAAAGCAGGGCGCTCAGAATACTGACAACGACCACAGCGGAGATGAAGTGGGGCAGATACACCACGGTCTGTACGCTGCGTTTGAAGAATTTACCGCGGACTTCGTTGATCAGCAGAGCCAGAATGATGGGAATGGGAAAGCCCACAATAATGGAATACAGGCTGATGCCAAGTGTGTTTTTGATCAGACGGCCAAAATACTCGGATTTAAAGAACTGGGTGAAATATTTGAAGCCGACCCACTTGCTGCCCGTGATGCCCAGTACGGGAGAGAAATCACGGAAGGCGATCTGCGCGCCGTACATGGGCGCGTACATGAACACGATATACCAGATCAGGGCGGGCAGCAGCATCAAAAGCAGATAGCGGCTGCGCCAGAACTTTTTGCAGGCATGATCAAGGCGGTTCGCTGTTGGCAGTGTGATCGGTTTTGCTGCGGTGGCAGTTTTCATGGTGGTATTCTCCTGTTTTCGTTCTGAAGAACCCAGGAAAAAATAGGCCGGGAACAGGGTGTTCCTGCCCCGGCCGTTATTTTACTGGATCAAAAAATAGGTGCCTGCTGAGGCATCAGCCATTCAGAGTCTTCTGGTAGATATCGATGACCTCTGCAATGCCCATGCCATTGACCTTTTCAACGTAGGTGTCCCAGTTGGACAGCGGCTCACGGCCGGAAACAAACTTGATGATCATCTCGTCAACGTAAGTATCCACGTCTGCCATCACTGCACGACGGACGGCATCATCCTCAGAGGAGAAGGAGGTGGAGCCGGGAATGACGTACTTCTTGGATTCTTCCAGGAAGGGAATGATGCAGTCCTGCTTTGCGCGGTTGACAGAATCATCATCCAGCTGCGTGACCTCATCCTGGCTCAGAATGAACGGGCCGGAGCTCTGTGCAAAGGTGAAGGTGCCGATCGCATTTTTGGGAGACAGGCCGTCAGGGTTCTTCATTACATAATCGGTGAAGATCGGCTTGCCGTCCTGCATGGTGTAGTGAGTGCCCTCAATACCCATGTTGATCAGCAGGGTGCCCTCGGCGCTGTACATGTAATCCAGCAGAGCGACCACGCGGTCAACGTTCTTGCAGCTTGCGGTGATGGTGGCGGCTGCAATGGCACGCGGCTCCTGATCAATATAGGAGTGGATCTGTGCGGTACCCTTGGGCGGCACGGTTGCTTCCACATGGAAGCCGGGGAAGGAAGCAGGCATGGTGGCGTTCTGTGCAGCCAGCATACCGCCCAGCGGGCCGTAGAAGGAAGCCACCGTGTTCTGGGCCAGCTTCGGCACGAAGGAAGCGTAGTCCATGGTGATGATCTCGGGATCAATATAGCCCTTCTCATACATGTCATGCATCCAGGTCACGGCCTTTTTATACTTGGGATCAATGGGGCCGTAGTGGACCTTGCCGCCATCGTCCGGGTCGGTGTAGAAGTCATCCAGGCAGCCGAATGCGGTGCAGAAGTTCCGCAGGCCGGTCATATCGTAGGAGCTGAAGGGGATCTCATCGTTGGTGCCGTTGCCGTTCAGGTCGGTGGTCTTGACCAGATGCCAGTAGTTCTCCCAGTCCTCCAGGGTCACGGGGCTTTCGATGCCCAGCTTTTCCAGCCAGTCGGTGCGGACGATGTAGGGCATATTGCCGGAGACCTTCTCATCCAGCATGGGCATATAATAAATATTGCCGTCGCTGTAAGTCAGTGCTTTTTCGACACCGTCCCGCTTGTCGATCTCCTTCTTCAGGTTCGGCATGCTGTTGTCGATGTAGTCGTTCAGGGAAAGGATCACGCCGGACTCGCCGTACTTCAGAACTTCGGTGGTGGGCATATCCATAATGATGTCCGGCAGCTGTGCATCCATCATCACGAGATTCAGGCGCTCGTTGTAATTGTCCTGCGGGGGGTTATCAAATTCAAAATCCATATTGAATTTTTCGCCCAGGACCTTCCAGACATCCATCTGCTCGGCAGCAACCTCGTTTGCGGCCTTGGATTTCAGGATGCGCACGGTGATGCGCTCGTTGGAAGCAGCTGCTCCGGAACCGGCAGCAGAAGAAGCAGTCGTAGAGGAAGAGCTGCCACAGCCCTCCAGAACACCCAATGCCAGGGAAGCGACCATAGCGCTGCATACGGCGCGTCTGCTGATTTTTCTTTCTTTCATAAAATCTTTTCCTCCTTGATTTATGGAATGGGACGGGGAAGATCCCCGTGCTTCCATAACCTCCGTTCAGCTCGTACGCTGCCGACCAGTGGTTTTTCCTTACTCAGAAGCATATCATGTTCTTTTTGAAATTGCAACATTTTTCGATACAAAACGCACAAAAGATTTTCTCATTTTTGAGTGTGATTGTTGCACAATATCCACAAAGATGCGATTGTTCTTCCTTTCGTCATGGTGCGGGATGAAATGTCATGCTCCTTCACCTTGACGATTTCGGCACAAAAAGATATGCTGGAAACAAAATTGGAATCGGAGATCCATTCAAAAGAAAGGAAGAGAGAAACTATGAGTAAGCAAATCACGGCCATCATCGTGGGCGCGGGCCATCGGGCGATCCTGTACAGCCTGTATGCGCTGGAACACCCGGACGAGCTGAAGATCGTGGGCGTAGCAGATCCGGATCCGATCCGGCGGAAAAAGGTTGCGGAGATGCATGGCTTCGGGGAGGAGATGTGCTTCAAGAGTGCTGAGGAGCTGGCAGAAAGGCCCAAGCTGGCAGACGCGGTGATCAATGGAACCATGGACCGCCAGCATGTGCCCACTGCGGTTCCGCTCCTGCGTGCAGGATATGATATGCTGCTGGAAAAGCCCTTCGCGATCAGCGAGGAGGAAGTAAACTATTTATATAAGGTTGTAAAAGAGACCGGGCGGAAGGTGATGATCTGCCACGTCCTGCGGTATGCGCCCTTCTATGTCGCAATCAAGCAGAGACTGCTGAGCGGGGAGATCGGTGACATTATCAATATTCAGGCCACGGAGCATGTCAGCTACCATCATCTGGCCGTCTCCTTTGTGCGCGGCAAATGGGGCAACGAGGAAAAATGCGGGGCTCCGATGCTGCTGGCAAAGTGCTGCCATGACATGGATCTCATTATGTGGCTGAAGAGCGGCGTTTCGCCCAAACAGATCGCTAGCTTTGGAAGTGACTTCCAGTTTGATCCTGCCAAAAAGCCCGCAGGGGCAGGCAAGCGCTGCCTGGTGGATTGTCAGTGCGAGGAGACTTGTCTGTACTCTGCCAAAAAGCATTATCTGGATCACCCGGATCGGTGGGCGTTCTATGTATGGGACTGCCTGGAGAATATTGAGGAGCCGACGCTGGAGGACAAGCGTAAGTCGTTGATGACAGACAATATCCATGGACGCTGTGTGTGGGATTGTGAACATACGGTGGTGGATCATCAATCGGTGCTGATGAATTTTGCGGATGGTGCAACTGCGACCCTGAACATGATCGGCGGCGCAGCGAAGCCGGAGCGCAATATCCACATCATTGGTACAAAGGGTGAGATCAAGGGTGTGTTTGACGATTCGGTTTTCACTGTGCGCACCATAGATACCGCCAGTGAGAAGGGCTGGAACGAGGAAGTGGTAGACCTGAAGATCGGTGGAGATAAGAGCGGCATGACAGGCTCTCATGGCGGCGGCGACCTGCGGCTGGTGGAGGATTTTGTTCATGTGCTTCAGGGTGAGGAGCCTTCCATCTCCTGCACGACGATCAAAGATTCGATCAATGGACATCTGGGGGTCTTCTGCGCAGAGCGTGCTCGCAAGGAGAGCGCCGTCATAACGATGCCAGACATCAGATAATGCAGTGCTGACATAGAAAACGTCCCCGTGCAGTTTTGATATCCTGCACGGGGACGTTTTGTGATCTTTTTATTTTCTCATTTCCGCATTCACCCATTCCCGCACGCGGTCAGGCCGGTTAGTGACGATGCAGTCAGGGCCAAGGGGCAGCAGGGAACGGACTGCGTCCTGGGTGTCCACGGTCCAGAACGCGGCCTGGATGCCCATGGCGTGGAGCTGGTTCACAAGCTCGGGGTTGGAATAGGCGGTGTGGTACTCGCAGCTGACGATATCCACGGGGAAATCCAGCGTTTTGATGTAGGTGGCCACATCCGCCTGCTCCTCCAGATGGCCGATGACCTGCTCCACGGTCTCGCCGGGGAAGTTGGCACGGAGCATATCGACCTTGTCGGCCACGGTGCGGTAAACGAGATTGTTCCGCAGGTCGATGCAGTTTTCCTCGCTGAAAGGCTCGTCCATGCTGTTCACAAGACCCAGATCCTTCCACACCACCGGCGGAGGCAGCACCATGCTGAGGAAAGCGCCGTAGGTCAGCGCACCTACCTTCAGCTCAGGCATCAGCTGCTTTGCCTGCCGTAACTGGGAGTGGTGGAAGGAGATGAGGGTGAGTCGGTCGGTGAGCCCGGCGGCGCGGACTGCATCCAGCACCCGGGGCACAAAGTCGGGGTCGTCCTCCAGTGGGCTTTTCAGTTCCAGCTGCACTTGCGTGCCCTCCATGCCGGCGCAGAGCTCCAGCGCTTCCTGCAGCGTGGCGATCCTCTCGTTGGCGTAGATGGCATCTTTCCAGCTGCCGAAATCCAGAGCCTTCAGCTCGCCCATGGTCAGGTCGTAGATCTGGCCGGAGATGTCGGTGTGCATGTCCACCATGTAGTCGTGGTGGATGACCAGCTCGTTGTCGTAGGTCTTCTGTACATCCATTTCCACGCCGTCTGCACCGATCTCCATCGCCTTGCGGAAGGCGACCAGCGTGTTCTCAGGGGCCAGATAGGATGCACCGCGGTGCGCAATGATTTGGGGTGTCGTCATCTTGTGCTATGATTCCTTTCCTCACAGTTGGCTCAGGCCAGATCTTCGCCGTCGGAGGCAATGACCTTTTTATACCAGTAGAAGCTGTCCTTCCGGCTGCGGGCCAGCGTGCCCTTGCCTTCGTTGTCCTTGTCCACATAGATGAAGCCGTACCGCTTCTTCATCTCGCCGGTGGAAGCACTGACCAGGTCGATGGGGCCCCAGGTGGTGTAGCCCAGCAGGGGCAGGCCGTCCTCGTTGATGGCCTTTTCCATCTGCTCAATGTGGGCCCGCAGGTAGTCGATGCGGTAGGTGTCGTGGATGGAACCATCTGCTTCCACCTTGTCCACCGCACCCAGACCGTTCTCCACGATGAAGAGCGGTTTCTGGTAGCGGTCATACAGGCTGTTCATGGTGATGCGCAGGCCCACCGGGTCGATGGCCCAGCCCCAATCGCTGGCCTTGAGGTAGGGGTTCTTGACGGCATCCATGATGGCATTGCCGCTGGCCTTGTTCATCAGTTCGGGGTCCACAGTGGTGCAGCGGCTGGAATAGTAGCTGAAGGAGATGAAGTCCACCGTGCCCTCTTTCAGCAGCTGCTCGTCGCCCGGCTCCATCTGCAGGGCAACGCCTGCACGTTCCATCCGCTTTTTGGCCCAGACAGGGTATTCGCCGCGGGACTGGACATCAATAAAGAAGTAGTTGTCGCGGTCAGCCTCGGCAGCGGCCTGCACATCGGCAGGGGCGCAGGTGCGGGGGTAGAACTGACCGGCGGCCAGCATACAGCCCACCATGGCATCGGGCATGATGGCATGGGCCAGCTTGACGGCCTTTGCGCTGGCCACCAGTTCGTGGTGAGCGGCCTGATACTTGACCTGCTGCACGTTCTCGCCGGGCGCAAAGAGCAGACCGGCTCCCATAAAGGGCATGTGGAGCAGCATGTTGATCTCGTTGAAGGTCAGCCAGTACTTGACTTTGCCCCGGAAGCGCTGGAACAGCACCTCACAGTAGTGAGCGTAGGCATCCACCATCCGGCGGTCTTTCCAGCCGCCGTACTTTTTGATCAGGGCAATGGGGGTATCAAAGTGGCACAGGGTCACCAGCGGCTCAATGCCGTACTTGTGGCACTCATCAAAGAGCTCCTCATAGAAGCGCAGACCCTCTTCGTTGGGCTGCGCGTCATCGCCGTTGGGCAGGATGCGGGTCCAGGCAATGGACAGGCGGTAGCAGCGGAAGCCCATCTCGGCAAAGAGCTTGATGTCCTCTTTGAAGTGGTGGTACATGTCAATGGCTTCGTGGGAGGGGTAGAAGTGCTCGGCATCGCAGTCCAGCATCTTCAGCTGGCCCAGCGCCACGGGGAAGCGGTCGGGGCCAAAGGGAACCACGTCCACACTGGACAGGCCGCGCCCGCCCTCGTTGTAAGCGCCCTCGCACTGGTTGGCGGCAGTGGCACCGCCCCACAAAAAGTCTTTTGGGAATTTGCCCATAGGTCTTACCTCCTGATGCAGTTGAATTCTGATACTTCAATGATACCATGTTCTGAGCCGCTGTCAACCGGGAAAGTACGACTTTAGCCGTCAATTCGACGAAAAATGTTGCTGATTTTTGACACTTTTCACGAAGAAATCGAAAATTGCGGGTGATTTTCCTTGGAATCTGTTTCTTCCAAACGGACAGTAAGTGTGATAGACTGAATAGGTAAACGGAAAACGGCTCACCCTGCCCTTCGTTGCTTAGCAATGCCGGAGCGGGCGAGGACGTTGATGAAAGAGCTATCAGGAAAAATGGAGTGTTTGCTATGACTGAATTCAAGCCCATCAAGGAAGGCAAAGTCCGCGAGATCTATGACAATGGCGACAGCCTCATTATGGTTGCCACCGATCGTATCTCTGCATTTGATGTGATCCTGAAAAATAAAGTGACCAACAAGGGCAAGGTGCTGACCCAGATGAGCAGATTCTGGTTCGACTACACCAAGGATGTTCTGCCCAACCACATGCTGAGCGTGGATACCGCCGATATGCCCGAGTTCTTCCGCACGCCTGCCTTTGAGGGCCGGAGCATGAAGTGCCGCAAGCTGAACATGCTGCCCATCGAGTGCATCGTGCGCGGTTACATCACCGGCAGCGGCTGGGCCAGCTACCAGCAGAACGGCACCGTCTGCGGCATCCGCCTGCCCGAGGGCCTGCAGGAATCCCAGCAGCTGCCCGAGCCCATCTACACTCCTTCCACCAAGGCTGAGATCGGCGACCACGATGAGAACATCAGCTACGAAAAGAGCATTGAGGTGCTGGAAAAGCAGTTCCCCGGCCACGGCAAGGACTACGCCACCAAGCTGCGGGACTACACCATTGCCCTGTACAAGAAGTGCGCCGCGTATGCTCTGAGCCGCGGCATCATCATTGCCGACACCAAGTTCGAGTTTGGTCTGGATGAGAACGGCAACGTGGTGCTGGGCGATGAGATGCTCACCCCCGATTCCAGCCGCTTCTGGCCGCTGGAGGGCTATGAGGCCGGCCACGGTCAGCCCTCTTTCGATAAGCAGTTCGTCCGCAACTGGCTCAAGGCCAACCCCGACAGCGATTACGACCTGCCGCAGGACGTCATCGACAAGACCATCGCCAAATATGAGGAAGCCTACGAGATGCTGACCGGCAAGAAGCTGTAAGGCTCCCGGAAGTTCCGACCACCGCCCGCTTTGGGGAAGACCAGAGCGGGCGGTTTTTTGTGCTGCGGTGTTTTACCTCTTGAACAGGGCGGTGGGTGGTGTTACAATAGCACAAGCAGCGGGCACATTTTCGGCCCTTTGGTGTAAGAAAAAGGAAGCCGTGCGGACGGCGAAAGGAAACAGTCAAATGGAGATCAGCACGCGGGAGAAACTTTTGCAGACCATCAGCAGGTACATCATCATCACCCTGAGCATCAGCATCATGACCATCGGCGTATACTTCTTCAAATTCCCCAACAACTTCGTCTTCGGCGGCGTGACCGGCGGCGCAGATGCCGCATCCAGCGAAGCTGCTTCTTCGGAAGCCGCATCTTCTGAGGCTGCTGCTTCCGAAGTAGCTTCCAGCGCAGCCGCACAGTAAATAAAAACACCGAGCGGGCAGGAGAGGGCTGAACCTTTCCTGCCCG
>OHYA01000608.1_pt1 | contig 15608 bp, 12 predicted proteins | sample 1580051 | NCBI WGS metagenome assembly OHYA01 (sample SAMEA3882554, study PRJEB24775) | human gut metagenome | biome: human-associated habitat; feature: intestine environment; material: feces | place: Netherlands | collected 2009/2010 | reverse complement strand
ATGTAACCATTACCACAGACAGCAATTTCGTAGCTACGATCACCTGTGAAAAAGCCAAATTTACAATTCCGGGCAAAGCAGGCGAAGATTTTGCATACCTTCCGGTTATCGAAAAAGACGAAGCACTGACCCTTTCTCAGTTTACTTTGAAAGAGATGATCCGTCAGACTATTTTTTCTATTGCAGTCAATGAAAACAACCGTTTGATGACTGGTGAATTGTTCGAAATCAAAGATAATTGTCTGAAGATTGTTTCTCTGGATGGACACCGTATTTCCATCAGAAAAATGCCATTGAAGCGAAATTATTCAGATCGCAAGATTGTCGTTCCAGGAAAGACACTCAGCGAGATCAGCAAAATCCTCTCTGGAGAAATTGACGATCAGGTTAGTATATATTTCACAAAAAACCACATTTTATTTGAATTTGATCGGACAATTGTGGTATCCAGACTGATTGAGGGAGAATATTTCCGAATTGATCAGATGCTTTCCAGTGATTACGATACAAAGATCAGTGTAAACAAGAAAGAATTCCTGAACTGTATTGACCGTGCAACACTTCTTGTAAGAGAAGGAGATAAGAAACCGATCGTAATTGAGATCAGTGATGGTAAGATGGAGCTGAAGATTGATTCTTCTATGGGATCTATGGATGAAGAGATCGACATTGAAAAAGAGGGTAAAGATATTCTTATCGGATTCAACCCGAAATTCCTGATCGATGCTTTGAAAGTTATTGATGATGAGACGATCCACATGTATCTGATGAATCCAAAAGCACCATGCTTCATCAGAGATGACGAAGAAACATATACTTATCTGATCTTACCAGTTAACATCAGTCAGAATCAGGCCAGATAAGGAGGAGGATTATTTTGGAAATTACGATCAGAGATGAATTTATCAAACTTGGACAGGCTTTGAAACTCGCCGGAGTTGTAGAGGACGGTGTTCAGGCAAAATATGAAATTCAGGATGGAAATGTAAAAGTAAATGGTGAAGTAGATCAGCGGCGTGGACGCAAAGTATACGTTGGTGATGTGATCACTTTTGAAGGTCAGGAAATCAAAGTTATAAAATAATTATGTATATTGAATCTGTACAACTTCAGAATTTTAGAAATTACCGTGAATTGCAGCTTGATTTTGACAAAGGTACAAATATTTTTTACGGAGATAATGCACAGGGAAAAACCAATATCCTGGAATCTGTCTATATCTGTGGAACGACAAAGTCCCACAAGGGCAGCAAGGATAAAGAACTGATACGGTTTGGGGAGGAAGAATCCCACATCCGCATGATGATCAAAAAAGACGGACTTTCCTACAAGATCGACATGCATCTTCGCAAAAACAAGGCAAAGGGAGTTGCAATTAACGGTCTTCCGATAAAAAAGGCAAGAGAACTGTTTGGAATCGTGAATCTTGTCTTTTTTTCACCGGAAGATTTAAATATTATCAAGAATGGTCCGGGGGAAAGACGCAGGTTTATGGACCTTGAACTCTGCCAGCTGGATCAGATCTATCTTACAGATCTGGCTGGATATAATCATATCGTGAACCAGAGAAATAAACTTCTCAAAGATATGTATCATAATCCGGCACTTAAGGATACGCTTGAAATATGGGATCTGCAGATGCTCCAGTACGGGCAGAAAGTCATCAGCAAAAGAAAAGAGTTCGTAAAAGATCTGAATACAGTCATAAAGGAAATCCACAGCAACCTGACAGGGGGAGAGGAACATATTGAAGTACTCTATGAGCCCAGTACGGAGGCTGAATTTTTTGAGGAAACGCTCAAAAAGAACAGAGACAGAGATATCCGGATGAAGATGACTTCCTCCGGACCTCACAGGGATGATCTTTGTTTTATGGTAAACGGGGTGGATATACGAAAGTTTGGCTCACAGGGGCAGCAGAGGACCGCAGCATTATCTTTGAAACTTTCAGAAATTTATCTTGTAAAAGAAAAGATCAAGGATACGCCGGTACTTTTGCTGGATGATGTACTTTCAGAGTTGGACAGCAACCGTCAGACCTATCTTCTTGACTGTATCCATGATATACAGACTCTGATCACCTGTACTGGACTGGATGATTTTGTAAGTCATCAGTTTCACCTGAACAAAGTTTTCAAAGTTGTCAAAGGAGAAGTGTTTGAGCCTGTTTAAAACAGAGTTCTATGGATAAAAAGAAAACGTAAGAAACAGTTTTGACAAGGATATTAGTGTATGTTACACTGTTCATAATCTTGGAAAGTTGGTGAATATATTGGACAAAGAGGAATTTCGGATCAAACTTGAAGAAATTAACCGCCTTGTAGAGAAGAAGAACTACAAGGATGCCATGGAAGTTGTAGACAGTATTGACTGGCGTCGTGTAAAGAATGTTCATACCCTTTGTGTTGTTGGTGAGATCTATGCAGCAAACAAGCGGTATGACGACAGCAGGGAGATTTTCCTTCTGGCTTATCACAGAGCTCCTATTGGCAGAAATATTTTGTATCGATTAATCGAAGTATCCCTCAAGATGAAGGATATTGATGAGGCAATGGAATATTATGATGAATTCTTGGAAGTTGCCCCTAATGACAGTACACAGTATGTATTAAAATATAAAATCCGCAAAGCAGAACAGGCTCCGCTCGAAGAGCAGATCAGAATTCTCGAGGATTACAAAGAGAAAGAATTCACAGAGAGATGGTCATACGAGCTGGCTAAATTATATTATCAGAATGGAGATACCAAGAAATGCCTGGATCTCTGTGATGAAATGGTTCTCTGGTTCAGTGATGGCAAGTATGTCATGAAAGCCCTGGATCTTAAGAGTCGTATGGGAATGCTGAGTGGTAAAGAAAAAGAAAAATACGATAAACAGTTTATTCCGAATCTCAAGACAGTGGAGGATTCCGCTGAGAATAAAGAAGAGGTTCAGGATGGAGAAGCGAAAGAACCACGGGCAGAAGCAGCACCGGCAGCAGATGATGATGCACCTGTGATCGACAGCGTAGATATTGATGAGCGTGATGTTAATGGAGCAGAAAGCCTTCAGGAAAAAATCTCCAAGGGAATCCGCGATATCTTTACAGGAAAGAAAAAAGAATCCGAAGAGGAATTTATGAAGGAAGAGGAGGAAGCACCTGCTGAGGAGGTTCCGGAAGAAATGATCAAGGATATTTCTTCAGAAGCAGAACCGACAAATGTACCGGAACTTGAACCGGAAGATGCAGTGATCCCGCCTCCGGCAACACCTGGAACTTCTATTTTCAGCACGATCGAGGAGAAGATAGAAGAAGTTACAAATCAGGAGATCAAGGATGAACAGGAAGAGACACCGGAAGAAGTAACTGAGGAAGTCAGTGAAGAAGAACTTCCGGATGTAGTGATCGAATCTGAGGAAACAGATGCTGAAGAAGCAGAGGAGCTTCCGGAAGCTGAAGAAGAACCGGAAATCGAAGAGGTTGAAATTCCAGAAGAAGTGAAACCGCTGGAGACAGAGGATGACTTTGTTGATTCGGCAGAGGAAGAGGAGACAAAACTTCCTGAACTTGAGATCCCGGAAGCAATGAAGAATGTTGGAATGGAAAATCCATTACATACAGAAATTCCGAAAGCACCGGATATCTGTCTTCCGGGAGCAGAAGATTCTGAGGAGACACCTGATTTTGAATTTAATCTGGAAGATACGATTCTTGCAGCAGCAACTGCACAGGGAATTGAAATTCCGGATGAACCGATAGTGAAAGAAGAACCGGTTCAGGAAGTAAATACTGCAGAAGAGGATGCTGAGGATTATATGTCTGAAGAGGATCTTCGCAGTGCAGAAGAAGAATTCCTGAACGGACCTGTCAAGAAGCAGGATCCGGAAGAAGAAATTTATGATGATCTGGATTCTTATAAGATGGAAGATGACTCTGATGAAGATTTCGGTGAGGAAGACGGCTACGAAGATGAGGATATCAGTGATCTTGAGGAAGAAGAATTCCTTGCAGATCAGTATGAGGATACTGTAAAAGCAGCCAAGACTCCTGAAAAGAAACCAACTCTCAGAAAATCCGGCAGGAAAGAAAAACAGCAGGAACCGGAAGATGACGACATGGAGCAGCTTCTCTATACTGTTGAGCCGAAACGCAAAGCCAGGGATATCATTCCGAGAGAAAAGAAGATGACCGCAGATGAGGAGAAACTCTTTACCTACTTTGCGAAAGTTCCGGGCTTAAGGGAACAGATCGTGGATGCACTTTATGATGCGCAGATCTGTGCTTCTGACAAGACTTCAAAGACAGGAAATATTATTGTGATGGGTGGCCGTGAGACAGGAAAGACAAGACTGATCTCAGGACTGATCCCGGCGATCTGCAAGGAACTGAACCTGGAGGCATCCAAGGTTGCCTATGTATTTGCGGATCAGATCAATGGCAAGAATGTAGCAGAGATTGTTCGTAAGATGTCAGGCGGTTTCCTGGTTATCGAAAACGCCAATCAGCTGGCAAAAGAAACAGTTAATCAGTTGAATAAGGCAATGGAGTTCCGGACTGACGGACTGATCGTGATCATTGAGGATGAAAAGATCGGAATGCGTAAACTGATCGCAAGATTCCCGAAATTTACATCCAAGTTTACATCTATGATCAATATTCCGGTATTTACCAATGATGAACTTGTTAATTTTGCGAAAATCTACACAAGAGAGAACGGATACACCATCGACCAGATGGCAATGCTGTCGCTGTATAACCTGATCAGCACAAGCCAGAAGGAAGATCAGCCGATGAATATCGGTGCGGTCAAGGACATCATTGACAGTGCGATCGCCAAATCAAGAGGAGGTCTTCGTAAACTGATCTCCAAGAAAAAAGTAAATCAGGATGGATACCTGGTACTTTACGAGAAAGATTTTAATTAGTGAGAGGAGAAAATATGGCCAGACCTTATCTTGGAAATCCTAAATATACCATTGAAGTCCTTCAAAAGTACGGTTTTGTATTCCAGAAAAGGTTTGGTCAGAATTTTCTGATCGATACCCATGTTCTGGAGCGTATCATCGAAGCTTCCGAGATCACCAAAGATGATTTTGTACTGGAGATCGGACCGGGAATCGGAACGATGACACAGTATCTTGCAGAGGCAGCAAGAGAAGTAACAGCAGTTGAGATTGACGATGCACTGATTCCGATCCTTAAGGATACACTTAAGGAATGGGACAATGTAACTGTTCTTCACGGAGATATCCTCAAGACAGATATCCGTAAGATCGCAGATGAGAAGAATCAGGGGCGTCCGATCAAGGTCGTTGCAAATCTGCCATATTACATTACGACACCGATCATTATGGGCTTATTCGAAAGCCATGTTCCAGTAGATTCGATCACGGTAATGGTACAGAAAGAAGTGGCAGACAGAATGCAGACAGGTCCTGGTTCCAAGGATTACGGGGCACTTTCACTGGCTGTACAGTATTATGCAGAACCAAAGATCGTTGCAAATGTACCGCCGAATTGCTTTATGCCGCGGCCGAAGGTTGGAAGTGCGGTGATCCGCCTGACGAGACATCAGAATCCGCCGGTAACAACGCTGGATGAGAAATTAATGTTCCGTCTGATTCGTGCATCTTTTAACCAGAGAAGAAAAACTCTGTCAAACAGTCTTAAGAATTCACAGGAACTGCCGTATTCCAAGGAAGAGGTAGAAGCTGCGATCACAGAATGTGGACTTCCGTTGAATATCAGAGGGGAAGCACTGACGCTGGAACAGTTTGCCAGACTGTCAGATACATTTTCGAAATTAAATAAATAAGCAAATAAAAAGCATCCGGTGGCTGGTCGGATGCTTTTTATTATTTATTAAATTTAAAAGGAAGGAGAGTTGATAACCATTTCAGGCTATCAACATATGAAAAAGAAAATTATAAAAATAATGTTGGCTGTATTATTTTTATGGTCTTAGTATAGCCAGAAAATATGATGGAATCGTGTTGAACTTATGAAAAAACAGTGAACAAAGGTCAAAAGTTTTATGAATGACAGCCAGATAAAAAATTTTTACAGCATAGCCGAAAAACTGTGGTATAATGGGCTCGCCTGAGAGAAAAAGCATCGAAACAGGTGTGAAATTCAGGCTGATACATGAGAATGCATGAATTCAGGAGGTAATTACAATGAAAATAAACAAAAAAATCAGTGCACTGGTACTTGCAGGGGCTCTTGCATGTACAACACCGGCGATGGTCTACGCACAGGACAGCTCAGATGTGGTTGACCAGGCCGTAGAGATCCTTCAGGATAACGGAGTGGATGAACTTCTGTCCGATCCGGACAAGGTAGTGGATCTGATCGTTCAGGCTAAGGAAATTCTCGGTCAGGTAGATGTAACAAATGATGAGATCGGCTCAGCTCTTGATGTGGCAGCAGAAAGTGCGGGAATTACACTTTCCGATTCTGAGAAACAGACTCTGATCCAGTTATATGATAAATTCAAGAATACAGATCTGGATGAGGACCAGCTGAGAAGTCAGGTAAATAAGGTTTATAACAAGCTGGATGAGCTTGGGATCACCAAAGAAGATGTCAAAGGAATCATTGGCAAACTGGTCGATTTTGCCAGAAGCATCCTTAACTGACCTCACAGGAAAGACACTAGTACGTTTGTGAAAAACACACAGGATAAAAAATAGAGGAGTCAGAAATTTATAGTATATTTGAATAAAAAAAATGAATATACAGAAATAAAATTGTGCAAATATACGGAAACTTCATTGTTTGTTCATAAAAAATTCATAATCGACTGTTATTATAAGTACAGTTCGAAGAGAACTTCACTAACAGACGTTGTAATGTTCTTCATTACACATAAATTTTTTCATAATAATCGCCCCGGTAAACCACTGCCGGGGCACTCCTCGTTTATTGAGTCCCTTTTTGGGGACTTTTTTTATTTCCTCCTGCATATAAAATATGCTATAATGAGACTAACTATAGTAAAATGATCAAAAGTATAGACGATATAGATAGATTTTTATACGAGAGGAGAATTGCAGATCATGTCTGAGTCAATGAAAGATTATGAAAAAGAACTGGAAGCTTCCATGAAAACGATCGAGGAAGGTGACATTCTCACAGGAACTGTGATCAGTGTGGATGAAAAAGAAGTGATCCTCGATCTTAAATATTATGCAGAAGGTGTGATCCCGGCAGAGAATTTCAGCAGAGAGCCAGGATTTAACCTCAAAGAAAATGTCCAGGAAGGGGACGAGATTCAGGCTACCGTGATCCGTAAAGATGACGGAAATGGAAATATCCTGCTCTCAAGGGTAGAGGCAGTTGATGTCTTTGCATGGGATAAACTTAAGGGATTAAAGGAATCTGGAGAGGTTCTGGATGTTGTAGTAAAAGGAATCACAAACGCAGGCGTTATCGCTTATGTAGAAGGTGTCAGAGGTTTTATCCCGGCATCCAAACTTGCTCTTGGATATGTTGAGGATACAGAGGCATATCTGAACAAACCGATCCAGGTACAGGTCATCGACGTTGATAAAGAAAGTAAGAAACTGATTCTTTCTGCTAAGGAAATTCTCCGTGAGAAGGCAGAAGAAGAACGCAGAAACAAAGTTTCAAACCTTGAGATCGGGCTTATCACCGAGGGAACAGTAGAGAGCCTTCAGCCATATGGTGCATTTGTAGATCTTGGAAACGGACTTTCCGGTCTGGTGCATATTTCTCAGATCTGCGAGAAGAGGATCAAGAAACCGTCAGAGGTTCTTGCTGTAGGAGACAAGGTCAAAGTCAAAGTCACTGCGATCAAGGACGGAAAGCTCAGTCTCAGCATTAAGGAAGCATCTGATATGATGGCGAAGGAAATCGAAGAAGAAGTTTATGAAGTACCAGATGCAGGAGAAGAGGCAACCACTACACTGGGCTCTCTCTTTGCAAATATCAAACTGGATTGAAAGGACGGCTGGAATGAAAAATCAGGAAAAAATTTTTGTTATAGGACATAAAAATCCGGATACAGATTCTATCTGTTCGGCAATTGCATACTGCGACATCAAAAACAGGACAAGCCAGCACCAGAAATTTATTCCGAAGCGCGCAGGACAGATCAATGAGGAGACAGAGTATGTGCTGAGCCGTTTTGGAGTTCAGCCGCCGGGATATCTGAGTAATATCGGAACCCAGGTCAAGGACATGGATATCCGTATGAGCCCGGATGCAGACAAGGGAATGTCGCTGAAAGCTGCATGGGATATCATGCAGGAGAACAGCATTGTTTCTCTTCCAATCAGAGATAAAGAAGGTGCCCTGGAAGGTCTGATCACGATCGGTGATATTGCGAAGACCTATATGGATACGACTGACAGCTATCTTCTTTCCAGAGCAAGAACACAGTATCAGAAGATCGCAGAGACGATCGACGGAGAAGTGATAGAGGGAAATCCTCATGGATATTTTATCAAGGGAAGAGTTATGGTAGGAACTGCCAACCCGGATAAAATGAAAGAATATATCGAAGAAGATGATATGATCATCATGGGAGACAGAGAAGAGGATCATCTTCAGGCGATTTCCCAGAATGTAAGCTGTATTATCGTGGGACTTGGAATCCAGGTATCAGAGAATGTTATGAAACTCGCACATGAGAAGGATATCATCATTATTTCTTCCCCGTATGATACCTTTACGATCGCGCGACTGATCAACCAGAGTATTCCGGTCAGATATATCATGAAAACAGAAAATCTTGTAACTTTTAATACCGAAGATTTTACAGATGATATCCAGGATGTCATGATCAAGCACCGTCATCGTGCATTCCCGGTCATCAACAAGAAGGGCAAATGTATAGGTACCATATCCAGACGTAATTTCCTGGACATGCACAAGAAGCAGGTAGTTCTTGTAGACCATAATGAGATCGATCAGGCAGTAGACAATATTGAGAAGGCTGACATTCTTGAGATCATTGATCATCATAAACTTGGAACACTGCAGACGGTTCAGCCGATCAGCTTCCGTAACCAGCCGGTGGGATGTACCGGAACGATCATGTATCAGATCTATGGCGAACAGAAACTTGAGATCCCGCCTAAGATCGCAGGGCTTCTGTGCGCAGCGATCATTTCAGATACGCTGATGTTCCGTTCACCGACCTGCACACTGCAGGATAAGATGGCAGCAGGAGCACTGGCACTGATCGCAGATATCTCCATTGAGCAGTTTGCGAAGGAAATGTTCCGTGCAGGAAGCAACCTCAAGGATAAATCACCGGAAGAAATCTTTTATCAGGATTACAAGAAATTTATTGCAGAAGGTGATATCTGCTTTGGCGTTGGACAGATCAGTTCCATGGATTCAGAAGAACTCAAAGAGATCAAAGAAAGACTGCTGCCGTTCATGGTAAGCGAATGCGGACGCCATGGTGTCACCAGAGTTTACTTCATGCTGACGGATATTATGACACAGTCAACGGAACTGCTGTTTTATGGAGAGGGAAGCCGTGAAATGGCAGAAAATGCATTTAAGATGGAGCCGGAAAACGATGCATTCTATCTCGAAGGTGTAGTTTCACGTAAGAAACAGCTGATCCCGCCGCTGATGGAAGCAGCACAGATGTCCGGTGATTATGCATAAAACAAAAGCAAAAGACAGACAGGAGGATTTGTAAATCATGGCAAAACAGACCTGGAAAGCAGGGAATATGCTGTATCCGCTCCCGGCGGTTATGGTGAGCGTTACAGATGGCAAAGGACAGGATGATATTATAACAGTAGCCTGGACAGGTACGATCTGCACAAATCCTCCAATGGTTTATATTTCTGTTCGTCCGAGCCGTTTTTCCCATCATATGCTGATGGAAACGGGAGAATTTGTAATCAATCTGACGACAGAGAAACTTACCAGAGCTACGGATTACTGTGGTGTCCGCTCTGGCAGAGACGTTGATAAATTCAAAGAAACAGGACTTACAAGAGAAAAGGCAGAATTTGTCAAAGCACCTATGATCAAAGAATCTCCGGTATCTATAGAATGCCGTGTTACAGAAGTTAAGAAACTGGGATCTCATGATATGTTTCTTGCGGAAGTACTTGCAGTACATGCGGATGAGGAGTATATGGACGAAAACAACCGCTTTGATCTTAACCGTGCACGTCCGATGGTATATTCTCATGGAGAATATCTTGGTATCGGAAAGAAACTGGGCACATTTGGCTACAGTGTCAAAAAACGGAGAAAAAGTGCGAAAAAATGAGCCTTCCCAAAGAGGGATTGCAGAAAAAGGGCATTTATGCTAAAATGGGCGTTAAGCAATTTGTGAGAAATCAAACAGGAGAACGGACATTTTATGAATAATATAACATTGATAGGAATGCCTGGAGTCGGCAAAAGCACAATAGGCGTTGTACTGGCAAAGGTATTAGGCTATCAGTTCCTTGATTCGGATCTTCTGATCCAGAAACAGGAAAGAAGACGTCTGCGTGAGATCATTGAAGAAGAAGGATACATGGGTTTCAAGGAAATTGAGAACCGTGTCAATGCGTCTATTGATGTAAACCATACTGTGATCGCGACAGGCGGAAGCGTAGTGTACTGTGAAGAGGCTATGAATCATCTGAGGTCGATTGGAACAGTTGTATATTTGAAATTATCTTTAGATTCCCTTGCAAAGCGTCTGGGTAATCTGCAGTGCAGAGGTGTACTGTTAAAGGATGGCCAGACATTAAAAGATCTGTACGAGGAACGTACTCCATTATATGAGAAATATGCAGATGTTGTTCTGGATGAAGAAGGGAAAGATTTGGAAGAAAGTCTGCACGATCTTTTGGAAATACTAGAAGAGAATTCAAAGTAACTATTGTTGAAAAGACAATGAAGCGGAAGAGGACAGAGTAAATTTTTATTTACAAATGGCAAATCTGTGTTATAATACAGACTTTGAGGATGAGATTTATCTCTGGCATTCGCTTCGACTTGCGGAGTGAAAATAATTATAGAGGTGCTTTATGGAACAGTATGTAATTAAAGGTGGCAATCCGTTAGTAGGAGAAGTTGAGATCGGTGGTGCGAAGAACGCTGCTCTTGCTATTCTTTCTGCTGCGATCATGACGGATGAAACCATTCTTATTGAGAATCTGCCTGACGTAAGAGACATCAATGTTTTGTTGGAAGCAATTGCCGGGATAGGAGCTCAGGTTGAGCGAATTGACAGGTCTACCGTTAAGATTAACGGATCTACAATTAACGATATCAGTGTAGATTATGAATATATTAAGAAAATCCGTGCGTCATATTATCTTCTTGGCGCATTACTTGGCAAATACAAACACGCTGAGGTTCCGCTTCCGGGCGGATGTAACATCGGAAGCAGACCAATCGATCAGCATCTGAAGGGATTTCGTGCATTAGGTGCAGATGTGAACATCCTTCATGGTGCGATCGTTGCAGAGACAGAGAACCTTCATGGAAGCCATATTTTCCTTGATGTTGTATCTGTAGGTGCGACGATCAACATTATGATGGCAGCTTCTATGGCATCTGGCCGTACTACGATCGAGAATGCAGCGAGAGAGCCGCATGTTGTAGACGTTGCGAATTTCCTGAACAGTATGGGAGCCAACATCAAGGGTGCGGGAACTGATGTTATCCGTATCAAGGGTGTTGAGAAACTTCATCGTACAGAGTATTCTATCATTCCGGACCAGATCGAGGCAGGAACTTTTATGTTTGCTGCTGCCGCAACTGGCGGGGATGTTACAGTTAAGAATGTTATCCCGAAACATCTTGAGGCAACAACTGCCAAACTTGAAGAGATCGGATGTGAGGTTGAAGAATTTGATGATGCAGTACGTGTACGTGCAGGCAAGAGACTTCACCGCACTCATGTCAAGACTCTTCCATATCCGGGATATCCGACAGATATGCAGCCGCAGATCGCTGTTACACTTGCCCTTGCAGAAGGAACAAGTATCGTAACAGAGAGTATCTTTGAAAACCGTTTCAAATATGCGGACGAGCTTTCCAGAATGGGAGCGAATATTAAAGTTGAGGGAAATTCTGCTATTATTGATGGTGTACGCAAGCTTACAGGCGCAAGAGTCAGTGCACCGGATCTCCGTGCAGGAGCGGCTCTGGTAATTGCAGGTCTGGCAGCGGATGGAATCACAGTAGTAGATGATATTGTTTATATCCAGAGAGGATATGAGAATTTCGAAGAGAAACTGAGAAGTCTCGGCGCAGAGATCGAGAGAGTTTCCAGTGAGAAAGAAATCCAGAAATTCCGTCTTCGCGTAGGTTGATAAAATTTGTCATCCGAGATACTTGACAAGTATATAAAATAAGTTTATTGTATGTACTGCGATAACTTCATAAACGGCCTTTTATTCAGAGTGGTGGAGATACAAAGGATCTGTGAAGCCACGGCAACCCCTCCCTTGAGAGGAAGGTGCCAACCTGAGCGAGTGATCGAACAATAAGAGGATTGAAATCAAATTCAAGACAGTCCTATTGTTGGGGCTGTCTTATTTTGTTATGTACGCAGATAACTTATTGATCAATAGACCAGATAAAAAAGAAAGGAACCAATCATGGAGAAAGAAAAGATTTTATTTACATCCGAATCTGTAACTGAAGGTCATCCGGACAAAATGTGCGATGCCATTTCCGATGCCATTCTTGACGCGATCATGGAAAAAGACCCGATGGGCCGTGTAGCATGCGAGACCGCTACAACAACAGGTCTTGTACTTGTTATGGGAGAGATCACAACAAGCGCTTACGTTGATATCCAGAAAATCGTAAGAGATACAGTAAGAGAGATCGGTTATACCCGTGGAAAATATGGATTTGATGCTGATACATGTGCAGTCATCACTGCAATCGATGAGCAGTCAGCAGATATCGCTCTTGGCGTAGACAAAGCTCTGGAAGCTAAGATGGGAGAAGACGAGATCGATGCGATCGGAGCCGGAGACCAGGGAATCCAGTTCGGATATGCTTCCAATGAAACAGAAGAGTACATGCCATATGCGATCAACATGGCACACAAACTGGCTCGCCAGCTTACAAAAGTCCGCAAAGACGGAACTCTGCCATACTTAAGACCAGACGGAAAAACTCAGGTAACTGTTGAATACAGTGAAGAAGGCAAACCGATCCGTATCGATGCAGTTGTATGCTCTACACAGCATGATCCGGAAGTTACACAGGAGCAGATCCACGAAGACATCAAGAAATATGTATTTGATGAGATCATCCCGACAGACATGGTAGATGATGATACCAAGTACTTCATCAACCCGACAGGACGTTTCGTGATCGGTGGACCTCACGGTGACAGTGGACTTACAGGACGTAAGATTATCGTTGATACTTACGGTGGATCCGGACGTCACGGCGGCGGTGCTTTCTCAGGAAAAGACTGCACAAAGGTTGACCGTTCCGCAGCTTATGCAGCACGTTATGTTGCAAAGAACATTGTTGCAGCAGGACTGGCTGACAAATGTGAAATCCAGCTTTCTTATGCGATCGGTGTAGCAAAACCGACTTCCATCAATGTAGAAACATTTGGAACAGGAAAACTTTCCAACACCAGACTTGTTGAGATCATCCGTGAGAACTTTGATCTCCGTCCGGCAGGAATCATCCGTATGCTCGACCTGAGAAGACCGATCTACAAACAGACAGCTGCTTACGGACATTTTGGACGTACAGATGTAGATCTTCCGTGGGAAAAACTGGATAAAGTTGACGATCTCAAGAAATATCTGTAAGACATGGTTTTTTCACCGTTTTTATAGAAAATTTAGAGATAGGAATATCGTGATATGATATAATGAACGCATATATAGCGGGTACAGACTCGTTATATGTGCGTTTATTTTTATACAGAGAAGCGGGGATGTGTTATGAAATTAAAACAGAGGATCATACTCGGTTTCCTGATGATCATATTAGTTCCAATGCTGCTGCTGGCGGCTACTTTATACGGGTTCAGCGAAGCGCAGCACAGGAGTACATCTAAGAATGAAGCAGTGCAGGAAGCAGATTATGATATTACGATCGGAGAGACCGGAGTTGACGGTTCGGGCTTACGGATCATGACGAAGGATCTTTTTTTTACGGCACTGGTCATCCTGATATTTACGAGTGTGTCCGTAGGATTGTGGATTTACAGAAGTGTTGCCACACCACTTGTTAAGCTGCGTAAGGCCACGCAGAATATCAAAGACGGAAATCTTGATTTTGTTCTTGATGTGGAAGGGGCGGATGAGTTTGCGGAACTTTGCCGTGATTTTGAGGAAATGAGGAGACGGCTCAAGGAATCCGCAGAAGAAAAACTTGTCCTGGACAAAGAAAACAAAGAACTGATCAGCAATATTTCTCATGATCTCAAGACCCCGATCACAGCCGTTAAGGGCTACGTTGAGGGTATCATGGACGGAGTGGCAGATACCCCAGAAAAGATGGATCGTTATGTCCGTACTATTTATAACAAAACAGTTGAGATGGATCATCTGATCAATGAGCTTACTTTTTATTCCAAGATCGATACAAACCGCATTCCATATACGTTCAGTAAACTGAATGTTGAGGACTATTTTTCAGACTGTGCAGAGGAAGTGGGACTGGAACTGGAAACGAGAGGAATACAGCTCTGCTATGCCAACTACGTAGACAGTGATGTGCAGGTGATCGCAGATGGAGAGCAGATCCGAAGGGTGATCCATAATATCATCAGCAATGCGATTAAATATATGGACAAGGGCAAGGGAATGAAGGGCATCATACAGATCCGTGTCAAGGATGTCGGTGATTTTGTCCAGGTTGAGATCGAAGATAATGGCAAGGGGATCGCAGCCAAAGATCTGCCATATATTTTTGACCGTTTTTACCGGACAGATGTTTCGCGAAATTCTGCCAAGGGAGGCAGTGGGATTGGCCTTTCCATCGTGCGTAAGATCCTGGAGGACCATGGAGGTAAAGTGTGGGCAACCAGCCGCGAGGACATCGGCACGATCATGTACTTTGTTTTGAGAAAATACCAGGAGGTACCTGTAAATGAGTAAAATACTGATTATTGAAGACGAAGAGGCAATTGCAGATCTGGAGAAAGATTATCTGGAACTGTCAGGATTTGATGTTGAGATCGCCACAAGAGGCGATGTAGGGCTTGAGAAGGCTCTGAAAGAAGAATACGACCTGATCATACTTGATCTGATGCTCCCTGAGGTAGATGGATTTGATATCTGCCGTCAGGTGCGCGAGGAGAAGAATATCCCGATCATCATGGTTTCGGCAAAGAAAGACGATATTGACAAGATCCGTGGACTGGGACTTGGGGCAGATGATTACATGACCAAGCCGTTCAGCCCAAGTGAGCTGGTTGCACGTGTGAAGGCGCATATGGAGCGTTATAACCGGCTGGTTGGTTCCAATGTGCATAAGAATGATGTGATCGAGATCCGTGGGATCAAGATCGACAAGACAGCGCGAAGAGTCTGGATCAATGGGGAGGAGAAGACATTTACGACCAAGGAATTTGATCTTCTTACATTCCTTGCGGAGAATCCGAACCGCGTATTTACCAAGGCGGAACTGTTCCGTCAGATCTGGGAT
>OHYA01000601.1_pt1 | contig 15807 bp, 9 predicted proteins | sample 1580051 | NCBI WGS metagenome assembly OHYA01 (sample SAMEA3882554, study PRJEB24775) | human gut metagenome | biome: human-associated habitat; feature: intestine environment; material: feces | place: Netherlands | collected 2009/2010 | reverse complement strand
CAACTTCCTCGTTTGCAAGACCTACCTTACAGGAAGTACACCAGTTGATCGGCATTTCTTTCTTGTAAGCAAGACCTGCTTTGAAGAGTTTGAGGAAAATCCACTGGGTCCAGTGATAGTACTCCGGATCGGTGGTGTTGATCTCTCTGTCCCAGTCAAAGGAATATCCAAGGGACTGAAGCTGATCTTTGAAGTGATGTACGTTGCTTTTGGTAACGATCTTCGGATGGATGTGGTTCTTGATCGCATAGTTCTCAGTCGGAAGACCAAATGCATCCCATCCCATCGGATACAGTACGTTGTAGCCCTGCATTCTGCGCTTTCTGGCTACGATATCCAGTGCGGTGTACGGACGCGGATGGCCTACGTGAAGTCCCTGTCCTGACGGATACGGGAACTCAACGAGTGCATAGTATTTTGGTTTTGTATAATCATCTGTGGCGGCAAAGGCTTTCTCGTCCTGCCAGATCTTCTGCCACTTTTTCTCAATGTTCTGTGGCTCATATCTTTTACTCATGGGTAACCTCCTGCATGTTCAAGTTCAAAGTTCTTTTTTCTCACACTGCCGCATAGGACAGCATGCACATTTGAACATATAGCTGTATTCTATCACTCTTTCCCTGTTTTTACAATTTATTTTTTCCTATATCCTCCGTTTTTCTTCAAAAACCGCAGAAAAATCCGGTTTCCGGGCGAATTCTGCTCCCGAAACCGGATTTTCTCTGTTTTATCACACTATTTTATAAAGCTTTATTCTTCTGCTTTTTCAACCTTCGAAGCTCTTGCCTCAATCTCTTTTGCCTGGATATCGGACGGAGCCTGCTCATATCTCGCAAACTCATAGGAGAAATCACCGCTTCCGCCTGTCATGGAGCGGAGTGTTGTGCCGTATCCGTAGATCTCAAGTTCCGGAACATCAGCCTCGATAATCGTATGGCCCTTGTGATCCGGGTTCATGCCGAGCACACGGCCGCGGCGTTTGTTGAGATCGCCCATGATATCGCCGGTGTATTTATCGTCTACAGTGATCTTCATCGAAACGATCGGCTCAAGGAGAACCGGGGATGCTTCCATAAAGCCTTTCTTGAACGCCTGGATCGCTGCGGTCTTGAATGCCATCTCGGAGGAGTCTACCGGATGATAAGAACCATCATATAGAACGGCTTTGACGCCGACTACCGGATAAGCAGCCAGAGGGCCTTTCTGTACGGCTTCCTGGATACCTTTTTCAACAGCCGGGAAGTAGTTCTTCGGAACGGCGCCGCCGACAACTTCCTGCTCGAAAACGTATGGTTTCTCGAGATCTCCGGAAGCTGAGAAGCGCATTTTTACATGACCGTACTGGCCGTGGCCGCCGGACTGTTTTTTGTATTTTGCTTCTACATCCGAATTTTTGCGGATCGTCTCGCGGAAGGCTACCTTCGGGCGGGACAGCTCCACTTCTACTTTGTAGCGCTCCAGCAGCTTGCTGACGATAATATCGATGTGCTGGTCGCCCATTCCGTACAGCAATGTCTGATGGTTTGCAGAATCATTGACTGCCTTCATAGTCAGGTCTTCCTGCATCATCTTGGCAAATGCCTGGGAGATCTTATCTACATCGGCTTTGTTCTTCGGTTTATATCGTTTTGCGGTGTACGGAGTCGAAACATCCGGTTTTCCGTAGCGGACCTGATTGTTCTTTGTCGCAAGGGAATCGCCGGTTCTTGCATCGCCGAGTTTTGCGATGGCACCGATATCTCCTGCATGAAGCTCCGGTACTTCGATCGGCTTGGAGCCTTCGAGCACGTACAGCTTGCTCAGTTTTTCTTCGGATTCCTGATCTACATTATAGAGCACATCATCGCTTTTAATAACGCCGGAGCAAACCTTAATCATTGAATATTTTCCAAGGAACGGATCCACGATCGTTTTGAAAATGGTCGCGCTCTTCGGTTTCGCAAAGTCGTAATTTGCCTCGAAAATTTCGTTCGTATCGAGATTGATGCCGGCACACGGACGGGTGGACGGATCCGGGAAGTATCCGCAGATATCATCAAGAAGGTTCGATACGCCCTGCAGATTGACCGGGGAGCCCATGCATACCGGAACGATGGTGCCGTCTCCTACGTTCATGGCAAGCGCTGCGGAAATCTCTGCTACCGAGAACTCTTCTCCGCCAAAGTAGCGGTCCATAAACTCTTCACTTGTTTCTGCCACGGATTCCATCAGGGTTTCACGGTACTTCTCCAGATATTCTACGGAGTAATCCGGAATCGGGCATTCTTCTTTTTTATCTTTTTCGATATATCTGCGGCCTTTGTTCTTTACAATATTGATATATCCTACAAATTTACCGTTTTCACGCAGAGGCATATGAAGCGGTGCGATTCGTTTTCCGTACAGTTCGGTGAGCTGCTCAACGACTTCTCGGTAGCTGACATCGTCCTGATCCATTTCCGTTACGAAGATCATACGCGGAAGATTGTATTTCTCGCAGAGTTCCCATGCTTTCTGGGTTCCGACCTGCACGCCGGCCTTTCCGGATACCACGATTACAGCGGCATCTGCTGCGGAAGCGGCTTCCTGTGCTTCTCCTACGAAATCAAACATTCCAGGAGTATCCAGAACATTGATCTTATTTTTTCCCCATACGACCGGGACAAGCGTTGTGGAAATAGAGCATTTGCGCTTGATTTCTTCTTTGTCAAAATCGCTGACGGTATTTCCGTCTGTCACTTTTCCGAGACGGTTTGTCATACCGGAAAGATAAGCCATAGCTTCGGTCAGACTTGTCTTTCCGGAGCCGCTGTGCCCCAGCAGCACCACATTTCTGATTCGGTCAGTTCTAAAAACGTCCATATGTAATACCTCCCATGTAAGTAAATTTGCAGATTGCAAGGCCGCTCTTATTCGCCTTTCTGCTTTTTATCAAGATTCACGTCTTCCGTTCCTCTTATCATAGTCACTATTCTACTAAAGTTTTTGCTTTTTTGCAAGTATATTATTCATGTTTCACAATATATTTCTGAATTTTTAAATTTTATATGTATTTTAGCTGGTTATTCTGCCTTCCTTCCGCTTTTCTGTCTGGCTTTTCTGTGGAATCTGCCGGATTTTGCAAAACAAGCAAAATTGCTGCCTTTCAAAAATGCTTTGTCACTTTAAAGCAAGAAATCTTTGACATTTGATTTCAGATGCTTTACAATGTCTTTTATACGATTTACCTACGAAAATTATCAGAAAGGACTACTTGAATTATGTGTGATACATCCGAAAAAATCTGTATCGGCTTTATCGGCCTTGGCCTCATCGGCGGCTCCATTGCAAAAACCCTCAGAAAGGTTCACCCGGAGTATAAACTGATGGCCTACTGCCGCACCAAAGCGACGATCGAAGAGGCAATTCAGGAAGGCGTGATTGATATCGCGCTGGAAGAACGGGACGACCGCTTTGCCGACTGTGACTATATCTTCTTATGTGCTCCTGTCAGCACCAACATCTCCTATCTTCCGTTCGTGAAAGGCATCGCAAAACCGGGCTGTATCATCACAGACGTCGGAAGTGTAAAAGGAGAAATCCATCAGGCGGTTGAGACCCTCGGCATGACGCACCAGTTTATCGGCGGCCATCCGATGGCAGGCTCCGAAAAGACGGGATATTCCAGCGCCACCGATTACCTGCTGGAAAATGCTTACTATATGATTACACCCGGACCAGATGTTGAGATCGCGACAGTTTCCGCTTTCGTTGATCTTGTCCAGTCCTTAAAGGCGATCCCGATGGTTTTAACATACGAAGAGCACGACTACATCACCGCAGGTGTCAGTCATCTGCCGCATATCGTTGCCGCTACCCTGGTCAATGCACTCGCATCCCTAGACACACCGGAAGAGCAGATGAAAACCGTTGCTGCAGGCGGCTTCAAGGACATCACCCGCATCGCTTCCTCCTCCCCGGAGGTATGGCAGCAGATCTGTCTCTCAAACCAGAAGCAGCTCTCGAATGTGCTGGATTCCTATATCCGCCTTCTCGTCCAGGCAAAATACCTGGTTGACAACAAAAAAGGCCACGAGCTCTACAATATGTTTGAGAGTTCCCGCGAATACCGGAATTCCATGGAAGATTCTTCATATGGACCGACAAAGAAAGAATACGTCGTTTACTGCGACCTGCTCGATGAAGCCGGCGGAATCGCAGCCGTTACAACAATTCTTGCCATCAACCAGATCAATATTAAAAATATCGGCATTACGCATAACCGCGAGTTCGAAGAGGGTGCTCTCCGCATTGAATTTTATGAAGAGCAGGCAGGCATTCTTGCCCGGAAGGTCTTAAAAGACCATGGCTATACCATTCATATCCGCAATTAAAAGCGCGTATATCTTGACAGGAGGAAGTTACGTTATGCAGTTCCAGAAAGCAGTACGTCCTCTGCGCGGAGAAATCTCCGTGCCGGGCGATAAATCCATTTCCCACCGCGCCGTCATGTTCGGTGCCATTTCAGAGGGAACCACAGAAGTCACAAACTTTTTACAGGGTGCCGACTGTCTCTCCACCATCTCCTGCTTCCGCAGTATGGGCATTGAGATCGAGAACACGCCGGAGCGCATTCTCGTTCATGGAAAAGGCCTGCACGGGCTTTCGGCTCCGTCCGCCGTTCTCGACTGCGGAAACAGCGGAACAACGACACGCTTGATCTCCGGCATTCTTGCCGGCCAGAACTTTTCCAGTACACTGACCGGTGACGCTTCCATTCAGAAACGGCCGATGGGACGCATCATCAATCCGCTGACCCAGATGGGCGCTTCCATCCGCAGTATTCCGGAAAACGGCTGCGCGCCGCTTGCGATCAACGGCCATCCGCTCCACGCCATCTCCTATCTTTCGCCGGTCGCATCCGCACAGGTCAAATCGTGTGTCCTGCTTGCCGGACTGTATGCTGACGGAAAAACAAGCGTTACCGAACCGGCTCTTTCCAGAAACCATACGGAGCTGATGCTGAAATTCTTCGGTGCCGACGTTGCCTCCGAATGGCTGACCGCATCGGTTCTTCCGGACCCGGATCTCCATGGAAATCTCGTCCGTGTGCCGGGAGATATTTCCTCCGCCGCCTACTTCATCGCCGCCGCGCTGATAGTTCCAGGCTCTGAGGTGCTCCTGAAAAATGTCGGCATCAACCCGACCCGCGACGGTATGCTCCGCGTCTGCCGCGCCATGGGTGCTGACATCACACTTCTGAATGAGCAGAACTCCGGCGGAGAACCGGTTGCAGACCTTCTCGTGCGCTATACGCCGTCTCTTTCCGGCACTGTCATCGAGGGCGAACTGATCCCGACCCTGATCGATGAAATCCCGATCATCGCGGTTCTTGCCGCCACAGCGAACGGTACAACCGTGATCCGGAATGCGGAGGAGCTGAAAGTCAAAGAATCGAACCGTCTTGATATCATGGTAAACGAACTCACCGCGATGGGTGTTTCCCTGGAAGGCACGGACGACGGCATGATCATTGAGGGCGGAAAACCGTTCCACGGCGCCCAAATCGACAGCCGCCTCGACCACCGCATTGCGATGTCGTTTGCAATCGCTTCGCTTGCCGCAGAGACACCGACGGAAATCCTGCGCGCCGGCTGTGTGGATATCTCGTATCCGACATTCTACCAGGATCTGGCGCGGCTGCAGGCATAAAAAACGTTTAAACAAAAAATGGATTGTGAAGATCATTTCCTCACAATCCATTTTTTTGCTTTTACCCTGTTCTTCCGGCCGTTCCAACCGTTTCTCCCTGCCGTACCCGCGTTTCGATTCCAAGCCGCGAATAATTCCAGATCCGTTTTTCCGGCACTGCGCTTCCCTTCTGTGCCAGAACGATCACTGTCGAACCACCGAAGGCAAAATAGCCTTTCTCTTCGCCGCGCTGTACACGTCTCGCCGCTCCGGCATTTTCATTGACAATCTTTCCGACCATCATCGCGCCGACCTCCATCTGCAGCAGTGTGCCGAAATTTGCGGACTGCAGCAGCGTGTAGGTTCTCGTATTTTCTTTATAGATCGGGCAAAAATCATTCGCCGCCGGATTGACCGTGTGGAGCACACCCTCAATCCGCCGTTCCGTCGAGCAGACGCCGTCATCCACAAAGAGATACCGATGATAATCGTCCACAGAAAGCCGAAACAGAAATAACGTTCCGCCCTCATACCGTTTTGCCAGCTTCCGGTCGCGCAGAAGCTGTTCCAGCGTATATTCTGTGTTCTTGATCTCAAACTTCCCGTTCTCATGAATCGGATAAACCGTAAGCCGCGCATCACACGGGCTGATAAAATCCTGCGGCGCATTGGAAAACGGACGTGCATCCATTTTCAGCTTCCGCACAAAGAAATCATTGAACGAGATAAACTGCTTTGCGGTACATTCCTTCAGTGAAATATGATTTTTCTTTACAAACGGTGCAACCAGCGGCACCGATAAGCGGCTGTCCAGAAAGCAGCCTGCCGCACGAGATACAAATGACTGAACCAGCGGCTGCATCGCGGCTCTTCCGGCGGCATGGCTGTACATCATGTGCAGAAAACGGTCCTGCAGATCATTTTCCTCGCGGATCAGATCAAGCTTTGGATGATTTTTCCCCTGTTTTCGATAAGGATAAGCGCAGAGTCTCAAATCGTTCTTCCTCCCTTCCAGATCAGAAGTCCGCGGAGCACAGCCACTCCAACGACCGCTACCAGCACAGCAAGCTCTTTATTCGTCGGCTTGCGGAAGCGGAAATCCGTGATAAACAGAACGCCGACCGCCAGCACCAGCAGATGCAGCCAGATCAGAAAGCATCCGCGGCAGAGCGGTGCAAAGACGAACAGCAGCGGCAGAGCTACTGACATCGAGGTAATCGGCAGTCCCTGGTAATATTTCCGGTTCTCCGAAGTTTCATTCTGACGCTTCTCTTCCATCACGTTAAAATATCCCAGACGGATCACGCCCGCAAGACCGTAGAAAATAAGAATCGGAATGCTGTAAAAATGTGTCATGCCAAGCTCATAGAAGAGCACGATCGGAAAGACGCCGAAACAGACCACATCGCAGAGCGAATCGATCTGAATGCCGAACCGCTTTTCATCTTCGGTCCTGTTTTTCTTCGTCCGCGCAATTTTTCCATCGAACATATCGCACAGTCCGGAAAAAGCAAGACAAAAAATCGCCCAGTTAAAGTGTCCCCGCGTTGCAAGAAAAATGCCGCTGATGGACGATGCAAAGCTGATATATGTTAATATTACGGTATAATCATAGAACCCTATCATATGTAGTTCCCCCTCTTTTTTCTCTTTTCGTATTCCCGATCGTAAGCTGTGCGACGATGGTAAAGACTGCACTCACCAGCAGCTCCCCGTAGTAGCCGAGCCCTCTGGAAAGCACCATTGCTGGAAGAAGCAGCGCGCTTCCAAAGACCGGCGGGAAAATTTTCAGGAACAGTGTCTCACTGATTCCCATTCCTCCCGGAAGCGGCAGCATGTCAACCGATACGGAAATGACCGCCTGCAGCAGCACAATGGTGATAAAGGAAATGCCTGATAAATGGAAGGCGCGGTATACAAACCATGTTGCTGCAAATAAAGCAAACCTCTGTGCAAAGGTAATCGCAAGGACATTGACCAGCACCATTTTGTGGGTGCCAAGATACACTGCCGTATTCTGGTAGACTTCCATGGAAGCTTCCAGTTTTTTCAGGCGGTTTTCTTTTCGTTTCATCAAATGCAGTTTTTCCACGATTTTCAGTCCAAAAACCAGAATCGTCCGCGCAAGCGCCGGATGAAAAACCAGAATAAGCATAGCTGTGACACAGAAGACATTCAGACCGATTCCCAGATAGAAAACCGGAAGGATTTCTGTCATATACCGGTGCAGGAAGCCCTGTCCGAACAGAACAAGCCCAAGTCCCACCACGACCAGCACCGCTTTGTAAGTGATCGTGACGATCATCAGAATCACCGTTGATACCGGAAGAGATATTTTCTCCTTTTTCATATAGTAGAGCTGCATCGGCTGGCCGCCGCTTGCGGACGGTGTGATACAGCTGAAAAAGAATCCGACGGAAGAAAACAGAAAACACGTCCGCCTCTTCACCGGAATCTGGAAGGAATGCATCATGTACCAGATGATGATCGATTCTCCCCAGATAAAAAACACGACACAGAGCAGTCCCGGCAGCAGCCACCGCACATCTGCGCGCCGCATTGCTTCCATCATTGCGCCAAGGTCTTCGCCGTGGAAAACACCGTATATCGTCAACGCAAAAATCGCAACGAGAAAAACGGTATTCACGATCATTTTTTTCTTACTCTGCACGGCGTTTCCACCTCCTTCGTTCCAATATCATGCCATACCAGGCCCCAAGATGCGTGTGTCCCGCGATCTGCCACGTCACTTCTGCCAGAAGCGCTCCGCCAATCACATCTGCAATCACATGCTGCTTTGTCGTCAGTGTAGAGACAAACACGGCAAGTGCCGCCCAGAAAGAGAACCGCTGATACCAGCGCGGAATCTCCCGTCTGCCACGGACTGCGATATAGCAGAACCAGCTGTTCAGGCAGTGAATCGATGGGAACAAATTGTCCGCCGCATCCATCTGGTAGAGCAAGGCAAGCATATGATTCCAGAATCCCTGTTCCGGAATCGATGGCCTTACGTTCGTTGTCGGCAGCAGCAGATAAAATGCCATACAGACAAGCCGCGCCAGAACATCTGCCGCAAAGAACCGCCAGACAAATTCTTTCTCTCTGCTTGCGGCAATCAGATAATTTACAATCCAGACCAGATAACAGCCAAAATAAATCACGATCGTCCACGGGATCACCGGGATCTGCTGGTCCAGCATCGTTTCTATATTGTAATGTTTCCACGAACTGGTAAACGGCCGCGTTCCAAAATAAGCGATAAAATTCGCTGTCAGCGTCAGAATTAGCGGCAGGATACCATAGTATGGAAACTTTCTTCTCTCGTCTCTCTTCAAAATCCGTCCTCCCTTGTCTCAAACACGTATCAGTATACGCAAAAACATTCCCTGACACAACCCAGTTCCGCTCGTTTTCAGAAACCTTAATAAAATCTTCTGTTTTTCGGCAGGGAAAAAGAAAGATTTAGAAGATTCGCTGGGCAAAAAACGACCATATAGGGCTTCGCGGGTGTTCCTATATGGTCGTTTTCTTTCAGCATCGTATTTTTGTCATAAACGAATTTTTTATTCAATCATCATGGCATCGCCGAAGGAGAAAAAGCGGTATTTTTCTCTTACAGCCTCTTCATAAGCTGCCATAATATGCTCTTTTCCAGCCAGTGCCGATACCAGCATCACCAGTGTGGACTCCGGCAGATGGAAATTGGTGATCAGTCCATCGATCATCTTGAAGCGGTAACCCGGATAGATAAAGATCTCGGTCCAGCCGCTTCCGGCTTTTAAAATGCCGTCCTCGCCGGTTGCCGACTCCAGAGTACGGCAGCTCGTTGTTCCGACTGCGATCACACGGCCGCCTGCTGCTTTCGTATCGTTGATCAGTTTTGCCTGATCTTCTTCTACCACATAGAACTCAGAGTGCATGTGATGCTGGGTGACATCCTCCACTTTCACCGGACGGAAGGTGCCAAGGCCGACATGCAGGGTTACATGGGCGATCTTTACACCGGCATCCTGTACCTGCTGCAGAAGCTCTTTTGTAAAGTGCAGTCCTGCGGTCGGAGCGGCTGCGCTTCCCTCGTGTTTCGCGTATACCGTCTGATAGCGGTTCTTGTCCTGCAGTTTGTGTGTGATATACGGCGGCAGCGGCATCTCGCCAAGCTGGTCGAGGATCTCCTCGAAAATGCCGTCGTAATGGAACTGGATCAGACGGTTTCCCTCATCGACAATATCTACAACCTCTCCGGTCAGAATGCCGTCGCCGAAGGAGATCACCGTGCCGACCTTACATTTTTTGCCCGGTTTTACGAGGGTCTCCCAGATATCATTTTCTCTTCTTTTTAACAGAAGGATTTCGATTGCTGCATCGGTGCCGACTTTCGAACCGTAGAGACGCGCCGGAATTACTTTGGTATCGTTGATCACAAGGCAGTCGCCCGGTTTTAAGTATTTCAGAATATCACGGAAATGGCCATGCTCATATTCACCTGTTTCTTTATTCAGATGCATCAGGCGGGAGGCGCTGCGGTCTTCGAGCGGATCCTGCGCAATCAGTTCTTTTGGCAGATCATAGTAAAAATCTGAAGTTTTCATTTGTTTCCTCCATTCTATGGCAGCCGGCACAAGTTCGCCGGATTTGCTCTGTTCGTTCAACTTTTTTTGCCCAACGGACCCATTATAGCATTTCCTATTCCTTCTGACAAGGAATTCTCTCGAATCCAGCTGATCTCTTGCTGCATTCTTGTTACAGCTCACTGGCAACCCGCAAGCTGTAACATTTTCTTTTTCACTTTTTTACACTTCTGGTGCATTTTCAGATTGTGCCGTTTATTCTATCACAGCCCGGCTGCCTACTCCATCCCGGCTCCGGTTTTTCGTCACAACAATTTTTCTCTCAATCCTGTCTTTTAACTCCGGTACGTGAGAAATAATTCCGACCAGACAGTTTCCTTCTGCCAGACCTTCCAGTGCTTTTACGGCCTGGTTCAGAGACTCTGCATCGAGCGATCCAAAACCTTCATCCACAAACATAGAGTCTAACTGAATGCCGCCCGCATACGACTGGATTTCATCCGACAGCCCAAGCGCCAGGGAAAGGGAAGCCTGGAAAGATTCTCCGCCGGAAAGCGTGCGGACACTTCGCTCCGTCCCGTTATAGTGGTCAATCACATTCAGTTCCAGTCCGGCTTTGCTCTTTATATTTCCGCCGTCTTCCTGCCGTTTTAGCTCATACTGTCCCTGACTCATCGTCAGGAAACGCACATTGGCTTTGCGCAGAATCCGGTCAAAATACGCCATCTGCGCATACGTTTCCAAATCAATCTTCCGCTTTCCGGTCACATTTCCCGTTGCGGTATCCGCAAGCGCGTTGACCCATTTATATTCTTCCTCTACCTCCTGCATCTGGCTTTGCTGCGTTTGCACAGCCTGGTATACGTTCTGATTCGTATTTGCCGCATGATACTGTTCGTTGTAACGCTGATCCAGTTCCTGCTTCCGCCCGGAAAGCATCTCAAGATTCTCCTGCAGCTCCGTTTCTGAAGGGAGCTGCTGCCCCTGTAAATCCGCTTCCTCATCCGCTGCTTCCAGCGTCTGGATGGCCGCAAGAGCCGCCTGTACTTCCGTCAGATTTTTCTGCACAGCGTCCAGTTCTTCTTTTGCCGTTTTCTGCGCCGCTTTCCGCTGTTCTTTCTGCGTCTCCCATCCTTTGATATGTTCCAGCAGTTCTTTTTCTTCTTTTCCCGCCAGTTTGGTTTCTTTTTCCTGAATTCTTTCCTGCAGTGCCTTTTGCTCCGCCTTTCGTTTTGCTTCCAGCAATTCCTTCTCGCGGATTGTTTTTTCTCTCCGCTCTATTTTCTGCGTTTCTGCCTGGATTTCCAGCTGGATTCTCTGTAACTCTTCTTTCTGCGCAAGAAGGTTCCGTTTCTGCTTTTCTAACGTCTCCTGTTTTTCTTTCCAATAACGCTGTTCCTGCATCGAACGAACCCAAAGTTGTTTTTCTGTATCTGTCAGGATTTCCAGGAATTGTTTTTCTGTGAATGAAATCTCTGCAATATTCTCAAACTGATCCGCCGACTTTATTTCTTTTCTCTGCTGCTCCAGAGTTTCCAGCAGTTTCTCTTCCTTTTCATTCCATCTTTTCCGGTCACTTTGCAGGACTTCAAGACAACTCCGCACACGCTGGAGCTGCTCATGATCCTTTTTCTGACTGGATTCTGCCTCTTTTTGCAGCGCGATGCATTCTGCGCGGCGTTTCATCTTTGCCTGTGCCGCAGCGAATTCTTCCCCGCACTGTTTCTGCCTGTTTTCCCAGAAAGACAGCACTTTTTCAATCTGACCGACAAGGAAGTTTCTGTCGTCCGTCTCTGCATAATCCCTATCCTCTGCAGCGCCCTTTTTCTCTGCAGAACCCTTTCTCTCCGCAGAAGCCGTTACTTCTTCAACCCCCGGCTCTTTTTCTGCTTCTGCAATTTCTTTGTTCAACTGCTCTTCCAGTGCTTTCTGGGTTCCTTCCGCCCGGCCAAGATCTGCCTGCGCTCCGGCGATTGCTTTTTTCAGCGTTTCCAGATTTTCCTGCTGCCTAGTCTGTGTTTTTTCCAGTTCCGCATATTCTGTCTGACGCACTTTCTGCTTACTTTCTTCTTCCTGGAGCTGCTCTGCTTTCTTTACCGCCTCCTGGCAGAACAAGGAGTCCGACATTGGAAGAAATCTTTGCGTTTCATTTTCTTCCTGGAACGATGATTCCTTATCTGTTTCCGTCAGGCCATTTCCCTGCTTTTCTTCTCTCTCATGCGGCATCTTTTTTAACAGACACGCAGTCAGCTGCTCCCGCAGTTCTTTTACCCGTCTGCTGCAGTTTCCGGCCGCTTCGCTCTGTCCTGCCGCTGTTTCTTCCTGCTCCCGCAGTTCTTCCTTTTTCTGATCCAGCGTCGCTTTATCCGGCGTATGCTCCGCCCGTTTTGCAGGCTGTGGGTGATGAATCGCGCCACAGACCGGGCATGGCTCTCCTTCTGTCAGTTTCTCCGCCAGAATTCCTGCCTGCGCATCCAGGAATAACGATTCCATCGCCTGATAGGTTTTCCGCAGATTGTCTCTCTTCTGGATTCCGTCGCGATATGCACTTTGTTTCTCTTCCAGTTCTTTGCAGGCCCATTCCCAGCTTTTCAGCAGATTTTCCAGTGTTTCCCGCTCCTGACGGAATTTTTCCTGCTGCAGCGCAGCACTGCTTCTTTTCGCCATCTGTTCTGCTGTTGCCGTTCTATCTGCCTGCAGTTTCTCCTCCTCTCTTTGTAACTGTTTCAGCTGCCCGGCAAGCTGTAACGCTTCATCCGTCGTTTTTTCCAGTTGCTTTTTCGCTTCTGCCAAAGTGAAGATTTTGCGTCTGACGTTTTCCTTCTCTTCCTGAAGTTTTTCGCAGACTTTATCCTGTCCGGCCAGCTTTTCTGCCTCTTCGGCTGCTTTGCCTGCTGCCTGCTCTGTTTCTTTTATTTTTTCGCAAAGAGCATTTTCCTCTTCTTTTTTTGCAGCTTCCTCATCGGCTGTCTTTCCAATTTCCTCACAGTACGCGCTCAGCTGCTGTACCTGCTCTGCGGCATACGTTTCTTTCTGCTCCGTCCGTGCTAGTTCCACTTCCGTGCCGGAGAGTTTTTCTTTCCGTGCTTTCTGCTGTTCCAGCTCCTTTTTCGCATTTTCCTGCTCTTCCTGCAGCTTTCCTTTTGCTTCCGCTGTTTCCTGCAGTTCCTTTTGCAGCTGCGTCATCGCTTCCTGCTCCTGCTTCATTTTTCGCAGCAGTTCCAGACACGCTTTTTCTTCCCGGATCTGCTCTTCTAACTTCTCGCAGATCCCGGCTTCTTTTTCCGCCTGCTCACTTTTCTTTTTCTTTTCTTCCACTTCCGGAAGCAGCAGTTTCCGCTCGTTTTCCTTCTGCTCTTTCTCCGCCTGTCTTGTCTGTCTTTCTTTTATCTTTCCAAGCAGCTGATTTTTCTTTTCTATCTCGCCATAAAGCGCACGCTGCTCTTCTTTCAGCATGCGGAGCTGCTCCTCGTCCCATTCAATACACTGCGCAAGCAGTTCCATGCCGCGCATCACCTGACCGTTAAAATTCTCTTTTTTCAGCCGGTCAAACTCTTTTTTCCATCTGGCATCCTCCGGGCATACAACATTGTCCAGGTACTGGCTGATACTTCGTTTCTTTTCATCGTACGTTTTCCAGCGCGCCTTTGCTTCCTCCCGCAGACGGTTCTGCAGTTCCTGGTAAATCTCTGTGTGAAACATTTTCCGGAAAATTTCACTCCGGTCCGCCGTTCCTGCCAGCAGCAGTTTCTGAAAATCTCCCTGTGCGATCATGGCGATCTGCCGGAACTGACGCTGATCCAGCCCGAGAAGCTCTGTCACCGCCTTTGTCACTTCCGAAATCTTCGTCACCGGCTGCCGTTCATCCGGAAAAATCAGCTCCGCATTCGCTTTTTCCATCGTCATTCCCTGTCCACGGTCTTTCGGCCGCAGATATTCCGGATTTCTCTTTACCGTATAATCCTTTCCCTGATACGTAAAGGTAAGCTCGACAAAGGTACGCACTTCCGGTTTTGCATACTTGCTGCGGAACATCTCGCCTTTGCGGACTTCTCCACTCGCCTCTCCGTAAAGTGCAAACGTAATGGCATCAAAAATCGTCGTTTTTCCCGCTCCGGTATCTCCCGTAATCAGATACAGGCCACCGCCGCCCAGGCGTTCAAAATCCAGTTCCATCCGGTCCGCATACGGTCCGAATGCGCTAATGACTAATTTCTTTGGTTTCATGCTTTCAACCCCCGTAACATTTCTTCCACCAGTGCTTCCTGCTGCGCGGTCATGCCCTGATTATTCTGCAATTCATAGAGTTCCCGGAACAATTCCAATTCTGATTTTTCCTCCACACGTTCCGCTGTGCCGATGTCCGCGCAGGATCTGGTTCTTTTATTATCATACTCCAGCCGCATCAGATTCGGATAAATGGTGCGGAGTTTTGCCATTCCATCCGGCACATCCTCCTCATCGGTCAGCGTTACCAGAAGATAATCCTCGCAGTTGCTGTTTTCATAAAATGATTTTGCCGTGACTTCCAGATACATGCCCCGGATTTTCCGCATGTCGCGCAGCGGCTCTAACGGAATGGTTCGAAGTTCCACTGTTCCTTTTTCTTTCAGCTCGACCACCGTGATGGATTTTTCCTGACCGGCTTCCGAGAAAGAATATTTGAGCGGCGATCCACAGTAACGCACCGTCTCCCTTCCCACTTTCTGTGGGCTGTGGATATGTCCCAGTGCCACATAATCGAACTTTTCAAAAAGTTCCACCGGGATCTGATCCAGGGCACCGACCTGCAGTTCTTCGGCCTCGCACCGTTTTGCCCCGGTTACAAACTGATGCGCCAGGAGTACATTCCGCTCGTTCTCATCAACAGCCCCCTGCTCCAGCGCGATCCGGACAGCATCTGCTGCATACGACACCTCTTCTGCACGCTCCGGCAGCGCATGGCGCACCACGGCAGGCCGCAAAAACGGAAGCAGGTGAATCCACACCGTGCCATACGCATCCTGCAGCGGAATCTTTTCGATCGTTCCATCGTACACCCTGGAAAAATAGATTCCGCTTTTTTCCATCAGACTGGAGCCAAACGCCAGACGCTCCGCGGAATCATGGTTTCCACTGATGATAAAAGCAGGGATCTGCTCTGCGGAAAGTTCCGTCAGAAACGCATCAAAGACCTGAACCGCTTCTGCACTTGGAATCGTACTGTCATAAATATCCCCAGAAAGCAGAATGCCATCCGGTTTCTTGATTTTCGCAGCATGGAGAATCTGCGACAGAATGTATTTCTGATCCTCGATCATCGAAAATTCATTGACTCGTTTTCCGATGTGAAGATCGGATAAGTGGAATAACTTCATATACTTCTACCTGACCCTTTCTGTGAATGTATCATAACACAAAAAAACTCCCGCTTCCGCAGGAGTTTTCTCTTTTCATAGCGAGAGGGGGATTCGAACCCTCGACACTGCGGGTATGAACCGCATGCTCTAGCCAACTGAGCTATCTCGCCATATGACCAACCGAAGTTGGAATGGAACCTATAGGGCTCGAACCTATGACCCTCTGCTTGTAAGGCAGATGCTCTCCCAGC
>OHYA01000596.1_pt1 | contig 15947 bp, 10 predicted proteins | sample 1580051 | NCBI WGS metagenome assembly OHYA01 (sample SAMEA3882554, study PRJEB24775) | human gut metagenome | biome: human-associated habitat; feature: intestine environment; material: feces | place: Netherlands | collected 2009/2010 | reverse complement strand
TAGTCTTTCCTCGATAAAAGATTACATTTCCGGAAAAATATCTCGATTTTTCGACAAAAACAACATCTACATACAAAAATAGCATAAAAATTTTTGTACCATTTGTCAATCATGCAAAAGAAATTCCCGGATGTGGTTTTTGACTGTTGTCCACATCCGGGAATTTGGAAATTAATCTTACATTTTCTAATGAAATTTTATTTAGCAATCATCATCAGGATGTCATTGCTTCTCTGAACAAACTTGGTCATCTCATCTGGCGAAAGCTGTTTATGGCTGATCATAGCCAGATCATACAGTTGCTCGCAGATCACTGCTACATGCTCAGACTCCTGATTCTTGCCGAGAAACTGTACCAGCGGATGGTTTGCATTGAGTACCAGTGTCTCCTGTCCACCAAACATGGACGGATCCATTCCATACATATTGTACATCTTCATCATATCCTGCATACGGCGGCTCTCCTCAGAAAGCATCATCATTGCAGCTACGGAGTCATTCTTGAGGTTCTCTACTTTGACTTCGAGTTTCTCTTTGCCAAGGCTCTTGCGGAACAGATCTGTCAGAGTCTTTGTTGTCTCTTCATCTGCAGCACCCTCTCCCTTGAGTTCTTCTGTAAGATCAGCATCAATTCTCTTGAACTGGATGGTCTGGTCCTTCTGCTCAAGATGAGAAATGAAGGCAGTGTCGATATTGTGTGACAGGATCACTGCATTCTTGCCTGCTTCCTTGAACATGTTGATGTACTGGCTCTGCTGTACCGGATCTGTTACATAGAAGATGGTTGTCTTCTCCGGCTCTTTGTTCTCATCATCATCTTTCTTTTCTTCTGACTCTGCTTCTTTTGTTTCGGAAGTCTCTTCTCTTTCTTCTTTCTTGTTCTGCTCGATGCAGTCCTTGAGAGTCATATATTTGTTATCCAGGTCTTTGAACAGAATGTAGTCATGCAGTTTCTCTGCAAACTTCGCATCCTTGATGCAGCCATATTTGATGAACGGGCTGATGTCATCCCAGTATTTCTCATAGGATTCACGGTCAGTCTTGCACATGCCTGTCAGCTTGTCTGCAACTTTCTTGGAAATGTATTCAGAAATCTTCTGAACAAATCCGTCATTCTGCAGGGCACTTCTGGATACGTTCAGCGGAAGATCCGGGCAGTCGATCACACCTTTTAATAACATTAAGAATTCAGGAATGACTTCTTTGATGTTATCGGCGATAAATACCTGATTGTTATATAATTTAATTGTTCCTTCGATAGAATCATATTCTGTATTGATCTGAGGGAAGTAAAGGATACCTTTTAAGTTAAATGGGTAATCCATGTTTAGGTGGATCCAGAATAATGGTTCTTTAAAGTCATGGAAGACTTTGTGATAGAAGTTTTTGTATTCTTCATCAGTACATTCATTTGGACGTTTATTCCAAAGAGGATGTGTATCACTTAAAGAAACAGGTCGTTTATTGATCTTAACAAGATCTTTTGCAGGGGAAACTTCTATAGTTTCTTTTGTACCGTCTTCGTTTTCTTTTTCTTCAGTTTTTGCATCTTCATGGATGTGTTCTACAACGACATCATCGTCTTTTACCTGATCTTCTGGGATTGTCTCAAATTCTTGTTCGGCACCTTCTACAGATAAGAAAATCTCTGTTGGCATGAAAGAGCAGTATTTCTCGATGATCTCTCTTGCACGGTATTCATTTGCGAATTCTGTGCTTTCTTCATTTAAGAATAAAGTGATCTCTGTACCAACCGTTTCTTTTGTACCTGTTGCCATTGTGTATTCTGTACCACCATCACAAGTCCAGTGAACAGGTTCTGCTCCTTCTTTATAAGAAAGAGTGTCAATCGTAACTTCGTCCGCTACCATAAATGCAGAATAGAAACCAAGACCAAAATGTCCGATGATCTGGTCACCTTCTGTTTTATCTTTATACTGCTCTAAGAACTGAGTTGCACCAGAAAAAGCGATCTGAGTGATATATTTTTCAACTTCATCAGCAGTCATACCAAGACCAGTATCGATGAATTTTAAAGTTTTCTTCTCAGGATCAAGGATAACTTCAACTTTGTTTTTATGTCCTTCTGGGAAATTGTATTCTCCCATCATATCTAATTTCTTTAATTTTGTGATGGCATCACATCCGTTAGAGATTAATTCACGGAAGAAAATATCGTGATCGGAATAAAGCCATTTCTTAATGATTGGGAAAATATTATCGCTGTTAATGGAAAGAGTTCCCTTTGTTTCTGCCATAATTTGTACACTCCTTTATCTAAAAATATTATGATCTTAATCAAGTGTTCTATGCCAAATAGAACTTTTACAAAGAGTATTGTAGAACCAAAGTTGATAAAAGTCAAGTAAAAATTAGCACTCATGAAAAAAGAGTGCTAACAATTAACTGCCGGTGTTTTCTTTTTATATAAATACTAGTATAATAGAAAGAAAACAGTAAAAAACAAAATCAGAAAGAGACAACCAATGAACAAAATAAACTACCAAAAACAATTAGATAAAGTAATCGAAAACTTAGGAGAAACCAAACCAACCCTATTACTCCACAGTTGCTGTGCGCCATGTAGCAGCTATGTCATGGAATATCTCTCCCAATATTTTGATATCACCATTGACTACTACAATCCAAATATCGACTCCAAAGAAGAGTATGAAAAAAGAGTCCACGAACAACAGCGTCTGGTCAGTGAAATGAATCTTCCTATTAAAGTGATCGATGCTGGATATGCCCCGCAGACTTTTTTTGATATGGCAAAGGGCTATGAACAGGAACCAGAAGGTGGTAAGAGATGTTATCGTTGTTACAAATTAAGATTGGATCAGGCGGCAAAACTTGCCCAAGAAGGTGGATATGATTATTTCACAACAACCCTTACGATTAGTCCATTAAAAAATGCTGCATGGCTGAATGAACTTGGACAGAAAGCAGGAGAATTAGCAGGAGTTAGATTTCTTCCATCTGATTTTAAAAAGAAAGGTGGTTATCAGAGATCTATTCAATTATCGAAAGAATATAATTTGTATCGTCAGAATTTCTGCGGATGTGTTTTTTCTAAAAGAGAGAGTGAAGAGCGGATGCATAAAGAAAAAAACATATAAAAATACAAAAAAGTACTTGCAACGACAAAAAATATATGATAAAATTTTTACAATTTGTAGAGAAATATTTCTGAAATAAAAAATAACTTGGGTATTGGAAGGACAAGATCGCTGAATTTCCAATACTTAGCTTTGTAATTTTTATTTTAGGGTATTTCTTTTTTTTATATAAAATCAAGGGTTTTGGCAAAACTCTTATTTTATAAATAGGAAGTTAGTTCTTCCTGACAAAATACAACCCTATGAAAGAGACTTTTTAGGAGGAAAAATTACATGAACGCATTTTTGATATTGGAAGACGGACACGTATTTGAGGGAAAAAGTTTTGGAGCCCAAAAAGAAGTGATCTGTGAAGTCGTATTTAATACTTCCATGACAGGCTATTTAGAAGTATTAACAGATCCTTCCTATCAGGGACAGGGAGTCGTAATGACTTACCCACTGATAGGAAATTATGGAGTATGTCTAGAGGACATCGAATCTGAAAAACCTTGGCACTCAGCCTTTATCGTAAGAGAAATCTCAAGAACTTCAAGCAACTTCAGAAGAGAAGAAGACTTAGAAGATTATCTGAAAGAACATGACATCCCAGGTATTTGTGGTGTTGACACAAGAGCTATCACAAAGATCTTAAGAGAACATGGATGTATGGGTGGAATGATCACCACAAATCCTGATTTCAATTTAGATGAAATCCTTCCAAAATTAAAAGAATATACAGTAACAGATGCAGTAAAAACTGTTTCCAGAACAGAAAAAGAACATTTCAATGGAGATGGATTTAAAGTTGCATTATTAGACCTTGGAACAAAGAATAACATTATTCGTTCTTTAGAAAAACGTGGATGTGATGTAACAGTTTATCCAGCAGATACAACAGCAGAAGAAATCTTAGGAGATCAGCCAGACGGTATTATGTTATCAAACGGACCTGGAGATCCAAAAGAATGTGTACAGATCATCAAAGAGATTAAGAAATTATATGACAGCGAGGTACCTATCTTTGCAATTTGTTTAGGACATCAGTTGATGGCACTTGCAACAGGTGCAGACACAGAAAAAATGCGTTGGGGACATCGTGGAGGAAATCATCCGGTGAAAGACTTAAAGAGCGGAAGAGTTTATATTTCTTCTCAGAACCACGGATATGTGATCAAGGAAGAAACAATTGATCCAGATGTTGCAGAAGTTTCCTTTATTAATGTAAATGATAAAACAATCGAAGGATTAGACTATAAAAATAAAAACATTCGAACAGTTCAGTTCCATCCAGAAGCATGCCCTGGACCACAGGATACAGCTTACTTATTTGATGAATTTATGGATAGAATGAAAGGAGCAAAAAATGCCTAAGAGAGAAGATATAAAGAAAGTACTTGTAATCGGATCAGGACCGATCGTTATTGGACAGGCAGCAGAATTTGACTATGCAGGAACACAGGCTTGTAGAGCACTTCAGGAAGAGGGAGTGGAAGTAGTCTTAGTAAACTCAAACCCTGCAACGATCATGACAGATAAAGACATTGCAGATAAAGTATATATCGAGCCATTAACAGCTTCTGTCATCGAAAAGATCATTGAAAAAGAAAAACCAGACAGCATCCTTCCAACACTTGGTGGACAGGCAGCCTTAAATCTGGCCATGGAATTAGTAGAGAGCGGATACCTTGAAAAATCCGGAGTGAAATTGATCGGTACATCTCCATCTACGATCAAAAAAGCAGAAGACCGTTTAGAATTCCAGCAGACAATGGAAAAGATCGGGGAACCGATCGCCGCAGGACAGGTTGTTAAAACAGTAGAAGATGGTGTGGAATTCGCTAAAGTGATCGGATATCCAGCAGTACTTCGTCCAGCATATACACTTGGAGGAAGTGGTGGAGGAATCGCCCATAACCAGGAAGAATTAGAGACGATCCTTGAGAATGGTCTTCGTCTAAGCCGTGTAGGTGAAGTATTAGTAGAACGTTACATCGGTGGATGGAAGGAAGTCGAATACGAAGTAATGCGTGATGAAAATGGAACATGTATTACAATCTGTAACATGGAAAACATCGACCCAGTTGGTGTTCATACAGGAGACAGTATCGTAGTAGCTCCATCTCAGACTTTAGGAGATAAAGAATACCAGATGCTTCGTACATCTGCATTAAACATCATCACAGAATTAGATGTTCATGGTGGATGTAACGTACAGTATGCATTGAATCCAGACAGCTTTGAATACTGCGTTATTGAGGTAAACCCTCGTGTCAGCCGTTCTTCAGCCTTAGCTTCCAAAGCAACAGGATACCCAATTGCGAAAGTAACAGCAAAGATCGCAATCGGATATACATTAGATGAGATTGAAAATGCAGTAACGAAGAAAACATATGCAAGTTTTGAGCCAATGCTTGATTACTGTGTTGTTAAAATGCCTAGACTTCCATTCGATAAGTTTATTCATGCAAAACGTACTCTGACAACTCAGATGAAAGCAACTGGAGAAGTTATGAGTATCGGAACAAACTTCGAAGGGGCGTTAATGAAAGCCATCCGTTCCTTAGAGCAGCATGTAGACAGCTTAATTTTCGGTGATTACGATAAATTAACAGATGATGAATTATTAAAAGAACTTGAAAAGATCGACGACCTTCGTATCTATGTGATCGCAGAAGCAATCCGTCGTGGATTTGACTATGATACGATCTTTAACATCACAAAGATTGACCGCTGGTTCTTAGATAAGATCGCAGTCTTAGTTGAGATGGAAAAGAAATTAGCACAAGCCGATACATTAGATAAAGCTTTATTACAGGAAGCAAAACGTTTAGAATTCCCAGATAAAGTGATCGGAAGCTTAACAGGTAAGACAGAACGTGAGATCAAAGAATTAAGAAATGAATATAATATTCATGCATCTTACAAGATGGTAGATACATGTGCAGCTGAGTTTGATGCAGCAACACCTTACTACTATTCTTGCTATGACGGAGAAAATGAAGTCGAAGAAACATCAGGAAAGAAAAAAGTCATGGTACTTGGTTCTGGACCAATCCGTATCGGACAGGGTATCGAATTCGACTTCTGTTCTGTACACAGTGTATGGGCATTAAGCAAAGAAGGATACGAAACAATCATCGTAAACAACAACCCTGAAACAGTTTCTACAGACTTTGATGTTGCTGATAAACTTTATTTTGAACCATTAACAGCAGAAGATGTAGAAAGTATCGTAGATCTTGAGAAACCAGACGGTGCAGTCGTACAGTTCGGTGGACAGACAGCGATCAAATTAACAGAAGCACTGATGAAGATGGGAGTACCAATCCTTGGAACAAGTGCTGAAAATGTAGATGCAGCTGAAGATAGAGAATTATTTGACGAGATCTTAGAAGAATGCTGTATCCCAAGACCAAAAGGAACAACAGTCTTTACATGCGAAGAAGCAATCAAAGTTGCACATGAACTTGGATATCCAGTGCTTGTAAGACCTTCTTATGTACTTGGTGGACAGGGAATGCAGATTGCGGTATCTGATGAAGATATTACAGCATTTATGGAAGTTATCAACCGTTACGAGCAGGAACATCCAATCTTGATCGATAAATATCTGGTTGGTAAAGAAGTCGAAGTTGATGCTGTTTGTGATGGAACAGATATTCTGATCCCAGGAATCATGGAACATGTGGAACGTGCCGGAATCCATTCAGGAGACAGCATTTCCGTATATCCATCTATTAATTTAACAGACAGGATTAAACGAATCATCGCAGAATATACAAGAAAACTTGCAAAATCATTACATGTTATCGGACTGATCAACATTCAGTTTATCGTAGCAGATGATGAAGTATATGTTATCGAAGTAAACCCAAGATCCAGCCGTACAGTGCCTTACATCAGTAAAGTTACAGGTATTCCGATCGTAGCGTTAGCAGCGAAAGTGATCACTGGAGCTAAGATCAGAGATCTTGGATATGAACCAGGACTTCAGAAAGAATCTGAATACTATGCAGTGAAGAAACCAGTATTCTCTTTTGAAAAATTAAGAGGAGCAGAGATCAGCCTTGGGCCTGAAATGAAATCTACAGGTGAATGTCTTGGAATTTCTAAGAATTTCCATGAAGCGTTATACAAAGCATTCTTAGGAGCTGGAGTAAATCTTCCAAAATACAAGAAGATGATCTTAACAGTGAAAGACTCCGATAAGATTGATGCGATTGATATTGGACGCAGATTTGAAGCATTAGGATATGAGATTTTCTCAACAAAGAGCACTTGCAGAGTCTTAAATGAAGCTGGAGTTCATGCAAAACAGATTAATAAATTAGAAGAAGAATCTCCAAACTTGCTAGATCTCATTTTAGATGATAAAATTGATTTAGTCATTGATACACCATCTCAGGGTGTAGGTCGAAGCAGAGATGGATTCCTGATCCGCCGTTACGCAATCGAAACAGGAGTAACATGCCTTACAAGTCTTGATACGGCAGATGCTCTACTGACTAGTTTGGAAACAGGAAACAGAGATCAGCTCAGCGTAGTTGATATCGCACAGATTTAATTAAGAAGGAGTGATGTTATGGGTCGATACACAAAACAGGATGTGATAGACCTCGTCAGAGAAAATGATGTCGAATTTATCAGACTACAATTTTCTGACTTGTTCGGAACAATGAAGAACGTCGCGATCACCGCAAGACAGCTTGAGAAAGCGTTGGATAATAAGTGTACATTTGATGGATCTAGTGTAGATGGATTTGTCCGTATTGAAGAATCAGATATGTATTTATATCCAGATCTTGACAGCTTTGCAATCTTCCCGTGGAATGCGGGAGGAAACCGCGTGGCAAGATTGATCTGTGATGTATACGGACAAGATGGACTTCCATTTGCTGGAGATCCAAGAAATGTATTAAAACGAGTGATGGTTGAGTGCCAGAAAATGGGTTATAAATTTAACGTCGGTCCGGAATGTGAATTTTTCTTATTCCACACAGATGAAGAAGGCCGCCCAACGACGGTTTCTCATGAGAAAGCCGGATATTTTGATGTAGCTCCGTTAGATTTAGGAGAAAGTGCCAGAAGAGATATGATCTTGAATCTTGAAGATATGGGATTTGAGATCGAGGCATCTCATCATGAAGTTGCACCAGCACAGCATGAGATCGACTTTAAGTATGACAATGCCTTAAGAACGGCCGATAACATCCTCACATTTAAATTCATCGTAAAATATATTGCTAAAAGACATGGACTTTATGCAAGTTTTATGCCAAAACCGATCACTGGAGTGGACGGTTCAGGAATGCATCTTAACATGTCTTTATGGAAGAATGGAAAGAATATTTTCGCTGATTCTAAGAATAATCTTGGAATCAGTGAGGAGGCTTTTCACTTCATGGCTGGAGTTATGGAACATGCAAATGAGATGTGCCTGATCACAAATCCACTGGTAAACTCTTATAAGAGAATCGTGCCAGGATATGAGGCACCTGTGGATGTTTCATGGTCACCATCGAACAGAAGTCCACTTATCAGAGTACCAGCAGCCCGTGGAAGCGGAACAAGGCTTGAATTTAGAAGCCCTGATTCTGCTGCGAATCCTTACCTTGCACTGGCAGTCAGCCTTGCAGCAGGATTAGATGGGATCAAGCGCAAATTAACACCAGGAAAAGGTTCCATGAAGAATCAGTATGAGATGGCTGAGGGAGAAAAACAAGAAGCAGGGATCAATACACTGCCAAGAGACATGAAAGAAGCTCTTGAGATTTTCAAACAAAGCACTTATATGAAAGAACTTTTAGGAGATCATATTTTTAACAAGTATGTTGAAGCTAAGAGTGCTGAATGGGAGTCTTATCAGAAGTTCGTATCACAATGGGAAGTCGATCGTTATTTATACAAGATCTAATGATTGATATATACATGATACGGGAGGTGAGAAGCTTGGTAAACGTCATCGTTTTATTCCCGAAACAAGAAGTCGCCAGAAGCATTAGGAATCTTCTGGTAAGAAGTGGTTTTGAAGTGACCGCTGTATGTGCAACGGGTGCACAGGTAGTCCAGCGTATGGAAGGTGTTGAAGAAGGACTAGTCGTCTGCGGATACAAATGTTCCGATATGATCTACAGTGAATTAAGAGAATATCTTTCTGAAGAGGTCAAGATGTTGCTGATCGCTTCTCGCCAATATTTAGATGACTGCGTGTATCCGAATGTCATAGGACTTTCGATGCCGTTAAAAGGGTATGAATTAGTCGAGAAAACGAGAGAGATCGTTACCGAAATTTCTGAGAAGCAAAGACGAAGAAAACAACGTCCAAAACAACGTACGAGAGAAGAAGTCCGTCTTCTGGAAGAAGTCAAAGAATTACTGATGCAGAATAATCAGATTACAGAGAGTGAAGCCCACGCATATATACAACAAAGAAGCATGAACAGTGGAGTGGGTCTTATCGAAATGGCAAAGATGATTAAAGAATCATTAACATATCAAAACTAGGAGGAATTTATGTTTAAAATTAACGACAACTACTTGAAACTGCCTGGAAGTTATTTATTTTCTACAATTGCGAAAAAAGTAAATGCATACTCCGAGGCAAACCCTGACAAAAATATTATTCGTTTAGGAATTGGAGACGTAACACAGCCTCTGGCACCAGCGATCATTGACTCTTTACACAAAGCAGTAGATGAAATGGGACATGCAGAAACATTTCACGGATACGCACCAGACCTTGGATATGAATTTTTAAGAAATGCAATCGCAAAGAATGATTATCAGGATCGTGGAGCAGATATCAAAGCAGATGAAATCTTTGTAAGTGATGGAGCAAAATGTGATTCTGGAAATATTCAGGAAATCTTTGCACAGGATAACAAGATTGCCGTATGTGACCCTGTATACCCAGTATATGTAGATACAAACGTTATGGCAGGAAGAGCCGGAACATATGATAAAGCAACAGAAACATGGAGCGATGTTATCTACATGCCATGTACAGCAGAGAATAACTTCGCACCAGATTTCCCAAGCGAAGTGCCAGATATCATTTACCTTTGCTTCCCTAACAATCCAACTGGATCAACAATCACAAAAGACCAGTTACAGGGATGGGTAGACTATGCAAACAAAAACGGATGCGTGATCATTTATGATGCAGCATACGAAGCATATATCTCAGAAGATAACGTTGCACATACAATTTATGAATGTGAAGGTGCAAGAACATGTGCGATCGAATTAAAGAGTTTCTCTAAGAACGCAGGATTTACAGGAGTTCGTTTAGGATATACTGTTATCCCTAAAGATTTAAAATGTGGAGATACACAGTTACATGCGTTATGGGCAAGACGTCACGGAACAAAATATAACGGAGCTCCATACATCGTACAGAGAGCTGGAGAAGCAGTTTACTCTGAAGCCGGAAAAGCTCAGTTAAAAGAACAGGTTGGATACTACATGAACAATGCAAAAGTAATCTTTAACGGATTACAGGATGCAGGATACACAGTATCTGGTGGTGTCAATGCACCATACATCTGGTTAAAGACACCAGACAACATGACATCTTGGGAATTCTTCGATCATCTGTTAGAAGATGCCAACGTCGTTGGAACACCAGGATCAGGATTCGGACCAAGCGGAGAAGGATACTTCCGACTTACAGCGTTCGGTAACTATGAGAATACAGTCGAAGCTATTGAACGAATCAAGAGAATGTAATATTTGAATATAAAATAAGAAAAAGGATGGAATGTCAGGGATTGATGTTCCATTCTTTTTTGTATGTTAAAATAATAAATTATGCGGAATTTCTACCTTATGGAGTTGCTTGCTATAAGAAGGATTGTAAAATAAAAAAGCATAACTATGTAAAAAATGATAGAAATAAAGGACAGTGTTACAAAAATATATAGGAAACCTGCCCTTTATTTTATAATTGTTAGTTTTTTCTTGTATTCAATCCATTTTTTATATACAATAGAAGAAATAAAAAAACAAGATTTTCAAAAGAAGGAGATTTAAGACCAATGAAGAAGTTAGCTCTTGCTCAGGAATTAAAGGAAAATGCTTACCCAGGACGAGGAATCGTCATCGGAAGATCCAAAGATGGGAAGAAAGCGGTCACTGCATATTTTATCATGGGACGCAGTGAGAATAGCCGTAATCGTGTCTTTGTAGAAGAAGGGGAAGGAATCCGCACACAGGCATTTGATCCTGCTAAACTAGAAGATCCAAGCCTGATCATTTATGCACCAGTTCGTGTTCTTGGAGACGAGACGATCGTTACGAACGGGGATCAGACAGACACAGTATATGAAGGAAGAGAAAAGGGACTTACCTTTGAAGAATCTTTAAGAAGTCGTGAGTTTGAACCAGACGGACCAAACTATACACCAAGAATTTCTGGTCTGATGAAGATTAAAGATGGGACATTTCACTATGCAATGTCTATTTTAAAGAGCAACAATGGAAATCCAGAAAGTTGCAATCGATTTACATATACATATGAAAATCCAATCGCAGGAGAAGGACGTTTTATCCACACATATATGCATGATGGGAATCCACTTCCAAGTTTTGAAGGAGAACCTAAATTAGTAGCGATCGAAGAAGATATCGATGACTTCACAAATACACTTTGGAACAGCTTAAACGATGACAACAAAGTATCTCTGTTTGTACGTTATATTGATATTGCAACAGGAGAATATGAGACAAGAATCGTAAATAAGAACAAATAATCAGTCGATCAGCAGATCAAAGGAGAAGAAAAATGAAGGAATTAGAATTAAAGTACGGATGTAATCCAAACCAGAAACCATCAAGAATCTACATGGCAGACGGAAGTGAACTTCCAATTGAAGTATTAAACGGAAGACCAGGGTACATCAACTTTTTGGATGCATTTAATGGATGGCAGCTGGTAAGAGAATTAAAGAAAGCAACAGGACTTCCTGCTGCAACTTCTTTCAAACACGTATCACCTGCGGGAGCATCTGTAGGACGTCCAATGTCTGATACCTTAAAGAAGATCTACTGGGTAGATGATATGGGAGATTTATCTCCATTAGCATGTGCATATGCCAGAGCAAGAGGTGCAGACCGTATGTCTTCATTCGGTGACTTTATTTCTTTATCTGATGTATGTGATGCAGATACAGCACGTCTGATCAAGAGAGAAGTATCTGACGGAGTGATCGCACCAGGATACACAGATGAAGCACTGGAAATCTTAAAAGCAAAGAAAAACGGAAACTATAACATTATCAAGATCGATGAGAACTATACACCAGCACCATTAGAGCATAAACAGGTATTTGGTGTTACATTTGAACAGGGAAGACAGGAACTTCCGATCGATGATGAATTATTATCTAATATCGTGACTGAGAACAAAGAGATTCCAGAAGAAGCATTGATCGATATGAAGATTTCTTTGATCGTATTAAAATACACACAGTCTAACTCTGTATGTTTCGTAAAAGACGGACAGGCAATCGGAATCGGAGCAGGGCAGCAGTCACGTGTGCATTGTACAAGACTTGCAGGACAGAAAGCAGACAACTGGTGGTTAAGACAGTGTCCAAAAGTTATGAACCTGCCATTTAAAGAAAAAATCCGCCGTGCAGACAGAGATAATGCGATTGATCTTTACATTGGAGATGAATACATGGATGTTTTAGCAGACGGAGCATGGGAAAACATCTTCACTGAGAAGCCAGAGGTCTTTACAAAGGAAGAAAAGAGAGAATGGTTAGATAAGTTAACAGATGTTACATTGGGATCTGATGCATTCTTCCCATTCTTCGATAACATCGAGAGAGCACATAAGAGTGGCGTAAAATACATCGCACAGCCAGGTGGATCTGTAAGAGATGACGCTGTCATTGACTGCTGTAATAAGTACAACATGGCAATGGCATTTACAGGAATCAGATTATTCCATCACTAAAAAGTTTCTTTATATAGTCATTGAACATGAAAAACAGTATATGGTCTGAAGTATAATTTTTTGGACCATATACTGTTTTTGTATGCAAAAAAATATGAAAAACAGGAGTTATTATTTATTTAACGAGAAAGTTTATCGGTTAAGTATATTGTATTCAATTTTATTTTTGCTATAATGTAATTGAGTTAGATAGAACTAACCAAAGGAGTTTTTATAATAATTTTAATCCAAAAGAAATGGAGGAGTTTTCAAAATGAAACAGTTTGAAGAATGGGAAGGATTTAAAGGTAGAATCTGGAAGGAAGAAATCAATACAAGAGATTTCATCCAGGAAAACTATACACCTTATGATGGAGACGAAAGCTTCCTTGCAGGATCTACAGAAGCAACAGATAAGCTATGGGGTATCTTACAGGGACTTCAGAAAGAAGAACGAAAAAAAGGTGGAGTTCTTGACATGGATACAGATATCGTATCTTCTTTAACTTCTCATGGACCTGGTTATATCAGTGAAGAAACAAAAGATTTAGAACAGATCGTGGGTCTTCAGACAGACAAACCATTAAAACGTGCATTTATGCCATATGGTGGTATCAAAATGGCAGAAGAATCTTGTCGTAACTATGGTTATGAACCGAGCGAAAGATTGCATGAAATCTTTACAAAATATTCAAAGACTCATAACACAGCTGTTTTCGATGCGTACACACCAGAAATGAAAAAAGCAAGACATAACAAGATCATCACAGGGCTTCCAGATACTTATGGACGTGGTCGTATTGTAGGTGATTATCGTCGTGTTGCTTTATACGGAATTGACTACTTATTAGAAGAAAAAGAAAATGATTTTGCAAACTGTGGATGCGGTGTTATGACAGATGATGTGATCCGTCTTCGTGAAGAGATCGCAGAACAGAAAAAAGCATTAAAAGGTATGAAAGAAATGGCTCAGATCTATGGATTTGACATTTCAAGACCAGCGAAAACTGCAAAAGAAGCAATCCAGTGGATGTACTTTGGATATTTAGCAGCGATCAAAACTCAGAATGGAGCTGCCATGAGTATCGGACGTGTCGCTACATTCCTTGATATCTATATCCAGCGTGACCTTGACAAAGGAATCATCACAGAAGAAGAAGCTCAGGAAATGATCGATCATTTAACAATGAAATTCAGAATGGTAAAATTCGCAAGAATTCCTTCTTACAACCAGTTATTCTCAGGAGACCCAGTATGGGCAACGCTTGACCTTGCTGGTATCGGTGTAGATGGACGTTCCATGGTTACAAAGACAGACTTCCGTTTCTTACATACATTAGAGAACATGGGACCATCTCCAGAACCAAACATCACTGTATTATATTCTTCTGATCTTCCAGAAAACTTCAAGAAATATGCAGCTGATATCTCTATCCGTACAAGTTCTATCCAGTACGAAAATGATGATGTTATGAAACCAGTATGGGGAGATGATTATGCAATCTGTTGCTGTGTATCTGCAACTAAGACTGGTAAGGAAATGCAGTTCTTTGGTGCAAGAGCAAACCTTGCAAAATGCTTATTATATGCGATCAACGGTGGTGTGGACTGCAAATCAAAACAGCAGGTAGGACCTTCTTACAAACCAATCATGTCTGAATATTTAGACTATGACGAAGTTATGGAGAAATATGATGTTATGATGGACTGGTTAGTAGATCTTTATGTGAACACATTAAACTTGATCCAGTATATGCATGACAAATATTACTATGAAGCAGCGGAATTAGCATTAATGGATACAGAACTTGAAAGAACATTTGCAACAGGAATCGCAGGATTCTCTCATGCAGTTGACTCTTTAAGTGCGATCAAATATGCAAAAGTAAAAGCAATCCGTGATGAAGATGGATTAGTTGTAGACTATGAAATCGAAGGAGACTTCCCTAAATACGGAAACGATGATGACAGAGCTGATGATATCGCAGTATGGCTGTTAAGAACATTCTTAGCTAAGATCAAAAAACATCACACATATCGAAACTCTGAGCCTACAACATCTATCCTTACGATCACATCTAACGTTGTATACGGAAAAGCAACAGGAACAATGCCAGATGGTAGAAAAGCAGGAGAACCTTTAGCACCAGGAGCAAACCCAAGTTATGGAGCAGAACAGAATGGATTATTAGCATCCTTAAACTCTGTAGCTAAACTTCCTTATGAATGGGCATTAGATGGTATTTCCAATACGCAGACAATCAACCCTGATGCACTCGGTCATTCCGAAGAAGAACGTATTGGTAACTTAGTAAATGTTATGGACGGCTACTTCGCACAGGGTGCTCACCACCTAAACGTAAATGTATTTGGTGTTGAGAAACTGATTGATGCTATGGAACATCCGGAAAAAGAAGAATACGCAAACTTTACGATCCGTGTTTCAGGTTATGCAGTTAAATTCATCTCTCTGACAAAAGAACAGCAGTTAGATGTAATTGCCAGAACATGCCATGACAGAATGTAATAAAAATGCGATGGCTCTTGTTCATTCTACGGAGAGTTTTGGTTCGGTGGATGGGCCGGGAGTTCGTTTTATTGTTTTTTTACAGGGTTGTCCTTTGCGATGTCAGTTCTGTCACAATCCAGATACATGGAAGATGACAGAGGAAAATGGTGCGGTGTGGAGAAGTGCGGATGAGCTGTTAAATCAGGCACTCCGTTATCGTACTTACTGGAAAAATAGCGGCGGTATTACCGTAAGTGGTGGTGAGCCTCTTTTACAGATTGATTTTATGCTAGAGTTTTTTAAAAAGGCAAAAGAAAAAGGAATCCACACTGTTATTGATACTGCTGGAGGACCTTTTACAAGAGAGGAACCTTTCTTTTCTAAATTTCAGGAATTG
>OHYA01000584.1_pt1 | contig 16283 bp, 12 predicted proteins | sample 1580051 | NCBI WGS metagenome assembly OHYA01 (sample SAMEA3882554, study PRJEB24775) | human gut metagenome | biome: human-associated habitat; feature: intestine environment; material: feces | place: Netherlands | collected 2009/2010 | reverse complement strand
CGGCATTTGTTTTATCAAATGGCTCTAGTTTGGCTCTATTTGTGGGGAGAGTAATGACTTTCATAAATCAATATATTGCGTTGCTAGGTTGATTAGGAGAAAAGATGACAGATAATGAAAAGAGATTTATAAAAAGTATATTTTCGGGAGACAGTAGTGGTCATGACTATTATCATACGATACGAGTATATAAACTGGCTACTAAAATCGCAAAACAGGAAAATGCAGATGTTAAAACAGTGCAGTTGGCAGCTCTGTTACATGATGTGGATGATATTAAGCTATTCCCGACAATTATGCTATCAAGAAAAATGCAGTTGATTTTATGACAATTAACAAAATAGATGGTAAAAGGATAGAGGCGGTATGCAAAATTATAGATGAGGTTTCATTCGCAGGAATTGATTCAGTCGTACCTGATACCATAGAAGGAAAATGTGTGCAGGATGCAGACCGACTGGATGCTATAGGAGCTATTGGAATTGCCAGAACATTTGCATATGGCGGCAGTAGAGGAAGAAAGATTTATGATCCGGAAATAAAACCTAAAATGGGAATGAACAAAGAATAGTATTGGAATAATCAAGATTCTACAAGCATAAATCATTTTTATGAAAAGTTGCTCTTGTTGAAAGACATGATGAATACGACTGAGGGAAGAAAACTGGCAGAACACAGACAGGCTGTAATGCAGGAATTTCTGAATGAGTTTATGCTGGAATGGGAAGGGGAAATGTGATGGAAGTAAAATTTTATGATACAGTTAATGATGAACTATTGAAATTTGCAGTAATTATCTCACAGAGTAACGGCAAGTGGGTATTTTGCAAACATAAAGAAAGAGATACATATGAAGTGCCGGGAGGGCATAGAGAAGCTGGAGAGGATATTTTTGAAACAGCTAAAAGGGAGTTGCAGGAAGAGACTGGGGCTATCAAATTTGAAATAAAACCAATATGCGTATATTCGGTGACAGGTAAGACTAGAGTAAATGATACTGGTGAAGAAACATTTGGACTGCTTTGCTTTGCAGAGATAACAGAGTTTGCGAAAGAATTACATAGCGAAATGGAGAAAGTTGTGCTTATGGATGAGTTGCCTGAGAACTGGACATATCCGTTGATACAGCCGAAACTTATTGAGGAATGGGAAAGAAGAGAAAAGGGAGAAATGCAAATGAAAATATTAGTAATAGGCGGAACAAGATATTTTGGTATACATATGGTTAATAAGCTTTTAGAACAAGGACATAAGGTAACAATAGCAACAAGAGGCAAAACACCAGATTTATATGGAAACAAAGTAGAACGCATTACCATCCAAAGAACAAATGAAGAAAGTATGCGTGAGGCATTACAAGGAAAACATTTTGATGTTGTTATTGATAAGATTGCATATTGTTCTAATGATATCAGGTATGTTATGGATTATGTTGACTGTGATAAATATATTTATATGTCGAGTACATCGGTTTATAATCCTAAACATATAAATATGGTGGAATCAGATTTTGATGGTTATTCAAAGGATTTTGTGTGGTGTGGTAGAAAGGAATTTCCATATGAGGAGATAAAAAGACAGGCTGAGTATGCATTATGGCAGAAATATTTAGATAAAAACTGGATTGCTGTCAGGTATCCATTTGCAATAGGAAAAGATGATTATACGAAAAGACTTTTATTCTATGTAGAACATGTCATTAAATCAGAACCAATGTATATAGACAATATAGATTATCAAATGAGTTATATCCGTTCAGATGAAGCAGGCGATTTTATTGCATATTTAGTAGATAAGGATGTTAATGGTGCAATTAACGGAAGTGCTTCAGGAACAATTTCGATTCGTGAGGTGATTGGCTATGTTGAAGAAAAGACAGGAAAATGTGCAGTTTTAAGTGGAAATGGAGAAGAAGCACCATATAATGGAGAGCCAGAATACAGTATAAATACAGACAAGGCTGAGAAGATGGGATATCATTTTTCCAATTTAAAAGATTGGATATATGAATTGCTTGATTATTATATTGAGCAGGTGAATATGGAGAAAAATCATCGAGTAATTGAGTAGGTTGAATTAATGTGTTATAATTAGAAAAAAATTTTGGAAAGGGGGATACTATGGAGAAAATTGATACATATATGATTAATAAAATTTTTACAGTGCCATATTTAGATAGAATGATTAGTGAAAATAGTGTTCCGGAATCCTTTTCTAAGTGTGTAAAAAGATATATAAAAACAGAGAATGCGACCATCGGAGAGGCAATAAGTGAGATATATCATTTTATGGATTGTGAGTATAGAAATGAATATTATTATAAAAATACAATTCTTAATCAATTGTTGATAAAGAAACATGATTTGTATAATACAGCGGCACTTACAGAATTACCTATTGGTGATTCGAAAGCGGATTTTATCATGATTAACGGTCGAGGAGTAGCATATGAAATAAAAACAGATTTAGATAATCTGATTAGATTAGAAAATCAGATTAAAGATTATTACAAAGTATTCAGTTATGTTTATGTTGTAGTTGGAAATAAACAGTTGACACGTGTAAAGGAATTTTTGAAAGATCAAAAAGTCGGAATATACGAATTGACATCAAGTGGGAAACTAATATGTAGAAAAAAAGCTTTTTACAATAAGGAGAACTTGTCATATGAGGCAATGTTTCAAGTCTTACGTAAAGCGGAATTTGAGTCTATTTTGTTAAAACATTTTAATAAGCACCCGGAAGTTAATAGTTTTCAATATTATAGAGAGTGTCAAAAATGGTTGAAACGTATAAATATTATTACTCTACAAAAAGATGTAATGAAATGCCTGAAAGCGAGAACATTAATGCTTGTGGAAAATAAATTAGAAGAGAAGGTTCCGTATGAATTGAGATTTTATGCGTATTTTTCAAAAAAAATCAATTTAGATTACAAAGAAATAGACACATTTTGGAATGAAAGAATGGAGGGATAGAGTATGTATTTTCCATATCTTAGGGGAAGACAGAATGAATTATTGTGTTTGCGTGAACTTTTGGATGCAGGGAAACTCAGTTCAAAAGTCATTCCGATTATTGAACCTGTAAAATTTAGTAGTACTTTTTTTTCAACACTAACAAAGTTTATTGAAATGAATCGTAAAGTGATTGTAATTAGAAATCCTAAAGTTGGTTCTTTCAGTAAAGAATTAACCGATATGAGAAAGAACATTGAGAAGGAAAATGATGAAAATAAAAAGGAAAAATTGCAGAAAACATTAGATGGTTATAAAAATGTGTGGAATGATCCGGGTATTCAAAAAGCTTATGTAGTGGATAGCAAGGTTATTTCTGATATTATTGAAAATAAAATTGATGTTAAAGATGTAGTGATGATAAATATTGAAAAAGGAAATTATCATTATTATGAGGAATATGGAGAGAAAATAACAGGAAAATATACAGTTGTTCCCAAAGGCGGAGATTTTGAAGATATTATCGAAGATGATATAATTATTTTGGAAGATGGCTATAGAAAAGCAAAACGCAATATAGATTATATTGAAAATCCAGATGAACCTTTTAGTAGAAATCATATTGTATATAAAAAAAGAGGATTTGTTGGATTTTCGGATTTTTCGATGGTTGGAAATGAGTTTGAGGAGTCGGGTTTTGCACCGTTAGCAATAGCGATCCATATTATGTATTTTGGAAACAGAGAAGAGTTACGAGTACATCATTTTGTATCGGAATCTAATGAAAGTATTTCCGATCCGGCAAGAAAATTTGAAGAGGCTATGAATAGTTTAATAAGCTGGGAGCAATTTGATGTTATTCCAAAAACAATAGGACTAAATAGCTTAATTGAATGTTACAATATGGGAAAGTTTCCCGGATTAGGGGTAATTAAGAAATATTCATTGATGCATCATATAGAAATGATGGGAGAATATTTAGAGGCAAAATAAATGGTTTGTTGTATAGATTGTTTTAAAGATACAGAAATTAGAGCAACAATAGAAATGGTAGGGCATATAGGAGACTGTCCAATTTGCAAAAATAAAAATACATGGGTATATGATTCTGGACAAGATGCGGATAAAACGAATGTAGAAGAGATGTTGGATTCTATTTTGGAATTATATGTTCCTGAATCGGAACTTCCAAAATTATATCCGGAAGATGAAAAAATGCTGGTTGAGGATAGACTGTTAAAAGATTGGAGCATCTTTTCTGGAAGTCCATTTGAAGTCAAACAAATAGTATCCGAGTATGTATCTGAGGCGTTAGATCTGGATTCAAGGATTACGATGGAACGAGTAGGGATACCTCAATTGTTTGATGAAACATACTTAAACAACAATTCTATAATGGGAAAGTATAGTTGGGATGTTTTTAAAAAGTATTTAAGGAATGAAAATAGATTTCATAGTAAATATATTAATTTGGAAATTTTGGAATCTGTCTTAAAAGAAACAGAAGCTATTATTCCTTCAGGTACAAAATTTTACCGAGCACGTGTGTCTGGTAAGAAAGGATACTCCAGAAAAGAGATGTGGGCACCACCAGATGATGTCGCTTCGCCGGGAAGAGCTAATTCAAAAGGACAAAGTTGTTTGTACTTGTGTAGTCATAAGAAAACAACAGTGAAAGAAATTAGGGCACACGCATTTGACTATGTTACTATTGCAACGTTCAAACTCAATCGCAATGTGAGGGTATTAGATTTAAGTTCAATCGTTCACAGCTCGCCTTTTTATACTGAAAATGATAAAGTGGCGTATTTGGTGAATGAAAGTACGTTACGGCAAATTCAAAATGATTTGGCTAAACCTATGAGTAGATTAGATAGCGATTTAGATTATTTACCAACACAATATATAAGCGATTTTGCAAAATTTTTAGGATATGATGGAGTAAAGTATTTTAGTACATTTGATAGGACATCATATAATGTTGCTCTCTTTGATTCTTCTGCTTGTGATTGTACATACCATAGAAATTTCTTGATTGGTGATTTGGAATACAAAATGACAGCAGTTTAGCTGTAGAAGATAGTCTATGCTCATATGATGTTGTTTCGATACACAATAGCAGTAGATTAGAAAAATGAACTCGAAAAAGAGTTCATACAAAGCAATTGTTATTTTTCCCCAGCAAAAAAGAATATGAAAATCAAATTTGAAATGGAATCAAGTTTAATAAATTTCCCAATAGCCAGGCTGGGAGAGAAACTTTAAGAAAGGGTTTATATGGAATCCTTGTTGTAGTAATTAAATTTCAAATAGGATATGATGAGGGATTGTTTTATCCTTCATGCAAAGTATGTAGATAAAAGTCTTTCTGGTATAAAAGCAGTATAGATATTATCATATTTAGACTGATATAATACAGATAAGAATCATAATTTGCTTTGAATTATGCTAATGATTTAGACGTAAAAGTTGATGTTGGATTTTGTGTTTGAAATGACTTATTATCCGGAAGATATAAGTGTTTGATAAATAATATTGGGAGGAAGTTATATGGCTAAACAGTTACGTAACTATAATTATAAAGATAAAAATGTTATTATCTCATTATTTAACGAGAGTCAATCTCATTATAAAAAATATAAAGAGCTATTAGATGGAAATTCCATTGAAGCGCAAAAAGAACTAAATACAGCTGGAAATAAGATTCAGCAATCATATGAATTGGGATTAAAATGTTACTTAAACAGAAAATATAACGAACTATATGATTCAGGCAACATAGGATGGCAGGAGTATAGATGCCTGACATCCATCATAGAAAATGGACGTCAACTTAGTGGAGCGATGGTTGATGTAAAGTATTTAGTAAGTCAGATGAGTATTTATGCAGTACCAAGAATGCAAGATACCGATATTGATTTTGAATTGATAAAACGAAATACGAAGCCAATATACAATGATAATAAGCACATTGGTAATGATGTAAATGTGAATTATTTTGAGGAATCGTATGCCGAAATACGAAAATTTATTTTAACGTATATTGACGCTAATCCACCAATTAATATAATTCAATCCTCAGAATATATGAATTTGCAGGAAGCTTGTGATTTTTGGGGAGATACTACCAAATATAATTATTGCTTAATTTGTGGTAAAACAAATTTGGATGATTCAGCGAGAAAGCGTCTTATATATATTAACTGGTCATTGATAATTGACTTCGATGAAGAAACACAGAATGATGGATTGTATAAATCTTATGTGACCGAATATGGAGTTCAGCCAAATTCATTCGATGTAACTAATCCAAGGAATACAATATTTAATAATGCTACAAAAAAACCATATTGGTTTTTTGCAAATGGATTAAGTGGTGTTTCAGAATCTTTGGTCGACACGGATAGACGTTGGAATCAAAAATATGGGGCAATAGTTAATGATATACTTTGTAATTATAGAGAAGCATTCTCGAAACCTTTAAAAGTAGTCATTTTGAATGGTCCAGCAAAAAGAGTTGATAGAATACTTACAGCACTAGACGCTATTTATGAAGATGCACTGAGATTGTATTTGCTGTCTACAGAAGTACAGTTTGAGGGAATTAAAGATGATTATAAGGCAATATTAGATATGTTTCCATTATCTGAGTATGAATTTTCACAGGGGATTAATAATTTTGCTTCTCTGTTCCACAGAAATAGTACTCACCAAGGATTCCAGGTGTGCGGAAGGGAGGGGAAAGTTGATATTAATTTAGAAGATTTTTCGTGTTTTGAAATTCCATTCTTAGGAATAGCTGATGTTGAGGAGACAGAAGATGCCAAAAGTAGTGAGATATTTTATCAGGGTGGTAGAAATCTTAGCTGGTATGGAGCACAGAATGGATTTGCAATTAATCGAATCACTCAATATCGAAAATATAGGAGAGATATTCAAAACGCTTGTAATGAAACGACTAGTAAAATTATAAGATTGTATCATGATCCAGGAGCAGGAGGGACTACTCTTTCAAGATGCTTGGCATACGATTTTAGTAAAGAGATGCCAGTATTAGTTTTAACTTCTTACAATGAAAGGATTACACATACACAAGCAATAAATTTTTATAAAAAAGTTGGAATGTCAGTTTTGATTGTTGTTGAGAGTTCTGTTATAAGCGATGATGAATTGCAACGTTTTAATGGTGAACTTATGGCAAATGCGATTCCGCATGTTTTTCTTTATGTTAGCCGAATTAAGAAGAAATATGATTCATCGGACGATGCTTTGAGGTATTTAAAAGATGACGAATTTAAGGAAATGTATGAAAAATTAGAACCTTATTTGCAAGAAAAAAGAAAAACAGAAGTTTTAAAATTATTACAACATCCAAAAGAAAGATATCCCTTCTTTATGTCGATGTATACATTTGATGAGGATTTTAAAGGAGTTGATCAGTATATAAATCATTTTATTATTGATTCATCAAGTGATGATCGGACTAAACTGGAATATATATCTTTAGTAGATTGGTTTGCTAATAGGTCCTTGGACATAAGTTTTTTGAACACTTATACGAGTGAAAATGAAATATTTGACAATGCGGCAAATGATAATCTTGTTGTTTTTGATAATAAAGGGCATAACACTTATGTGAAAATGAGACATCCACGATTTGCTGAATCAATAATAGAGAGAAGAATACATGGAGATGGAAATCTGTTAGTTAAAGCGGATAATTTGTCTCAATTACTAAGAGCGTTTATTAGATATTCTAAAATGAACATTATGTATGATTTAGACTCTACTATTGATGTATTAAAAAATTTATTAATATTAAGGGATACAGAGAGCATGGTAAAAAGTAGGTTTGCTCCTGTAATAGAATACATTAAAGATTTGATTCCTGAGAATGTGGATGATAATGCAAAATATAATTGCATTGGACTTGTTTTCAAAGAACTTGTTGAAGTTTATCCAGATGAACCTCACTTTAGAGCGCATTTATCTAGATATTATTCTCATATAGAAAAAAATTATGAGAAAGGTATTGGTGAGGCAAGAAAAGCTGTAAATATGGCAGAACAGCAAGGGGAACATGATTCTTTACTATATCATATATATGGCATGAGTATTCGCAAGTTTGTAGAGCAAAAACTATATGAAGAAGCGAAGGAATGTAAACGATTTAATGAATCTAAACTATTAGAAGAAAAACTAATAGAAATTAAAAATTATTTGTCACTTGCAAGTGAACAATTTGAAAAGGTAAGGAGTACAAATAATAAAACTGCTGGATATGTTTCTGATATCGAAATGTGTATAGCTGTAGTGGATTTTGGTAAAGAATTATATAATAAGTCAACAGAAGCATTTGTAGCTCAGTATAAAGAATCTTGGATGATGACATATTATGATAGAGCATTAACTCTTTTAGAAGGGTTTAGAACAATTCAAGTTGAAGAAGACACAGAGTTTTATAAGGTGCGATTACAGACAAGATGTGTGGATTCTCTCCAAGATATGATTTACGGAATAGAAGCAACTGTTGACATGTGGAAATCATATTTGGATAAGGCTGAAGAGATGCAAAAACCCGTTGTTAGAAGATTTATTGCTAGGGCAAAAGAGAAAGAGTGTTTGCAGAATAATAATATTAATAAAGAAGAAATCAAAGAAATATTAAATTTGATGGAACAAAATATAATTCAAGAGCCAAATAATGGTGCTAATATTCGAATTTGGTTCAATGCATTGAGAAAGCTAGATGATGAAAATGCAGATATTCTACTTGATGATGCTTTACAAAAGCTAGCTACATGGAAACAAATTGGTGATAATTTGGAAGCATATTATTATTATTTTGTTCTTATGTGTATTAAGGCTATTGAGGGATCTTCTAGGGCTGAGGCTGTTATTCCTGAATTACAAGAAGAACTAAAGACAAAAACAGCACATATGCCGAATAATAGAGTAATATATGAATGGCTTGGAGTTGGAAAAGGAATCAATAGATTAATGAATTCATATGAACAAGTGGACGGTAAATATCATAAAAAATCGTTGGAAGTAATTGAAAAGGAAGCATATTATTTAGAAGGAAGAATTACAAAATACAAATCGGATAGAAGTGCACAGATTAGAGCTTATAATATGGAAGTATTCTTTTCGCCTGCTGGGCAAAATAGTCAGTCAACACCTGAAGATGTAAATAAGAAGGTAAAGTTTATTTTAGGCTTTAGTTATGACGGGCTTAGAGCCTTAAATAGAAGCGTTCAGATAATAAATAGTACTCAGGAGGAAAGTGTAGAAGAGGGTTTGATAGGAAAACACGTTCGCTGTTCGGTTATTGGTCCAGATAATGCAGGAAATTATTTAAAGGTGAAACTTTTGGATTATAGGAATATTTTTGGAAGTATTCACAGTAGCGAACTTCCAGATGGAAAGAACGTTTATGACTATGAAAATCAAGACGTGTTCTATGCTGAAGTGATTGGTGAAAAATTTGTCGAACGAGAGAGTAAAAATTATTATCAGTTAACACTTAGAGAGCAAGAACTGTCTGAATGGCAAAAGAAATTATTGGAAGCAACAAAAGAAAAAATGTAGTTAATTGGGAGAATGTGTGTCAGTTGAGGGATAGAATTAACTGGCATGTTCCCAGAATTTGTGGTGGGTACAATTTGGGTACAGTAGCTTTGATACCATATTAACAAGACACAAAACCGTATCAGAATGATACGGTTTAGAAACGAAATAACAATAAAGTAATATGAAAAATCGAACCAGAAAAAGAGTTTGAATAACGGACGGAAATGCCGAAAGCCTGTATTTATGCGGGTTTCCGGCATTTGTTTTATCAAATGGCTCTAGTTTGGCTCTATTTGTGGAGAGAGTAATAGCAAGATTAAGGAGAAATTATGAAAAAGATAATCATATTAAGAGGTAACTCTGGAAGTGGAAAAACAACAGTAGCTAGAGCGTTGCAAAAGAAATTTGGATACAATACAATGATGATTTCACAAGATGAGATTAGGAGAAATATCTTGTGGGTTAAAGATGGCGTTGATACTAAGGCATTACCACTTATGATAGAACTTATGAAATATGGGTATGAGCATTGTGATGTGGTTATTTTAGAGGGCATCATGTATGATGGGTGGTATAGTCCTTTGTTCAAAACGGTAAATGAATTGTATGGAATGGATATATATGCGTACTATTTTGATATACCATTTGAAGAGACGGTCAGGAGGCATAATACAGTTGAATAGTAACATTAGATGTATTGAAATCTTTATATTCTATTTATCTGAACACTGTAGGAAATGTTGAATAGTAACATTAGATGTATTGAAATATAAACATTCTGAATATAAATGCTCTTGTAGCTTCTGTTGAATAGTAACATTAGATGTATTGAAATTTGTTTCTTTTATCTTTAACCCCTTTTCTTCTGCGTGTTGAATAGTAACATTAGATGTATTGAAATACAATTCCTTCTCTGTTGTGCCAGTCGTTTGCATCTGTTGAATAGTAACATTAGATGTATTGAAATGGTTTTACTTGCAATCTTATTTTAAGAGTATTAGTTGAATAGTAACATTAGATGTATTGAAATAGGTGTACATCTTTATTAAATGCCGCACCTATTCGTTGAATAGTAACATTAGATGTATTGAAATGTTATAGAATTCTTAATAATACTAAAAGAATAAACTGTTGAATAGTAACATTAGATGTATTGAAATAGGGGATTATAACACGAAAGCGGCAAGAAAGGAAAGTTGAATAGTAACATTAGATGTATTGAAATTATCCTTGTACAGGTAGCGGACTCTCTCATATTCGGTTGAATAGTAACATTAGATGTATTGAAATCCATTAAAAATAAGATTGCCTTTTCTATCTGTTGTGTTGAATAGTAACATTAGATGTATTGAAATCATAATATACACCATCACGTTTCTCTTGACATGAAAAGTTGAATAGTAACATTAGATGTATTGAAATCCACATAAACTCAGGGCAACGTTTGGCACTAATCTGTTGAATAGTAACATTAGATGTATTGAAATATATCTTCCGAGGTTGTCTTTGCAATCAATTTTCGTTGAATAGTAACATTAGATGTATTGAAATGTGATATACGCTTTCTTATAGTCTCCAGAGATAAGTTGAATAGTAACATTAGATGTATTGAAATATACTAAAATCATTTTCAGGCAAGACTACAAAAGCGTTGAATAGTAACATTAGATGTATTGAAATACTGGAAATTTACTTAATATGGCATTAGATAAATTGTTGAATAGTAACATTAGATGTATTGAAATCAGAATATTAGTGCTAAAGATATAACTTGTAATAAGTTGAATAGTAACATTAGATGTATTGAAATGGAATTTACGTTGTAAATACTACAACAGGAACATCGTTGAATAGTAACATTAGATGTATTGAAATAGTATTAACCAAACAGCAGAACAAATAAAAACAGAAGTTGAATAGTAACATTAGATGTATTGAAATATGTGACAAAACAGTGTTATGAAGTATACAGACGCTCGTTGAATAGTAACATTAGATGTATTGAAATCTCGTAAAAGGTGTGTAATCTTTACCTAATAACATTGTTGAATAGTAACATTAGATGTATTGAAATTAATCTACCTCCTAGCCAAGTGATGGAAGACCTGTGGTTGAATAGTAACATTAGATGTATTGAAATAGTACAATGACGGCATTATATTTGAATATAAGCTTGTTGAATAGTAACATTAGATGTATTGAAATTTGCTTTAATTATCTATCTGATTAAGACAGGACAGAGTTGAATAGTAACATTAGATGTATTGAAATTATCGACTCGCTTACTTTTAATCGTATAACATCAAGTTGAATAGTAACATTAGATGTATTGAAATATTTTTAAGCGGTAATTTTAAGCTGATTAATGTTTGTTGAATAGTAACATTAGATGTATTGAAATTCGTACAAATTTGTTTTACCAACGTCATTGTACCCGTTGAATAGTAACATTAGATGTATTGAAATTATTCTAACGTACTCACATAACTCATTTTTTACACCTGTTGAATAGTAACATTAGATGTATTGAAATAAAAGTATCTCCAACGATAGCAGAATTAGAAGCTATAGTTGAATAGTAACATTAGATGTATTGAAATCTGATTGGTGCAAAATGCTGGCGTTATCTATATCAAAGTTGAATAGTAACATTAGATGTATTGAAATTACAAATCTTGTGTGTAAGTATTGTAATACCAATCTTGTTGAATAGTAACATTAGATGTATTGAAATAATACTAAGTGAGATAAACTGTAGTCGTAAAATTTGTTGAATAGTAACATTAGATGTATTGAAATGTATTTACGCGAGTTTTAGGGTTATACACATTAAGTTGAATAGTAACATTAGATGTATTGAAATGCTGGAGTATCATATGCTCTAAATGCTGCTGTAATAGTTGAATAGTAACATTAGATGTATTGAAATATAAAGAACTCTGGCTGTACGCTTACCCCCATATCCGTTGAATAGTAACATTAGATGTATTGAAATCTTATGGCAGCAGTATGGGAGATAGCAACAAGCGAAGGTTGAATAGTAACATTAGATGTATTGAAATTCATCGACAGTACCACTTGCACTTACCTGCTGAGTTGAATAGTAACATTAGATGTATTGAAATTTGCAAATCAGCCATATTGCAACTATGCAAGCAACTGTTGAATAGTAACATTAGATGTATTGAAATCAGCTTATGGTAGATGTTGTTGTCATATAAAGAATGGATATATCATTAATACAGATACTGGAAGTTATTATTTCGAGGCAGATGCGGAAGTAGACGATTCTGTTCCACCTACTGATGACAACAATGGTAGTACCGGTGGTAACAATAATCAGACAACAACTGATGGAAACAAAGGCAACAATGAAGGAACTAAGTTATCATCTGATAAGATACAGGAAGCTGTAGCAGCAATTACTACTGCCAAGGCTGGAGATACTTATACAGTTGATATGTCAGATGCAACAGTTGTGCCAAAGGATGTGTTAGAAGCAGCCAAGGGTAAGGATGTTGATATTGTTCTTGATATGAATGGTTATAAATGGACTATCAATGGTAATAATATTCAGGCTGATAATCTTAAGGATATTAACCTTTCGGTAGATACAGACTCTGATGCAATACCAGATGATGTTATATCAGAGCTTGCTGGCAATAATCCAGTTAAGCAGATTTCACTTGCGTATAGTGGAGATTTTGGATTCAAGGCAAGTCTTACATACAATATAGGAAGTGAATATGCTGGCAAATATGGCAATCTCTATTATTATGACAGCACAGGCAGAATGATATTCCAGAATGCAGGTGCAATAGATGCAGATGGTAACATATCTCTTAACTTTAGTCACGCATCTGAATATGCAGTTGTAATAGCAGATTATGCTGTAACAACAGATAATGCTGATAATACAGCAACAGGCGGCATAGCAACAGGAGACAGCACACCTATAGCATTGTATGCTGTTCTGTGTGTGATGGCAATTGCATTAGCAGGTATTGCTGCTGTAACAAGAAAGAAGAATGTATAAAGTAAAGAGGTTATTTATCTTATTGTTATAATCAGACAAATGGCAGATAGTATCTAAAGTCATTGATGAGGATAATAAGATTAGTAATAAGTAGAAACTAAAGATAATTAATCATACCCGGCTTCATATTGTTGTGGAGCCGGGTATATCTGTATATTAAGGATAAATATAAAAGAATAAAGCAGAGGAATGAAATAGGTGTGGAAACAAACATTTCCACACCCATAATTCCTGCTATATATAAAATTAATCAATAACAAAGTTATTAACATTTTTACGAAGTTCAGCAGCAGAGGCTTCTGCGGTTTTAGCTCCATTCATAACAGCTTCTGAGCCTTTTACGATTACGATTGTCTTCTGGGCTATGTTGGTTGTTCCAGTTGCACTGTCATTAGAAGCGGAAGTGATTCCATCTATCGCCTGAGTGATATTGCTTATAGATGCAACAAGCTCTTCTGATGTTGCACTGAAATCAGATACAAGATCGTTAATGTTGGAAGCATCCATATTATAGTCATCAGCCATCTTTTCAAATCCGTTAAGACATTCAACAATATCAGTATCAACGAAATCAAGCAGGCGGTTAGAATCGCTTGTCAGGTTGCCTACAGCTTTGTTTACATTTTCTGTAACAGCCTGAATGTTGGCTACAGCATCTTTAGACTGTTCAGCTAATACACGTATTTCCTCTGCAACAACCGCAAAGCCTTTACCAGCCTCACCAGCTCTTGCAGCTTCAATAGAAGCGTTAAGGGCAAGCAGATTGGTCTGTGCAGTAATATTCAGGATAGAGTCGGCAAGCACACCAATCTGGTCAACTACTTTGGCATCTTCAAGAGCCTGCTCAAGATTTACTCTGATGTCAGCCATCATCTGTTTAACTTTCTGACGGTTTTCTACAGTATCATCCTTAGTCTTTACAGCACGTTTATGGATGTCCTGGGATTCAGTTGCACCATCCTGTGCTCTTATGGCAATTTCCCTTGCAGCTTCTTCAATCTGCTGTGTCATTCCGTTAATCTGTTCAGCAGAGGCGGCAGTTTCCTCTGAACTTGCAGCAAGCTCTTCTGTTGTTGCAGATACGTCTTCAATTTCTGCATTAAGATTGTATACATTAGTGTCGATAGTTTCTACAACCTTATCAATATTGGCAGCCTCGTTTTTTACCTGAGCTAACAGGCTTCGTACAGATTCGCGCATAGTTTCAAGTGCATTGGCTAGCTGTCCGAAATCATCCTTACGCTTAAGCATAGGCTGTTGCATTTTTGTGGCAAAATTACCACCGGCAATTACTTCGAATTGTTCTTTTATTTTTCTTAATGATTTAGTAATATCAATTGCGATGAGAGCAACGAGTATAGCAACAACAATAAGCATACATACGCTGCATAAAATAAGCGAAATAGCTTTGCTTGAAGCATAGCTGGTGAATTCCTCATTCTGCTGTGCAATAGCAGTGTCTATGTAATCAGTATAGTTGCCAGTACCAACAACCCAGTCAAAAGGTTTGAAGTATTCGCTGTAAGAACGCTTTGGTGAAGGTTCTGTTTCTCCCTCCTTAGGAAATACATAATCTGTATAACCACCACCATCCTGGACTGCAACACGTATTATTTCCTTGACCATCTGGTAGCCATCAGCATCTTTAGTATTCATACGATTAGTACCCTCAGTTGAACTTCCAAGCAGAACAATATTCTTGCCATCGGACTGGTCAACCCAGAAATATCCAGCTTCGCCATAACGCATCTGACGGATTTCATCAGCGGCTATTTTCTTAGCTTCATCAAGAGTATATTTACCAGACTTATACTCATTATTGATTTCCGATAACAGGGAGATGACAACACCAACCTGCTCTTTAATTGAATCATCATAATTTTGTCTTGATGATGTGTCCATAGTTTCAAGTGCCTTGTCTTTTAACTGGTTCATATTCTTAATAGAAATAAAACTTTCAGAAGTTACAAGGACAATTACTAAAGCCAGAATTATAGTAAGCTTTGTTCGAACCTTAATATTTTTCATTGGAATCACGCTCCTTAAATTAGATTAATTTGTGAAAAATTATATATCTCCACGCATCTTTATCTAATAATTATAATGTTATAAAAGAATTGTGTCAATAAAACCAGCTGTAAATATTAAAAAAATCTTAAATTTTCATATACTTATATATGTATATAATTATAAAGTTTGTAATTTATTAATATATAAAATAAATATATACCATACCAAAATGATATATAATATACATCAGAGTGATTATAAAAAAATCAAATATTCCTTTTATTCACAACTATCACAAGAGCAAAGGTTTTGCTGCTGGCTGTTCAAGAGAGGTTATTCAAAATAGAGCAGATATGCCCGGCTTGAGTGTGGATGACCTTATACAGCAGACAATAGATGCTTTAAAGACATTCAGAACATAATAAATGTTACAGTAAAGATATAGTAGAAATGTAGTCAAATAAAAAATACATTAAAAATACAAAAAAATAATTAAATTTTTTATTGACAAATTAAAATGAAGAGATTATCTTATTACTTAATTCAATAGTCAAATGCGAAGAACAGGAAATGATTTATTTATATCACCGCCTACAGAGAGCCGTTGGTTGATGAGAAACGGCAGCAAGGAATAGATAAGCCCTCACCTGCAAGCAGTTCTGGTGAAAGATATTAATTTAGTAGTCAGAACCGGTACCCATCGTTAA
>OHYA01000580.1_pt1 | contig 16424 bp, 12 predicted proteins | sample 1580051 | NCBI WGS metagenome assembly OHYA01 (sample SAMEA3882554, study PRJEB24775) | human gut metagenome | biome: human-associated habitat; feature: intestine environment; material: feces | place: Netherlands | collected 2009/2010 | reverse complement strand
TGGAAATCAAAAAACAGACACAAATATTTGTTACAGTATCATATTATTTTCGTATAATGGATAATGGGGATTGTATCAATATTGGAAGAAAATACAAAGATGCTTTTAATATAAAAATGATAGAATATAACAAACGTGGAGGTAATGGATGATGCAATTAGAGGATGTTGTTGTATCTGGAGTTACTGAATTTGTGAGAATATATATTATTTTGGAATATTTTAAAATATTTTTAAATGTACATTCTTTAAGACGAAATATTATAAGTTGTGTTATTACATATATTATTACATTATTAAGTTATCTGGTGTTTCATAATGTTTTGGTTAATTTAATAGTTACAGTTGCAGGAATAATATTTTTATCTGGTAGTTTTAGAGGAAAGTTCCAGAAAAAATTATTATTAAGTATAATGCTTTATGCAATTATGTTTGTAATAGATTTGTTAGCTTCTTTTTTATTATATGAAGCACCGGATTCTAATAATTATGATATTGTCAGTTCATTTATTTCTGTATTGTTTTTTTATATAGTTGTAATAGGAATTAAAAATGCTTTTAAGGGAAAAGGCAGGATTGATTTGTCAGGACAATGGTATTTATTGTTATATTCGGCATTATTAAGTATTGCAGTATTGTATGTTGTATATAAGGATATGGTGGTTTCAAGAATTGCGGTGCTTACAATCAGTATTATTATATTGAGCTTTAATTTGATGTTATATATTTTTTATATGTCTATGCTTGACCGTTTTCTATATGAAAGAGAAAATCTTGAATTAAAACAGCAGATGAATATATACGAACGTCAGATAAGAAGTGATATTGAAAACAATAGAAAAATCAGGACGATAAAGCATGATATGAAACACCATATAAGAGAAATAAATGATTTGCTTATGAAGGATAAAATTCAGCAGGCAAAAGATTATTTGCATCAGATAAGTGATGATATTATAAATGCACAAAATATATATAATACAGGTAATGAAGCCTTCGATGGAATTCTAAATTTTTATGCTGAAAAATATATGAATAAGTCCCTTGAACTGGCTGTGTCAGTTGCAATACCAGAAAATCTTGAAATAAACATATATGATGTAAATATTATACTTGGTAATCTGCTTGATAATGCATTGGAAAATGCATTGGATAATTCAAAAGTAAGTATGGATATTAAATATACTGCGGGAATGATACATATTTCGTCCAATTTATATGATGGCAGTATAAACAAGATTGATGGACATATCATAAGTAAAAAGGATGATAAGGATAATCATGGCTATGGTCTGGATAGTATAAAAAGAATCGTTGATAAATATGATGGCTCAATGATTAAATCATATGAAAATGGGCAATTTGAAGTTGATATTATTATATATTTAGAATAATAAAAATATTATTGACGGTATTATTTTGAGATTGTATATATCTGGATAAATCTTGCAGACTTTAGTAATTAAGCGGATAAGTGATATTAAACATTGAATACAGAGCATACCAGACGATAAGCCGAGGGTAGCGGCACTGCCCCTGTGCCGCCACCCTCGGCTTATTGTCGTTCGTATGCCATTTCGATAGGAAAGTAATATCAAATCTACATTTCAAAGTATCCAACTTCACCCTTCCGGCGGATTACCACCAGGCACAATCTGCTTATATATAAGCTCGCAATCCTGTCTTGTAAACTGTATTCCTGCCTGCTTAGCCTTCTGGCTTAATGCAAATATAAGCGGAACGATTTCTTCTTTATTCTTACCTTTGGAAAGAGTTTTGAATTCATTTAAAAGCAGTTGTTTGCGAAAATCATTTTCTGACATATAAATCTCCATTTCTGATTGAGAATAATAATTACAAATATAAATATGTAAGACAAAAGTCATTTATAACAGTTAATTATTATTGGAACTTCCATAATTATTGCTATCATTAAAGTCCAGCTTATCAAGCTGTTTAATATATTCATTGTACATATCCTTCTGCGAAGAATTAAGTATATTATTAATGTTTATATTGTTAAATCCACCAGAGCCAGTGTTATTATTAAAATTACTAAATTCAGAATTATCATTAGAATTATTATTGTTAAATTCATTAGAACTGGCATTGTTAAAACCGCTTGAATTAACATTATTAAAGCTGTTATCCCCTGAGGCATTATTAAACATATCCATCATGCCTAACATATCAGACATTTTGGAAAAGTTCCGGTAAGTGTTTATTAACTGTTCAATGTTGTCTGGGCAGTAAGCCATAATGGTTTTCATAATAGCTTCATTATTTAATATATCATTCAAGGAAGTGTTAGCATTTATTCCTGAGCTATTACTACATGTTTTAAATGTGTTACAGCTATAGGGAGAGTTGTAGAAGCTTAATGTGTGTTTTAATTCATTTGCCCTTATAAGCATAGAGAGCTTTTTTTGCATACCGTATTCCATAAAAGGAATGAGGGCTTTAAATAATTGAAGGTAGTCGGGTAGGGTAAGAATATCAAATTCAGTAACAGGTAATTGTTTCGCCATTCAATCCTCGATTCCTGCGACAAACGCAATATATAATGTGTGTCTAATAGACTTGTTTTAGTATATTCATTAAAATACCAGGATATGAGGCTGTATCCGTAGAATTTAAAATGACGGAATACAGCCTCATTAAATAGACATAAAAGATAATATCAGCAACTGATGTTGATAATTGCTTTTATTCTGCAACTGTATATAAAATGTTATATTTTATAGCAGTTATTAGCAGATATAATCATTGCTGGGAGTCAGCCGCTATTAGCAGCCACAGCCGTTGTTGCAGCCACAGCCATTGTTACAGCCGCCGAAACCTAATGCATTACCGCCATCGCAGCCACATAAGCATAAAAGGCAGATGAGCCAGATGCAGTTATTGTTGCCGCAGCCACAGCCATTGTTGCAGCCGCAGCCATTTCCGTCAAATAGAAGTAAAAGAATTATGAGCCAGATGATGTTGTTGCCACATCCGCAATCTCCACATCCATTACATCCGCCACAGTTAGTTGCTGCTAAATCACTCATAAATAATCCTCCGATAAAACATTTACAATACAATAATATGTGGCAGGGCTTGTTTGTGTTACTTATTTTTTTGTGAATATTGCAATATTTTTAAAATTATTATATCATTAACTTTGTGTTGTTATTTAACACATAAGTGACTACAAAGTAGTCTGTTATATAAGAAAATAGTATGTGCCAGTGTACATACTAATCGTGCAGATAATGTCCTTGGTTTGGACATAAGAATGGAGATTGTTATGAAAATATCAGTAATTATCCCATCACTTAACCCTGATGATAAGCTTGTAAGTGTTGTTGATTCACTTGTTAAGAAGGGATTCGAAGATATTATAATTGTCAATGACGGAAGTGATTCGGCACATTTATGGCCATTTGAGAAAGTTGGCAGTTATAGCCAGTGTACAATACTTACCCACGAGGTTAATAAGGGTAAGGGCAGAGGTTTAAAGACGGCATTTGAATACTGCCTTAAGAACAGACAGGGATATGATGGCGTTGTAACAGTAGATGGAGATAACCAGCATAGGGCAGATGATATATATAACTGTTGTGAGGCTATGGTAAAGAATGACAAGGTTGTTCTTGGAGTAAGACGTTTTGATGGAGAAGATGTTCCATTTAAGAGCCGGTTTGGTAACAATATGACAAGTATGGTATTCAAAGTTATGTGTGGACTTAATATTTCAGATACACAGACTGGTTTGAGGGCTATTCCATACCGTTATCTTGATACATTTTGTAATATTGAGGGCGAGAGATTCGAGTATGAAACAACTATGCTGCTTGAATTTAAGAAGTCGGATATTCAATTTATGGAAGTGCCAATTGAAACAGTGTATATAGAAGATAATGCTTCAACACATTTCAATCCGGTCAAAGACTCGATAAAGATATATAAGGTTATATTCAAGTATTCATTTTCACCAACAGTTGTTAAATATATATTAAGCTCATTGGCATCGTGGGTTATAGATAATTTAATATTTAATTTACTTGAATTTTTTCTTTTTGCGTTTACAATATCAATAAGACTGTTATTTAGTACGGTAGCCGCAAGAATTATATCGTCAATATTTAATTTCACGATGAACAGACGTCTTGTGTTTAAATCAGACAAAGATGTCAAGTCATCTATGGTCAGATATTACATATTATGGGCGTGTCAGCTTATGGCATCATATCTTCTTGTATACATCTTTACAAGATTATTAGTGCTTGGCAGTGTGGCTGTCGCATTTACAAAGATAATTGTTGATTTATGCTTATTTGTAATAAGCTACAACATACAGAAAAAATGGGTGTTTAAATAATTAGACACGAATTACATCAATAGAAATGAGGATAATAATGAAGAATAACGTACTTAAGTGGCTAGGAAGAGTTGGAGCTACGCTTTTAACTACTATCGTAATTCTTGTAGTTGGTCTTTATCTTGTTATGGCTATGCTTGCGTGGGGACCTTCTACATTTGCTAAGAAGCAGTTTATATTATCGCTTCAGGAGACAGGAGAGCTTGGTTTTATGGCTAACTGGTTCTGTTCACAGGAAGAGATTGATATGATTAAAGAGGAGAATTCAGTTAAGGATACTACTGATATAACTGATTCAAGCCTTGTTGTAATCGGACAGGATTCATCTAGTGATGAAGAAGACCTTTATGTTGTTGATGTAAAGGCTGGAACATATAGCGGTAAGCTTATGGTTGTCAAAGATCCTTCAAGATTATTTGTAGGAACAGTACCAGAATTCAAGCTTGAAAAGGGCTGGACAGTTGCTGAGATAGCACAGAGATATGATGCACTAGCAGGTATCAATGGTGGAGAATTCGTTGACTCAACACCACAGACAGCTATGCCAATCGGACTTGTTATGGTAGATGGCAATATATTAAAGGGCGATTCATCTACAATGTACCACGTTACAGGAATAACATTTGATAACAAGCTTGTAATGGGTAATATGACATCATCTAAGGCTGTAGAGCTTGGAATAAGAGATTGTGTCAATGTAAGCAGTGATATAGGTCCATTTCTTATAATTAACGGTGAACCACAGGACGTTGATGGTGTTGGTGGAGGACTTAATCCACGAACAGCAATAGGACAGAGAGCTGACGGAGCTATTCTTCTTCTTGTCGTAGACGGAAGACAGGCTACAAGCCTTGGTGCATCGTTCTCAGATTTACAGGATATTATGCTTCAGTACGGTGCTGTAAATGCATCAGCTATGGATGGTGGTACATCAACACAGATGTATTATAATGGTGAGGTTATTAATAAGCCATATTCACCAACAGGACCAAGAACACTTCCAACAGCATTTTTGATTAAATAATTACACGGAGATGAGAAGAATGTCAGAGAATAATAATAATGGAAAGAAGAATTTTTTTAAGAGATTATCAGGATTTAAGAAGTTTCTTGTGATATATGCCTCTGCACTGGTAGTGATTATTGCTGTTGCGTTAGTGCTTTTATACGGGTTATTAAAGGATTACGAGGCTGGCAGGCCAGCCAATACTATGGATAAGCTTGTATCACATATTGAAGCAGGGAATGTAGGCAAATGGATTAAGGATGCAGGTATCCTTGGAGAGTTCGAGACAGAAGATATTGTATCAGATTATTTTAAGGATACATTTGCTGATAAGGAAGTAAGCTATAAGAAGAAGGCAGGAGAATATACAGAGAACAATCCGGTATATATTCTTTATGCTGATGATAAGAAGATAGCCAATGTTACTCTTACAGAGAAGAAAAAGAACGCTCATAAGTTCACAGAGTGGAAGTTAGCTTCTATAGACTTTAATGTAGACTCTAAGACTAAGAATACAGAACATTCAGTTAAAATTACAGCACCTAAGAATAGTGAAGTGACAATTAACGGAGTTAAGGTATCATCTGATTATATTACAGGTGAGGCAGATGTAAGCCTTTGCAAGCACGTTGGAGATTATGTTACTACACCAGTTGATGATGTATACAATATTAACGGAATGTTTGCCAAGCCAGAGGTTAAGGTTACCTATAATGGCAAAGAGCTTGATACTGAATATGTTAAAGATGGATATGAGGCATATTATCCATCAGATGATGAGCTTCTTTCAAGCGAGAAGAGCCATATATTAACAGTTGCTGAGAATTACGGCAAATATATGATTAACAGAGGAAGCTTAAGTACTCTTTCAAGCTATATGATTGGTAATGCCAAGGAATATATGAGTGATATTCCGGCTATCGATGTATATCTGATAGGAAGAACTTTTACATATGATATTACTGACGAGAATGTAAGTAACTTTAGAAAATATTCAGATGACTGTTATTCGTGTGATGTAGATTACAATCTTAATGTAAAATGGTCATCAGGAAGTACAACATACAATATTTCTTTAACATATGTGTTTGTTAAGCAGAATGACAAGTGGATGTTAGCTGATTTTTCTATAAGATAATTATAGATAAGATAATTATAAACAACAGACATATATAGCAGGAAATAACAATGCGCTGTCAGCGCAGGAATGGAGAAAGTTATGTCACAGGATAATAAGCGCAATTTTATATTACATGGTTCCATACTTGCTATGGCTGGAATTTTTGTAAGAATAATTGGAATGGTTTATAGAATTCCGGTGCTTAATATAATTGGAAGTGAAGGTAATGGTATATATGTAACGGCATATAATGTATATAACATAATACTTGTGCTGTCATCATATGGACTTCCGATGGCTGTTTCAAAGCTGATTTCTGCAAGGTTTACTAAAAGAAGATATAAGAATGCGGCGAAGGTATTAAGATGTTCGCTGACAGTCGGTGCGTTTACTGGTGGTGTTGCGGCACTGCTTGTATACTTTGGTGCTGATTTTATAGAAAATGTTATATATGGCGGGGGTGTACCTGGTCTTGCAATACCATTAAGAGTATTAGCCCCAACCATATTTATAGTTGCATTATTAGGTGTATTAAGAGGTTTCTTTCAGGGACAGGGAACTATGATTCCAACGGCTGTTTCACAGATTATAGAACAGCTTGTCAATGCAGGTGTTAGTATAGCTGCAGGTTATATGCTTATGAAAGCATACAGTAGTGCTTCTAATGCTTCTGCTTATGGAGCGGCAGGAAGTACACTTGGTACAGCTATGGGTGCTCTTACTGCACTTGTATTCTTTATATTTCTATATCTTATATACAGACCTACATTTATGCGTATGGTTGCTAAAGATAAGAGTGTTACAAGGCAGGATACTAACAGGTACATTTATAAGACAATTATAATTACAATGGTTCCTATTATATTAAGCCAGACGTTTTATCAGATTAGTGCCTTAATAGATGATGTAATGTTTAGTAATATAATGATGACAAGAAATATATCGAAAAATATATCAATGGATCTTGGTAACTTTGGTTCAAGTTATACACTGCTTATAAGTATACCGCAGGGTATAGCGACAGCGTTATCAGCCTCGATGCTTCCAAGTATTGTAGCATCTTATACAGAAGATGATTATGACAGTATATATTCAAAGATAACAAAGACTCTTAAGACTAATATGTTTATAGCGGTACCATCATTTGTTGGATTTTTTGTGATAGGCGAGCCTATTATTAAACTGCTATTTTCAAGATACGACAGCGTGCAGGGTGGGCTTATGTTAAAAATAGGCGCTATAGCCATTGTATTTTATACATTATCAACAGTTACAAGCTCAGCACTTCAGGCGGTTGACAGAGTTAAGACTCCTATGATTAATTCATTTATATCATTAGTTGTCCATATAATACTTGTGCTTGTATTGCTGGAATTTACTAATCTTGGTATATTCTCACTTGTAATAGGTAATGCTTCATTCCCTGTTATTATATTTGTGCTTAATCTTATAGCACTTTATAAAGATGAGGGATACAGGCTTCCTGTTATATCAATATTTGCAAAGCCGGTTATATGTTCAGCATTAATGGGTATATGTACACTTTTGACATATAATATAATTAATAATATTACAATGTCTAATACAATATCAGTGCTTGTGGCATTGTGTGTTGCGGCACTCACATATTTTGGACCATATGTTCTTCTTATGAAGAAGTTTAAAGATGTATTCTGATAAATGGTATTATTACAAAACAGTCTGGATATATCAGAGAGTGCAAAGCACGGAACAATTCGTAGGTATCATAGTTGGGGGCTTTTGACCACAACATCATATAATCAGGAAAGAGAGGAAATAAAGTGCAGGATAAGTTTACAGATAAAGCCAAAAAAGTATTGGAACAGGCTGCATTTGCTGCTGCGGTTAATGGACACAGCTATATTGGGTCTGAACATTTGCTTTTAGGACTTATACAGGTTGAAGACAGCCTTGCATACAAGGTTTTACAGAACAATGATGTAACAGAAACTAAAGTGCTTAATCTTATATATCAGCTTATTGCACCGGATAATGCGGTAAGTGTTAAAGAACCGGCAGGCTATACTCCAAGAGTTCGTAAGATTCTTACTAACTCAATAGAGGAAGCTGCAAGATTTAAAGCTGATAAAGTAGGTACAGAACATATTCTTATTGCCATTATGAAGGAAACTGAAAGTGTTGCCTCAAGACTTCTTAATACAATGGGTGTATCAATTAAGAAGATATATACAGAGTTATTAGAGGGAATGGGCGAAGATGTATCACGTCTTAAAGAAGATTTTCAGAATGGCAGAATTAAGGCTAAGGATAAAAAGGCAACAACTATGTTAGGATTTAACAGAACTTGCCCGTAATAAAAAGCTTGACCCTGTTATAGGCAGGGAAGAGGAAATCCAGAGAGTTATCCAGATATTATCAAGAAGAACAAAGAATAATCCGTGCCTTATCGGCGAGCCCGGTGTAGGTAAGACCGCAGTTGTTGAGGGTCTTGCATTAAGAATAGTTGAAGGCGAAGTTCCATCAACTATTAAGGATAAGAGATTAGTAACACTTGATTTATCAGGTATGGTGGCTGGTTCTAAATACAGAGGTGAATTTGAAGAAAGAATTAAAAGGGTAATTGCAGAAGTAAGAAATGCAGGCAACATTTTATTATTCTTAGATGAAATTCACACAATTATTGGTGCTGGTGGTGCAGAAGGAGCTATAGATGCTTCTAATATTCTTAAGCCATCACTTGCAAGAGGAGAAATCCAGCTTATAGGTGCTACAACTCTAGAAGAATACAGAAAACATATAGAAAAAGATGCTGCATTAGAAAGAAGATTTCAGCCGGTTAAGGTGGAAGAGCCAACAGAAGATGAGGCGATTGACATACTTATGGGACTTAGACCTAAGTATGAGGAACACCATAATGTAGTTATTACAGATGATGCCGTAAGAGCGGCAGTTAAGCTTTCTAAGAGATATATCAATGACAGATTTCTTCCAGATAAGGCAATTGACCTTATAGATGAGGCTTCTTCAAGAACAAGGCTTGAAGCATTTGTTGTACCAAAGGATATTAAGAAGCTTGAAACACAGATAGATGAACTTTCAGTTAAGAAAGAGCAGGCTATTAAGTCAGAGAAATATGATGAAGCGGCTGAGCTTAAGAAACAGCAGACAAGAAAGAAGAACAGGCTTGAAAAGCTTCGCACAAGCTGGCAGGAGAGCATAGACGGCAGTGACCTTACTGTTGATGAAGAACAGATAGCTAGGACTGTGTCAATGTGGACTAAGATTCCAGTTGCCAAGATAGCAGAGGCTGAGTCAGAGAAGCTTATGAATTTGGAAAAAATGCTTCATAACAGGGTTATAGGACAGGATGAGGCGGTTACAGCAGTTGCCAAGGCTATAAGACGAGGCAGGGTAGGTTTAAAAGATCCTAACAGACCAATAGGCTCATTCTTATTCTTAGGGCCTACAGGTGTAGGTAAGACAGAACTTTCAAAGGCACTTGCTGACTGTATGTTTGGAACAGATAATTCTCTTATAAGAGTTGATATGTCTGAGTATATGGAAAAGCATACGGTGTCTAAGCTTATCGGTTCACCTCCGGGATATGTAGGATATGATGAGGGCGGACAGCTAAGTGAGAAGGTAAGAAGAAACCCTTATTCAGTTGTACTTTTTGATGAGGTTGAAAAAGCTCACCCAGATGTATTCAATGTACTTTTACAGGTGCTTGATGACGGACATATAACAGATTCAACAGGAAGGGTTGTGGACTTTAAGAATACAGTTATTATTATGACTTCCAATGCAGGTGCGGAGAATATTGTAGCACCTAAATCTTTAGGATTTACTTCGGAAACATCAGAGGAAAAAGAGCACGAAGATATGAAGAGCAAAGTAATGGAAGAAGTTAAGAGAATATTCCGTCCGGAATTCATTAACAGAATTGATGACATAATTGTATTCCATATGCTTAAGAAAGAACAGATTGGACAGATTGTTGATATTATGATGAGAACCGTTAATAACAGAATTATGGAGCAGATGAGTCTTTCGGTTGAACTTGATGATGAGGCTAAGGCTTATATTGTTGATAAGGGCTACGATTCTAAATATGGAGCACGTCCATTAAGAAGAACAATACAGAATGAAATAGAAGATGTTATGGCAGAGAAGATACTTGAAGGCAGTATAAAGGCTGGCAACAAAGTATTGGTAACAGTTAAGGATGGTAAACTGAACTTTAGCTGCAAACGAGGTCATAATAGAAATATTCACAAATAATACTACTAAAATACTAGCGTCATTGTACATTATGTTGTATAATGTGTGTATAGATATTCGTAATAAAACATAGGAGGACAATAATATGCCAGTAATTAATGAGTTAATTCGTTCAGAGAAGGATGGAACTCTTAGCTTTGGTAATTATAAGCTGGATACTAAGTCAAAGTTATCAGATTTTGAACATTGTGGAGATTCTTACAAGGTAAAGACATTTAAGGAGATTACGAAGCTTGAACGCAATGGTTCATTTGTATATGAATCTGTTCCTGGAACAGCTGTTATGAATTTTAAGGCTGCAGATACAGGCTTATCATTTACGGTGGAAGGAAGCGATGATGCACAGATAACAGTTGAGCTTGAAGAAGGCGCTTCTTATAATGTAACAATCAATGGAGTATCTGAGGGAACTATGGCTACTAATATGGGTGGCAAGATTGTACTTTCAGTAAGCCTTGAAGAAGGTAAGAGTGTTAGTGTAGAAGTTGTTAAAGCATAATAATACTACAATCTTTAACATTAACAGGTGTCATAATTGTAAATTTTAATAAATGCTGTGCCTGGCATAAAGTCATATATAGACCAATGCGGGGTGCAGCTTTTTTATATTTGGTATCAGAAAGAGAGGAGAAGAGAAGTGGCAAAAGCAAAAAATACGGCATTTTTTTGCAGTGAGTGTGGATATGAGTCAGCAAAATGGTTCGGGCAGTGTCCGGCGTGCAAGGCGTGGAATACATTTGTTGAAGAACCAATAGCATCTAAGTCATCGGTTAAGGGTATATCAGCAGTCAGGAAAGAAAGCACCTATAAGGATAACCATCCGGTGAGCTTAAAAGAGATTAATTCTGAAGAGAAGGAGAGAACATCAACAGGAATAGGCGAACTTGACAGAGTTCTTGGTGGTGGAATTGTGCAGGGTTCACTGGTGCTTGTAGGTGGAGATCCCGGTATTGGAAAGTCAACACTTTTGTTACAGATGTGCTATTACCTATCAGATGCAGGCAATAAGGTGCTGTATATATCCGGAGAGGAGTCGTTAAGACAGATTAAGCTAAGAGCTGAAAGGATAGGTGGATGTAACGATAACCTTAAGACGTTCTGCGAGACTAATCTTGATATTATAGAAGAGGTTCTAAAAAAAGAAATGCCACAGGTGGTTATAATTGACTCTATACAGACTATGTACAGGGAAGAAATATCTGCGGCACCTGGAAGTGTGTCACAGGTAAGGGAAAGTACATCTATTCTTATGCAGTTAGCCAAGGGACTTAATATAACGATATTTATTGTAGGACACGTTACCAAGGAAGGTGTTGTTGCAGGGCCAAGAGTGCTTGAGCATATGGTTGATACAGTGCTTTATTTTGAAGGGGACAGATATGCTTCATACAGAATATTAAGAAGTGTAAAGAACAGATTTGGGTCTACCAATGAAATTGGGGTGTTCGAGATGAGGCAGGACGGTTTAAGTGAGGTCGCCAATCCATCGGAGTATATGTTGTCTGGAAGACCAGAAGGGGCGTCAGGCTCAGTTGTAGTATGTCTTATTGAAGGTACGCGACCTCTTATGGTTGAGGTTCAGGCACTTGTGTGTGACTCTAACTTTGGTATGCCAAGGCGTACTGCTGCGGGAACGGATTATAACAGGGTTAATCTGTTGATGGCAGTCCTTGAAAAAAGGGCGGGAATGAGAATGTCCTCAAGCGATGCCTATCTTAATGTGGCAGGTGGAATAAAGGTATCTGAACCAGCACTTGATTTAGGGATAGTTATAGCACTTGTCAGTAGTTTTAAGAATAAAGAAGTTGACAGCAGAACAGTTATATTTGGTGAAGTCGGATTGTCAGGCGAGGTAAGAGCCGTAACACAGGCACAGCAGAGGGTGAATGAAGCTGTTAAGCTAGGGTTCACAACCTGCATATTACCATATGTATGCTTGAAAAATATTAAAAATAATGATAAAATTAATCTTATTGGTATACATAATGTTAACGAAGCAATTGACTTAATATAAATATACAAGAATAATATACATATTTGGAGGAAGAATATGGATAACAGTAAATTAGTAAGCGACCTGTCAGGAATTCTTGAAGGATTGGATTCATCACAGGAGCAGTTAGAAAAAGATGCTTTTGATGTAATTAATTCATCAGATACATCACTTAATCTCGTGAAAGAGAGTATTTCAAGTGTTGAGGAAATTCTTAAGATGATAACTGAACTTAATGAGATAGCAGAAGAATCAGCGGCAAGAATTAAAGAACTTGAAAAGCTTTCTAAAGACATTGAACAGTTTGCAGGCGTTATAGCATCAATATCAAGCAGAACCAATATACTTTCGCTTAATGCTTCTATTGAGGCTGCAAGAGCAGGTGAGCACGGAAGAGGCTTTGCAGTTGTTGCAAGTGAGGTGAGGAATCTTGCTGCACAGTCGGCCAAGTCATCAAAGGAGATTACAGATACAATCAATATGGTACAGCAGTCAGTTGATAAGACAGTTGGCTCTATGAAGAACATATATGAGAATTCTAACCAGCAGAAAGAAAAGGCAGATGAGATTGGTAATGTGCTTAATAAAGTTGTAGATGCGGCATACACTGCTAATGAGGTTGCAAGAAATATCGAGAACGAAATTGCATATCAGAGAGAGATTACAGATAAGGCTAAGAATGCCTTGATGTAGCTGTATTCAGGTAATCGGATTTTTAATTACATATTATTATATGAGGGAGGATTAATATATGTATCAGTGTCCGGGCTGTGGTGGAAGATTAGTCTTTGACATACCATCACAGCAGTTGATGTGTGACCATTGCGGTACGAAGTATGACCCATATGCAATCAGTAAGGAACAGGATGCGGAGGAAAGTCAGGAATATGACGTTACTGTATTCAAATGTCCTAACTGTGGTGGAGAGATATTAAGTACTGATAATACTGCAGCTAATTTTTGCAGCTTTTGTGGAGCATCAACAATTCTGACAAGCAGAGTATCAAAACAGCAAAGACCAGGATATATAATACCATTTTCCAAGACTAAGGAAGACTGTAAGCAGGCTTATAAGAAAATGGTACGTCACGCGTGGTTTGCCCCTAAGGAATTAAAAGATGAGAAGTTTATAGATGGTTTCAGAGGTATATATATGCCTTATTGGACGTATTATATAACCCAGAAAGGACCAATGTGCCTAAGCGGTTCTAAAAGCCATAGACGGGGAGATTACATTTATACAGACTATTATGATATAACTGGCGATTTGGATTGCCAGTATAAGGGTCTGTCATATGATGCTTCATCGTCATTTGATGACAGTATAAGTGAGGCGATAGCACCATATGACGTTAAGAATATGAATCCATTTACTCCATCAATGCTTAGTGGATTCTATGCAGATACAGCAGATGTTGCACCGGATGTATACAGGGCTGATGCGAAAAATGTAGCTGTTGACGAGACATATTCCTATGTCAAAAGGTCAGCACATCTTGGGTCAGTGCAACTTGATAATTATCAGGGGGATATTGAGGGAAGACTTTCGACAAAGGTAGTAGCACAGGATAGAACAATGTTTCCGGTGTGGTTCTTATCATACCGTAATAAAGACAGAGTTGCATATGCGACAGTTAATGGACAGACAGGGAAGGTGGCAGCAGATCTGCCAGTATCACTTATGAGGTATTTTATAGGTTCGGTTATTCTTGCAATACCTATATTTTTAATGCTTAACAGTTCATTTACATTAAGACCTAAGACTACATTGGGGATTGCATCGATTATAGCGTTATTTACAATAATTCTTTATGTATTAGAATTAAAGAAAATATACAAGAAAGACCAGCAGTTAGATGACAAAGGCAGAATGTATGCAGGTTCAGCTATTAATGCCAATGAATCACCAGGGGCAAGGCGTAAGCGTGAAGACCAGCTTGCAGGTAATATAGCAGATGCTATAGACAAAGGCAGGCATGAAGCAAGGGCATATGGACGTAAGAATAAAAGAAGAACAACAAGAACTAATATGGCAGTGGTAACTATGATGATTTCATTGATGTGTTGTGTATTTCCTATGTTGTATGTCTATCTTCAGATGATGTCTATATTCTATGGCTCTGGAGATATTGGGGCGGGATTTTCTATAAGTGTTATATGTCTTATAACAGGTATAGTGCTTACTCTTGTTAATCATAAGACGTTTAAAATGATAACTAATAAGAAGATATCAGGTAATATAGGTTCACTTGCAGCGATGGCAATAGCCTCGGTAGTGCTGTGGATTAATCCTGTATCGGATCTATATTACTATGGTGCTGTTATAGCTGAATTAATTGCAATAATGTATACTATTATGGATTTAATCAGATATTACAATGTTCTTGCAACTAGAAAGCTTCCACAGTTTGATAATTATAGTGGAGGTGATGATAATGCATAATAGAAGTATTATATGTGCTGTAGATAGAAAATATACTGTTAAAGACATACATAGATGTATTCACGCAGTTATGGCGTTAACAGCAGTTGTTCTATTGCTATTAGTATTTGCGGCTTCTTCTTTACTACAGGTAAAAGCTGATGAAGAGAAGTATCAATATAATAATGTTGATACAGGATATGAGGCTGTTATAGAAGATGACGCAGACATTATAGATGAGAGTAATTATTCTTCATTGTTAGACATTATGAAACAGATAACAGTGTATGGTAATGTAATGCTAAAGACTATAGATACCAACAGCACCACTACTGAAAGTTATGTAAGAAGCCTGTACAGGGAAAAATATGGCACTGATAGTGGGACGATATTTATAATTGATATGTATAACCGTAATATCTGGATACATAGCAATGGTAAGATATACAGTACAGTTACAAGCTCATACGCAGATACAATAACTGATAATGTATACAGATATGCTTCATCAAAAGACTATTATATGTGTGCATATAAGGTGTATGAGCAGGAACTTGCACTTCTTAAAGGCAGAAGAATATCACAACCAATGAAGTATATAAGCAATGCACTTCTTGCTGTTGTAGCGGCATTAATTATTAATTATGGAATTGTAAGACTATATTTAAGGAAGAAGGCACCATCAAGAAAAGATATAATGAAAGGTATATTTGCTGGAAAGGCTATTAATAATTGTCAGGTTACATACCGTTATCAGACCAGGACATATTCACCAGTACAGACAGACTCAGGCAGCAGCTCTTCAGGAGGCTCATCAGGGGGCTCGTCTTCCGGTGGTTCGTCAGGTGGTGGAGGCGGAGGTGGCGGAGGCCACAGCTTCTAATATCACATTGGTGTTGTTTTATTAACAGATATTATTGATATACTGGTTTTCGGAGTTAGAGGTTAAAACTAACAACTGGAAACCGGTATTTTTATACCTATAACTAAATGGATTTTGTACTATGGTTGGTATTGTGGCAAGGAATATTAAGAAAAAAATGACTTAATTAAAAGCATTTTATAAACAAATATCGTCCAATAGCTGTCAAAATCAGTATTTAAAATGCTTGGAAATGCCGTATTTTAGGGGGTTTTTAAAAAAAATGGAAAAAATTCAAAAAAATTGAAAAAAGTTGTTGACATAATACCTGGTAGGTGCTATTATAATCAAGTCGCCACGAGAGATGAGCGACACGAAAGCTTCTCAAACACAGAT
>OHYA01000577.1_pt1 | contig 16491 bp, 10 predicted proteins | sample 1580051 | NCBI WGS metagenome assembly OHYA01 (sample SAMEA3882554, study PRJEB24775) | human gut metagenome | biome: human-associated habitat; feature: intestine environment; material: feces | place: Netherlands | collected 2009/2010 | reverse complement strand
TTGAGGCCTGGATGGCGCAGGTGCGGGAAAAGCCGCTCTGGGGTCTGCTGCTGGGGCTGGGGATGACGCTGGTGGTGCAGAGCAGCTCGGCTACCATTGCCTTGCTGCAGAACTTTGCAGCCCGCCCCGGGCTGGACGGCAGCAGTCTGCTGGGTCTTGCGGGTGCGCTGCCAGTGCTGCTGGGCGATAATATCGGCACCACCATCACGGCAGTGCTGGCATCCTTGAGCGCAAGCCGGGACGCAAAGCGGGTGGCTGCGGCCCATGCAGTGTTCAATCTGACCGGCGCGGCTGTATTCTGCGCCGGTCTGCCGTTGTATGTGCGGCTGACGGCTGCACTTTCGCCCAAAGGGCCGGAGCTTGCCGTGATCGCCCGGCAGATCGCGAATGCGCACACCTTGTTCAATGTGGCGTGCACGCTGGTGTGGCTGCCGCTGACCCCACTGATGGTGCGGTTTGTGTGCCGCCTTGTGCCGGACCGGGCAGTGCGGTAAGTTTTTACTGGACAAACATACCAATTGCGCATATACTGAAAGGGATGAAACCTACCGCGGAACAAAAAGGAAACATTGCTATGCGACAGAAAATCGGAAGAGTGTGTATGGTGCTGGGCGCGCTGCTGATCCTTGCGGCAGCAGCCCTGCTGGCCTATAACAAGTGGGATGCATCCCGTGCAGACAAGGCCTCGCAGGAGGTGCTGGGCGAGCTGGAGCAGACCCTGAACGCTGCCATTGAGGAAAAGGCAAAATCGGATACCGTGGCGCTGCAGCCGGAGCTGGACCCCACGCAGGAAATGACCGTGACCGAACTGAACGGCTGGGATTACATCGGCTATCTGTCCATTCCGTCCATCGGGCTGGAACTGCCGGTGATGAGCCAGTGGAGCTATGCGGGTCTGAAAATCGCACCGGGCCGTTACTCCGGTTCCACCTATGCGGATAACATGGTGGTCTGCGCCCACAACTATGCAAAGCATTTCAGCCCCATCAAGTGGCTGGCAATCGGCAGCCCGGTCTACTTTACGGATGCGGATGGTCTGCGCTGGAGCTACGAGGTGGAGAGCGTGGAGACTTTGCACCCCACCCAGATCGAGGAGATGACCACCGCCACCGAGACAGACAGCTGGGATCTGACCCTGTTCACCTGCACCTCCGGCGGCAACGCCCGGTATGCGGTGCGCTGTGTGCGGACGGGCTACCCCGTCCGGGTGACGGATGCGGCAGAGTGATGCCATCTTTTGCGGGGCGGGACGATTTGGAATGCCCGCCGCGTGTGCTTTGGGCATGATCAGCGGAAAATATATTTTTATCGCAATTTTCAAAAATAGTGCCAATCAAAACGGCAGCTTTGCGATATGCAGTTTGCGGATGTTGCTTGTGCATTAAAAACGCAAACTGCTATAGAAAGAAGCGGCATCAGTCCGCTTCGTCAAAGACCTCGGTGTCCAGTCCTGTGTGCCCCTTGGGGATGTGGTACTTCACGGCGGGCAGATGGACGTTAGTGAAGTACAGGCTGGTGTTGGGGTCGCAGCCGATGACCACTGCTTCTCCCCTGCCGCGCACGGTGCAGCGCAGGGTGTCGCAATGGGCTTCGGCGGTGTCATTTTCCACGCTTTCGGCATAGCCCGGTGCAAAATTGGGCACGGCAAAACCGCAGTCGTAGGCTTCGCAGTCGAAACTGCTGTCAATCTCATGATGGCGGCGGTGGCCGGTGGCCGTGGGGGTGATGGTAGTGGTCACCTCAATGCCGGGGAAGGGCGACCACTGCGCAGTCACAGCCCCGGCTTCAATTTCCCACGTTTTGCTCACCTTGCGCACAAACACGTTATCGTCGATGACAAAGGCCAGCATACTGTCGGGAGCCGCCTGATTGAGCACCTCCCGGCTGCGGGAGGCGCAGAAGCCAAAGCGGGTATCGTAGGCAAATTTTGCATACTTTTCCGGGAACTGTCCGTGGCCGTGCCCCTCGTTGACACCGGCGGCATAGGCCGTTACCCGCCCCGCCCGGCGCTGCACCAGCATATTGGCGTATGGCATGGGCTTGAGCCGCTCCAATGCGGGCATGGGCGCGGCCTCGGCAGACCAGAAGGGATGGTCATCCGGCAAAGCAAGCAGCAAAAAGCTCTTCATGCCCCAGTAGGGGCTGCCGGGGGCGTTGTACCGCTCGGCCATGTACATCTGCGGGTAGCAGTAGCCGATGGTCAGGATGCCGTCCCGGTCGAACATTTTCTGCCCCAGCCACCAGTTGAAGTTGCGGACGATGAGCCCTTTCATCACCGGCAGGGGCAGCGGCTCCAGCCCTGCCCAGATGCAGGCCGCCCAGAAGCTGTTCTGGGCAAAGCGGTAGGTCAGGCTGCGGCCAAAGGGCAGCGCTGCGCCGTTGGCATCGAACCAGTAGACGAACTGCTGCGCGAACAGCTGGGCGCGCTGGCGGTAGAGTGCAGCACGCCGGGGGTCGGTGTCGGCGGCAAATTTAGAGTAGAGCAGTCCGTAATACTGGATGGCCCACGGGATGTAGTAATCCTTTTGTACGGAGGCGCCATCGGTGGACCAGCCGTCGCCGCTGTAATAGCTGTCAATTTTGCAAAGACCGTCCTCCAGCAGTTCCGGGCTGTAAGGCATCCCCACGCTTTTCAGGGCAAGGTTTACAAGGATGCGGAAAAACTGCCAGTTGCAGTCCGGGATGGTGTGGGCGTTGATCTGCCCCAGCCATGCGGCAAGGTTCTGTTTTTCGGTGTCAGAAAGCGGGGTCCACAGCTTTTCCGGTGCGGTGAGGATGCCGCAGGCAATAGCCGCCATCTCCACATAACACTGGTCGTACTCCCCGGTGGTGCCCCAGTATTCGGGGTTTTCCGGGTCGGCGCCGGTGGCAAGACCCTTGCGGTAGATTTTTTCAAATTCCGGGTCAGAGCCGCCACCTACCCAGAAGGGCACCAGCGCCCACAGCGGGCGGCTGAAGGCTTCCAGCTCAATGGCATTTTGGTTGTAGGTCACGCCCGTCTCGCCCAGATGCAGCCGGGCACAGCCTGCGGAATAATAAGGCTTGAGCGGGTCGAGAAATTTGTGCATCAGTGCGGTAAAATCCGCTTTGGTCTGCAAGTTCATCACCAGTACATCTCCCAATCTTTGGTCAGGCGGGTCAGCGCCTCCATGTAAAAATAATCGCCCCAGCTCGTACATTCATCCACGCCCTCCGGGGTGCAGGTGTTGTAGGGGCTTTTTTTGCTGTAAGTGCCGTGCAGCAGCTGGCCGGAGCCGAGGGTACCGGGCTTTACCGCATAATTTGCGGCAAGGCTGGCCAGCATCTGCCGTGCCAGTGTGCGCCACTGGGCAGCTTCTGTTTCGTCCACATACTTTGCCGCTTCCAGCAATCCACAGGCCACGATGGCAGCGGAGGAGGAATCCCGGGGTTCGCCGCTTTCCGGGGCAAAGAGCATATCCCAGCAGGGGATCATATCCTCCGGCAGGCGGGAAAGGTAGAACGCCAGTGCTTTGCGGAACACATTCAAAAACTTTTCATCGTGGGTGTAGGTGTAGCCAATGGCGCTGCCGTACACGCCCCACGCCTGTCCCCGTGCCCAGAAGCTGTCGTCCTTATAGCCCTGACAGGTGCGTCCGCCCTTGGGGGTGCCGTCCGGGTTCATAAAGAAGGTGTGGTAGGTGCTGCCGTCCGGCCGGAAGGAGTTTGCCAGCGTAGTGGCGGTGTGGGCGGCGGCGATCTCGCGGTAGTGGTCGCTGCCGGTCACCTGCGCTGCCCAGTACAGCAGCGGCACATTGAGCATGCAGTCAATGATATAGCGGTAGTTGCCGGGGTCGTCCATAGTGCCCCATGCCTGCAAGAAGCGGCCGCTGGGTTGGTAGCGGGTCAGCAGCTGGTCGGCGGCGGCAATGGCGGCGTTTTTGCCGGTTTCGCTGCCCACCAGCTTCCACGCTGCCACGCAGGTGGGGCTGTACAAAAAGCCCATATCGTGGTGGTCCACCTCCACCTTGCGGGCAATGCGGTCCGCAAAGCTGTCCACCTGAATGAGGGCGGCTGTCTTGAATTTTTCGTCCCCGGTGGCCTCGTAGGCCAGCCAGATCTCACCGGGCCAAAAGCCGCAGGTCCACTGGTTATTGGCGCAGCCGGGGTAGATATCGTTCACACTGGAATGGTTCTGGCACTGGTAGGTGTACAGGGGCAGATTGGTCTCCACCTGTTTGCAGGCATCGGCCAGTGCCTGCCGTGCCTCGGCGTCGGTCATAGCGTGGTTCTGGTAGGTTTTCATCATGATTACTCCTTAAATCCAAACGTAGGTATCTCTGCCCACCGCTGGCGCAGAAAGTGCATGCCCAGCTTGGGGCGGCGATCCCGGGTGAACAGACCTTTTTTGTTGCCATCCACCCGCATGGGGCCCTGCACGGTGTCGTAGTCTGCAAAGTTCCAGACAAATTCTCCCACAAACCACGGGCGCTTGTCAAACTCTGCATCCAGACGGCGGTAGAACTCCACCTGAAACTCCTCACTGAACATCTCGGCTCCGGCGGTGTGCAGGCCTGCCACAGTGTCTGCGCCGTACTCGCTCATCATTACGGGCTTGTGCTGCTCTGCCCAGAAATCCAGCTCCTGATTCAAGCCGTAGCAGGCAGCGTCCATGTCGCCGGAAAGGTTGTACCAGCCGTAGTAGCGGTTGATGCAGACGATATCCATGGTGCGGGTGGTGATATCCTTGGTGTAGTCGTTCTGGCAGCAGACGAGGGTGACCGGGCGGTTCTGCGGGTCCAGCTGATGTGCCAGCTCATACAGCGGGTGCCAGTAATCGTAGGCATCCTGCGGGAAGTGCTCCAGATCCGGCTCGTTGCCAAGGCTCCACAGCACCACGCAGGGGTGGTTTTTGTCCCGATGGATCATCTCGGCAAGCACCTGCCGGTGATGCTCCGCAAGGGGATATTCCTTATAGGGGTTCACCGCCGCCCCGCCGCCGATGCCCACCGCCGGGGTCTCGTCCATGACCAGAATGCCCTCCCGGTCGCACAGGTCGTAGAACTCCTCAGCGTAGGGGTAGTGGCTGGTACGCACCGCGTTGGCGTTTGCCCAGTGGATCAGGTTCACATCCTTCACGTTCAGCACCGGGTCAAAGCCGCGTCCATGGGCGGTAAAGTCCTCGTGCTTGCAAAAGCCCTTGAAATAGAGCGGTTTTCCGTTCAAAAGCACCTGTGTGCCCCGCACCTCAATGCTGCGCACGCCAAAGGTCTGATCGTAGACGTCTGCCCCGCAGGTGACGTGCAGGGTGTACAGGTAGGGCGTGCCGGGTCTGGGCTCCCAGAGATGCACTTCCGGGATGGTGATCGTGCCTTCTGCACCCTCGGCGCTTGCAACGATGTTGCCATCCGCATCCAGCACCGTGACATGGACAGGCGCGCTGCCGGTGGTTTTGACCGCGTACTGCACCGTGCCGTCCACGGCGGGCACTACGGTCACATCCTCGATATACTCTTTGGGGGTGGTGTAGAGCCACACTGGTCGGTGGATGCCCGCATAGTTGAAAAAGTCAAAGTTGGGGCGGTTCTGGGGTGCGGCGGCGCGCTTGGCAGCCTCCACACTGGGGATGCCCGCGTTGTCCGAGCCAAAGAAGGCCAGTTGTCCGTCCTCATTGCCCACAGGCAGGGTGCTGTGGTTTACCCGGTTGTCGCAGGCGACGGTCAGCAGCACCGTCTCGCCGGGGCGCAGCAGGGCGGTGACGTCTGCTTCAAAGGGGGTAAAGCCGCCCTTGTGCTGTGCAATGAGCTGGCCGTTCAGCCAGACCTTTGCGGTGTGGGTCACCGAGCCGAACCGCAGCACCACCCGCTGCCCGGCGCAGAAAGTGGGCAGGGTAACTTTGCGCTGATACCATGCCCAGCCGTAGTGGCGGCGCAGGGCGGTGGTCTGGTCGTTCTGGTCGTTGTAGCTGGCGGGCACGGCGATGGGCTGGGCGTCCGGCAGGAGCTTTGCGGGATCGAACTGGTCTTCCACGCAGCTGCCCAGCGCAAACGCCCATGTGCCGTCAAGGCTCAGCTTCAAGCGCGCTTCATTCTGTTCAGGATATAACATAACACTTTCTCTCTATTTCTGCAAAAAATGCGGGGCGCGGGTACTGCCCACGCCCCGCTTACGGGTGATTTGTTTAGCCCTTGATGCCGGTGGATGCCACGCCCTGCACAAAATACTTCTGCAGGGAGAGGAACACGATCAGCACCGGGATCAGTGCCACCACAGAGGCCGCCATGATCAGGCCGTACTCTGCAGAATACTGGGTGATGAACATACGCAGACCGATCTGGATGGTCTTGAGTTCGGTCTTGGTCAGGTAGATCAGGGGGCCAAGGAAGTCGTTCCATGTGTTCACGAAGGTGAAGATGGTCAGGGTGGACAGGGCGGGCAGGCTGAGGGGCAGCATGATGTGCCACCAGATGCCGTACTCGCTCAGGCCATCAATGCGGGCAGCCTCACACAGCTCGGTGGGCACGCCCTCGTAGAACTGCTTCATCAGGAACACGCCGAAGGCGCTGAAGGCCTGCAGGCACATAATGGCCAGATGGGTGTTGTTCAAATGCCACGAGCTCATCATCATGAACTGGGGCACCATGTAGGCCTGCCAAGGCACTGCGATGGTGGCAATGTAGCCGAGGAAGAGCGCGTTTTTGCCCTTGAACTGCATCTTGGCAAAGGCGTAGGCTGCAAAGGAGGAAGTGAACAGCTGCAACAGGGTGACCACCACGGTGATCTTGACCGTGTTTTTCACAAAGGTCAGCAGCGGGATCTGGGTCCAGATGTCCACATAGTTCTGCCAGCGGGGATTTTTGGGGATCCACTGGATGGGGAAGCCGAACACGTCCTTATTCAGCTTAAAGGAGGAGGACAGCATCCACAAAAAGGGCAGCAGCATACAAGCTGTGATGACGATGAGGAAGAAATAGATCAGGAACTTGGAGATGAAGTTGCGGCGCTTCTGAGAGGCTTCGGTCTTGATAATAGCAGCAGACATAGTTCTTCCTCCTTTCTCAGTTCTCGCCCTTGGAGCCGCGGAACTGGATGATGGTAACGATCAGCACCAGTACGAACAGCACCATGGAAATTGCACTTGCGTAGCCGTATTTCGGGGTATTGACGAAGGCCACATTATAGATGTAATACACCAGCGTCATGGTAGCAGTGCCGGGGCCGCCCTGCGTGATCATGTACATCTGGTCGTAGACCTTGAAGCCGGAGATGGTGAGCATAATGACCACAAAGAAGGTGGTGGGGCGCAGCTGCGGCAGGGTGATGTGCCAGAACTGCTGCCAGCGATTTGCACCGTCCAGCTCGGCGGCTTCGTTCAGGTCCGGGTTGCAGCCCTGCAGGCCTGCCAGATAGATGACCATGTAGTAGCCCATGTTCTTCCACACGCTGAACAGGATGACCGTGATCATAGCGGTGTCCTTACCGGCAGCCCAGCGGGGCAGGTTTTCCACCGCCACGCCAAAGAACTGGTTCAGGATCATGTTGATGGGGCCCATGGAGGGGTTGAAGATCATGTTCCACACCGCTGCCACCGCCACCAGCGAAGCAACGTAAGGGAAGAACGCCACGGTGCGGAAGAAGTTGCGCAGCTTCACGTTCTGGTTCAGCAGCACAGCCATGGCCAGCGAGCAGGCCAGCGTCAGCGGCACCGTGCCAATGACGTAGACGATGGTATTTTTCAGCGCCGCCTGAAAAATTTTATCGGTGGTGAAGAGCTTTACAAAGTTCTTCAGGCCGATAAACTCGATGGCGTGGCGGCCGTCCCATGCGCAGAAGGCCAGCGCAATGGCAAACACCATGGGCACCAGCGTAAACACGCAGAAGCCAATGAAGTTTGGCGCAATGAAGGAATACGCGATCAGAGAATCGCGGGTCGATTTTTTTAGCACTTTACGGGGAGTTTTATTCTGGACAGCAGCACTCGCCATAAAAGAGCCTCCTTTCCCGGAAGTATAACAGTTTTTCCAAAAAATGAGCGGGGCGGGCGCTGTGCATACCCGCCCCGCTCGGACAGGGCTTTTTTCCGATGCTCGTCATCGGAAAATGAATGGGGATTGAAAACAATGAAGAAGGAGAACCGCAAACCATTGCGGAAAACGCTTTATCAGCCGAGAACTGCGGGAACCTGATCGTTCATGTTCTGGATGCCCTCGTCCACGGTCTCGCTCATGGTCATAATGGCATCGTGCTCGGCGTTCAGAATGGTCTCGATATCAGATGCGTACTGGGTGTAGGGCATTTCCAGATAGACATTGCTGGTGGTCAGTGCATCCACAGAATTGCTGTCCTCGGGGAAGCCCTCGGTGGACTTGATGATCTCGGCGGTGGCAGCGGAGCCGCAAGCCGGGAAGGTGCCGGTCTTGGCAATGGCCTGTGCGCCCTCTTCGGAGACACACCAGTTGATGAAGTCGGCAGCGGTCTCTGCCTTGGGAGAATCGGCGTTGATGGCCAGACTGGTCACAGTGCCCAGCGTAGAACCAGCCTCTGCACCGGCGGGGTGCGGATACTTGACGATGCCCCAGTTGAACTTGGTCTCGGCATCCTTCATGTAAGCTTCCAGCGTGGAAATGAACCAGCTGCCCATGTTGACCATTGCGCACTGCTGGTTCTCAAAGGCTGCGGAGTAGTGCAGAGAAGAGGTCTTGAGGTAGCCGTAGTCCATGCAGATGCCGTCCTTCTGCTGGGCAATGACCATATCGTAGGTGGGCTTCATGAAGTCGTATTTGCCGTCGATGATGGTGTTTTTGCCGTCCAGAATGGAGAACAGAGAAGCGGCGGAGCGCCAGGTGTGGTAGTGGCAGCCATAGACCTTGGTGTCGCCGGAGCCGCTGGTCATCTTGCGTGCCAGAGCATCGTAATCTTCCATCGTCAGGTCATTGGAGGGATACTCCACACCGGCCTTATCGAACAGATCCTTGTTGTAGTACAGCACCCAGAAGTCGCTGCGGAAGGGCACGGCGTAGAAGTTGCCGTCATCGGTGGTCAGCTGCTCGATGGTGCCGTTGAAATCGCCAGTGTCGCGGGTCAGCACCTCGTTCAGGGGCTTGAGGTAGTCCAGATTGATCAGGTTTGCGTAGCCGGGGATATCCTTAACGGTCACGACATCCAGATCGGCGCTGCCGGCCAGCTGGGTAGCCAGAACGGTCATGTAATCGCTGGAGCCCAGATCCACCATCTCGATGGTCACGTCCTTGTGGCTTGCCATGTAGCCGTCGGCCATGGCCTGCCAGTAGGGGGTGGACTCCTTATCCCACACCGACCACTGCAGGGTAACAGGGCCTGCGGCTGCGGATGCAGCGGTGGAGCCGGCAGTGGAGGAAGCAGCGGTGGAGCTTGCGGAAGAGCCGCCGCAGGCGCTCAGGGCAACAGCAGCGCCGCAGGCTGCGGCAGCGGTAAGGAACGAACGACGAGAGATCTTTTTCATAAGTGTGTCCTCCTTCAGGGCAGTGTGTGTATTTCGTGCAGCGTTCTCCCCCGTGCCGGGGAGCCGCTCGCTTTTGTTGACACTAGGATACCGCACAAACGCAAAAACCGGAATGGAAAAATTCCGGGAAGAGTTGCAGTTTTTCTGTATCTTTTAAAAAAAGATGCACTTTCTTACACTGGAGTCTGCACTTTCTTGTTCTCTTGCACAGTTTACATCCATGGCACAAGAAAAAAGCGTATAAAGTACACAATTTTCATGAAAAAAGTCGTTGACAAACCGCGCCGGAATCAGTACTGTATAAAGGAAAGAATGCAAAATATTACCGGAAAGGAGGCTCCGCTATGAAGAGCAGCCATCGTTTCCCGCTGCGGCGGCAGATCGTGTGGGGGATGCGCTTTTTTACCATCCTTACCTCGCTGGCCGTGGGCGCGGCGCTGTTCACCCTCTCCAACCAATATGTGCGCGCCAACTCCCTGCAGGCGGCAGAGTTCAACCTGCGGCTGGTGGCTACCTCCATCGAGACCAGTCTGGACAGCGCCGATGCTCTTTTGAACTGGGCTTCCATCGACAGCACCGTGCGGCGGTACATCTCGCAGGAAAATATCAACGGCACCCAGACCATTGCCGCCTACGAAGCCGTGCAGGAAAAATACTATTCCAGCACCCTGTACAGCCATATCCTCCGCTTTTTTATTACCAATGAGAACGACCGGCATTTGCAGTTCGGCACGCTGAATTCCTCGGCGGCGCTCAACCGCACCAGCATAAAGCAGTTTCTCCCCAAGGGGTACGGGATGCAGTTCACCACCGACCCGCTGCTGCCCGGCAGTCCGGACTGCATCGCCCTCAGCCAGCCTGTCCGCTGCGGCAAGGGCACCTTGCACCGGGGCAGCACCTACCTTGCGCTGGACACCGCCATTATCACCGACCCGGCCGCGGGCTACAGCCTGACCGACGGCAGCGCGTTGTACTGGGAGATGGGCAGCCGCCTGTGGCAGATCGAAAACGGCAGCCTGACCGAGATTGAAAACCCGCTGCGGGAGGTGGACTACACCCTGCGCACCGGCAGCAATAACGGCGTGACCGAGCAGACCGCATGGCAGGGCAAGGTGCAGCTGGACGGCCAGAAGTATTATGTAGTCAAGGTAACACTGAACGGCCGCAGCGCGGCGCTGGTGCAGCTTTTGCCCGCAAATACCTTTTTGCTGCACTACGGCGTGTACCTGTGGCTCATCACCCTTGGCATTGCCATCATCTGGGGACTGAGCTTTTTGATGCAGCACTGGCTGGAGTGGGTCATTACCCGCCCGGTGGAGGCGCTGCAAAAGCGCATCGAGACCGTGGGCAGCGGCAACTTTGCCCCGGACCGCACGGTGGAGTGGAACAACGAGCTGGGCGACATCGGCCGGGGCATCAACCAGCTGGCTGAAAACGTGGACAGCCTGATGACCCGCCGGGTGGAGGACGAGCGCCGCAAGCAGGAGCTGGAATACCGGATGCTGCAAAACGAGGTGAACCCGCACTTTATCTACAACACCCTCAACAGCATCCGCTGGATGGCCACCATCCAGCACGCGCCCGGCATTGCCGAGATGGTCACCGCCTTTGCGCGGCTGACCAAGAGCATCTCCAAGGGCACCCAGAAGCTGGTGCCTTTGCAGGAGGAGCTGGCACTGCTCAACGATTACTTTACCATCCAGCAGTACCGCTACGGCGGCGACTTGGAAATTGAGGTCTCCCGCATTGAAAGCGAGACCCTTTGCCAGGACTGCATGATTCCCCGGTTCACCTTGCAGCCTCTGGTGGAAAACGCCATCTTCCACGGGCTGGAGCCCAAGGGCGGCCACGGCAGCGTGCTGCTGGATATCTCCACCGACCCGGATACCGGGGACGTATTGCTGCGCATTACCGATGACGGCGTGGGCATGCCGCCGGAGCTGGTGGCTCACCTTCTGGACGAGCCCGCCGAGGGTGCCGAAAAGGCTGAAAAGTTCCGTCATGTCGGCCTGTGGAACGTGAACCGCCGCATCCGGTATTCCTTTGGCGAGGGTTACGGCCTGACCATTGAAAGTGAAGAGGACGTGGGCACCGAGGTCACCATCCGGCTGCCCTATCAACAGAAAGGAGACACCCATGCTGCGGATATTACTGGTGGATGATGAGCCGCTGGTGCTCATCGGCCTGCAAGGGATGCTGGAATGGGAAAAGCTGGGCTATACGGTCTGCGGCACCGCCCGCAACGGCAAGCTGGCGCTGGAACTCATTGAGCGGGAGAAGCCGGATATCGTCATTGCCGACGTAAAAATGCCGGTGATGGACGGGCTTACCCTTGCCCGCACCTGCCGGGAACGCAGCGCCCTGCCCGCCTTTATCATGCTGACCAGCTTTGAAGAATTTGGTTACATCAAGCAGGCCATGGGTGCCGGGGTGGTGGATTATCTGGTCAAGCTGGACCTGACCCCCGAGAACCTGCAAACCGCCCTTGCCAAGGCCGCCGAAAAGGTAAAAAAGGAGCGCGCTTTGCTGGGCGAATTGTCGGCACAGGAAAACCTTGCTGAGAGTGTGCGCAGCTATCAGGAGCGTTTTTTCGTGCGGCTGTACGCCGGGCTGTTCCCGGACGAAGCCGCATTGGAGCAGCCTTTGCAGCACATGGAGCTGAACCTTGCAAGCGACGCCTATCTTGTAGCCAGCTGCGAGATCATCGCCAACACCGCCCTTACCCCCGCCCAGCAGCTGAAGCTGAGTTTTTCCTGCGGGCGGATGCTGGAGACCACCCTGCAAAACTACCTGCCCTGCTATGTGACCGGGGCGGATGCCATGCGCTGCAATGTGCTGTTCTGCCTGACCGATGCCCAGTGCCAGAACTACCGGACGGTGCTGCGCCCGCTGCTGGAACGCGCCAGCCAAATTCTATACAACTATTTCACGGTACGGCTGCTCTGGGCGGTAGGACGCCCCACCGGCTCCCTGCTGGGGCTGGCGCGCCGCTGCCGGGAAAACGCCCACCTACAGCCCCTGCTCACGGTGGAGCAGCCCATCCAGTTCGTGGAGGTCAACGAGGGCGACGCCACCGCCGGGAAGATGCAGGTGGTGGCACAGGTGCAGGAGTATGTTAAGAATCATCTTTCGGAAAAACTGACGCTGGCCGATGTGGCGGCTGTATTCAATTTTTCGCCCAACTACCTCAGCCAGCTGTTCGGCAAATACGGCGACAGCGGCTTTGTGGAGTACATCACCGAGACCCGCATCGCTGCGGCAAAAGAGATGCTGGAACAGGGCGATTTGAAAGTATACGAGATCGCTGAGAAACTGGGGTACGAGAGCGCTTTCTATTTTTCCAAGGTATTCAAAAAGGTCACGGGGCTCAGCCCGCGGGAATACCAGCAAAGTATTTAAAATCGGAGGCTTTTATGATACAGGAACAGCTTGCTCATCTGCCGGAATTTCTTCCCGATTACCGGCCCTTTCCCCCTGTCAAAGAGCACACCGCATGGCAGGGGCTGCCCCTGCGGGCAAAGCAGCGCTTTTTGCAGGCAGGAGAAGCCGCGCTGCAAATGCCCATTGCGCCCCTGCCGCTCTCGCTCTGGCTGGATTTCACCCACACTGGGCGGCGCACCCCATGGGAGGCGGCTTACTTCTCCCGCCGGGCGCGGCTGTGCGCGCTGGTAAGTGCCGAGTGTGTGGAGCACGAAGGGCGCTTTCTGGATGAAATTGCAGATACCGTATGGGCGCTCTGCGAGGAAAGCGCATGGCAGCTGCCCGCCCACAACAGCTACATCCGGGACACCCCGCAGCTGCCCCTGCCGGACACCACCCGCCCCATCGTGGACCTGTTTGCCGCCGAGACCGGCGCCCTGCTGGCGTTGACCCGGTACTTACTGCCGGACGAGCTGGATACTGCTGCACCGGGCACCACGGTGCGGATGGAGCGGGAGCTGAACGCCCGCATCCTGACGCCTTATTTTACAAGCCACTTCTGGTGGATGGGCAACGGCGAAGAGCCTATGTGCAACTGGACGAGCTGGTGCACCCAGAATGTGCTGCTCACTGTCTTTCTGCTGCCCACCACGCAGCAGCAGCGGCAGGCTGCCGTCAAACAGGCAGCGTACAGCCTCGACTGCTTTTTAAAGGACTACGGCGCGGACGGCTGCTGCAACGAGGGTGCGCAGTATTACCGCCACGCCGGGCTGACCCTGTGGGGCTGCCTTGAAATTTTGTCCAGCATTGTGCCGGAGGCCTTCTCTCCCCTGTTCCATGAGCCTAAAATCAAAAACATTGCAGAGTACATCTGCAACGTCCATGTGGAAGGGCCTTACTACCTGAACTTTGGCGATTGCAGCCCCCTTGCCGGGCGGTGCGGTGCGCGGGAATACCGTTTTGGGCAGGCTGTGGGCAGCGATGCTTTGCAAGCCCTTGCGGCGGCGGACTTCCGCGCCGATGCCGACCCCGACCATTTGCAGAACCCGGACGGCAGCACCCACATCAACCTGTGGTACCGGCTGACCACCGCCTTTGCAGAAGAAGAAATGATGACCTACTCCGCAGCGCCCCGGCACCATTTAACTGTGTGGTACCCCAGCGTGGGCGTCTATGCCGCGCGGCAGGGCAGCTGGGTGCTGGGTGCAAAGTTCGGCTCCAACGGCGACAGCCACAACCACAACGATACCGGCAGCATTACCGTGTACAAGGACGGCAGACCGTTCCTGATCGATATCGGAGTGGAGAGCTACACCAAAAAGACCTTCAGCCCCCAGCGGTATGAGATCTGGACGATGCAGAGCGCATGGCACAATCTGCCCACCTTTGACGGCGTGCAGCAGCTGCCCGGCGCGGAATACGCTGCCCGGGAGGTGTGCACCGAGGAAAATAGCATCACCGGCGAACTGGCGGGCGCGTACCCGCCCATCCCGGGGCTTACCACCTACCGCCGCAGCGTATCTGTCAGCGAACAGGGCATCACCCTGCGGGACGAAACAGACTATCCCGGCACAGTAGACCTGACCCTGCTCACCGAGCAGCAACCCGTCCCCACTGCGGACGGCTTTGCGGTGGGCACACTGGGCGGCATCCGCTTTGACCCGGACGCCGCAACGGCTGCTGTTACGGCGGTGCCTATCACCGACCCGCGCCTGCGCACCGCATGGCCGGAAACGATCTATAAGATCACCCTGCATTTCCAAAAAATGCTGAACCTCGAACTGTACTAAGGAGAACTGCCATGGAGACCATCAAGCTGAAAATTCTGGACGAAGCAGGTCACACCCTGATGACCTGTGACGCTGACACCGCCGTATCCCTTGTTTACACCAACTGCTACAAGCCCGGCGACCGGGTGGCGCTGGAGATCGACCATCCCGGGCAGTACTGCGTCATCCAGTTCGAGGACACCATGCCCGAAGCCCTTGTGTATGTGGTCAAGCGGGAGATCAACTTCCACATTCCCTTCGGGGAGCAGGCCATCACCTATTCGCCCAAGAGCTTTGTGGGCAGCCGTCATGTCATCCGGGCACGGCTGGCGCTGCCGGAGGAGATCGCCGCCCGGCGGAATCTGGCCTTTAACTGCTATGACGAGCACGGCGACACCGGCTTTTACCCCCACGCCAGCGCCAACGTAGAAACGCGCGGCGAGGCGGTGTTTGCCGCCCGCAACGCCATCGATGGCATTTTTGAAAACAGCGCCCACGGCGAGTACCCCTATCAGAGCTGGGGCATCAACCGCGACCCGGGTGCTGCCCTGACGCTGGATTTTGGCCGGGAAGTACTGCTGGATGAGCTGCGCATCACCGAGCGGGCAGATTTCCCCCACGACAACTACTGGGTAAAGGCCACGGTGGAATTTTCTGATGGCAGCCAGCTGGACATCCCGCTGGTGAAAAGCGCCAAACCCCAGAGCGTGGCCTTTGAGCCCAAGCGGGTGCGCAGCCTTGTGCTGAAGGATCTGATTCAGGCCGAGGGGACTTCCCCCTTCCCGGCGCTGACCCAGATCGAAGCCTTTGGCACCGAGGTGAAGTAAAATGAGCATCTACAATGCCCTTTATGGGCGGGACGGCCACGGCGTAGGCCCAAACGAGCCGGAGAAAAAAGGCTTTGCACGCTTTTGCCAGATGGTCGGCCGCGACCTCGGCCAGCTGCTGGGCACGAACCTGATGGTCTGCGTGCTCTGCCTGCCTGCCGCACTGGGGGTCTCGCTGGGCGTGACCCTGCTCTCCCTGCCGCTGACGGTGGTGTGCAGTGCGGTCACCGGTCTGCTGACCGGCCCTGCCATGGTGCTGCTGGCAGACTGCGCTCTGCGCAGCTTGCAGAACGACCCCTCCCAGTGGCTGCCCCGGGCAAAGCAGACCCTAGCCGCCCATTGGAAAGCCGCCTGCGGCTTTGGCTGCATTGGCACGCTGGTGCTGGGGCTGCTGTGCTTTGTATCGGCCTTTGTGTTTGAAGCCGCCGCGCAGCAGGGGTATTACCCCGGGCTTGCCATTCTCGTTTTTCTGGCGCTGGATTTTCTGGTGCTGGCGGTTCTGGCTACGCTTTGCGCTGCCGTTCTGCCGCTGCAACTGCCCGCCCCGGACAGCTTGCTGCGCCGGGCGGGCAGGCTGCTGGCTGTCGCCCCGGCGCGCTGCGTCCTGGCAGGCGTTCTCATGCTGGCGGGCATCGGCGGCATGATCTTGCTGTTCCCGGTCAGCGTGTTCTGGGCGGTGCTGTTCGGCTTCTGGCTGCCGGGGCTGGCAGCGATGCAGACCCTGTTCCCGGTTTTGCGGCAGGAATACGGCGTAGAGGTGCGCAGCATCCCGCGCCCGGCAGCGCCGGATAAGCCCCTGACCGCACAGGAGCAGAAAAAGCGCTCCCGCGCCAACTGGTGGTATTACAACTGGGGCATCGTGGCGGTGGCGGCAATGGTCATTGTGGGCGTAGCGTATGTGGCGCACGGCCTGCTGACTACCGTAGACCCGGACTACACCGTGGCGGTAGTCACGGCGGAGGCCCTGCCGGACGAGGCCGTGCAGCGCCTGCAGACTGCGCTGGCAGACTATGCGGAGGACGCCAACGGCGACGGG
>OHYA01000566.1_pt1 | contig 16712 bp, 18 predicted proteins | sample 1580051 | NCBI WGS metagenome assembly OHYA01 (sample SAMEA3882554, study PRJEB24775) | human gut metagenome | biome: human-associated habitat; feature: intestine environment; material: feces | place: Netherlands | collected 2009/2010 | reverse complement strand
AGCCCGCCGAGGTGGTACGCAGCCGGTTTATGAAGCTGAACGCCGACCATATCCGTTTTGTGCTGAAGTGCCTTGCAGAGAACAGCAGCCCGATCCGCAACATGAAACAATATCTGCTCGCTTCTCTATACAACGCACCCACCACGATGCAGCTTTCCTACCAAAACCAAACCAACCACGACTTAGCGATGCGGAGGTGATTAAAATTTCAAAGAAAGCAACCACGATTGCCATCGTAAACCAGAAGGGCGGCACTGGAAAAACCACCACCTGTGAGAATCTGGGCATCGGGCTGGCGATGGAAGGCAAAAAAGTCCTGTTGGTGGACGCTGACCCACAGGGGTCTTTGACCATCAGCATGGGCTGGCAGCAGCCCGATGAACTGCCCACCACTCTTTCCACCCTAATGGCAAAAGCCATGAACGACCAGAGCATTTCGCCCGGTGAGGGTGTTCTGCACCACGCAGAGGGCGTTGACCTGATTCCGGCGAATATCGAACTGGCAGGGATGGAAGTGTCTCTCGTCAACTGCATGAACCGGGAAAAGATGCTCAAACAGGTGCTGGAAGGGGCAAAGCATGAATACGATTTCATTCTGCTGGACTGCACTCCTTCCCTTGGGATGCTGACCGTCAATGCCTTGGCAGCGGCAGACACCACCCTGATTCCCGTGCAGGCGCAGTACCTGTCTGCGAAAGGTCTGGAACAGCTTTTGCAGACGGTGCAGAAGGTCCGGCGGCAGATCAACCCGAAATTGAAAATCGAGGGCATCCTGCTGACTATGACCGACAGCCGCACCAACTACGGACAGCAGATCGACAATTTGATTCGAGGTGCCTACGGCAGCAAAATCAAGGTGTTCGACCAGACCATTCCCCGGTCTGTCCGTGCTGCGGAAATCAGTGCTGTGGGCAAAAGCATCTTCCAGCATGACCCCAAAGGCAAGGTGGCAGAAGCCTACCAGTCTCTAACGAAGGAGGTGCTGACTAATGCCGAAAAACAGCTTAAACGTGTCGCTGAAAGGGGCAGATGACATTTTCTCCACCGAGGAATCCCGGCAGGAACAACAACGGGAGCAGGTGCAGCAGATTCCCATCGGGGAGCTGTTCCCTTTCAAGAACCACCCCTTTAAGGTTTTGGATGATGAATCCATGCAGCGCACGGTGGAAAGTGTGGAACAATACGGTGTGCTGTCTCCGCTGATTGCCCGTCCTCGCCCGGAAGGTGGCTACGAGATCATCTCCGGGCACCGCCGTCAGCACGCTGCACAGCTTGCCGGGCTGGATGCGCTGCCGGTCATTGTCCGCAACATGGATGATGATGCCGCAGTTTTGCTCATGGTGGACTCGAATCTCCAACGTGAAAACATCTTGCCCAGTGAAAGGGCTTTCGCCTACAAAATGAAGCTGGAGGCTCTAAAAAATCAAGGTGCTAGGTCAGATTTAACTTCGGTGCAAGTTGCACCGAAGTTGAGCACCGAGAAAATCGGTGAAGAAGTGGGCATGAGTAAGGATAACGTCAAACGCTATATTCGCCTGACCAATCTTGTACCTGAACTGCTGGACATGGTGGACGAAAAGAAAATTGCCTTCAATCCCGCTGTGGAATTGTCCTATCTGGACGAAAGCCAACAGCGGGATTTTTTAGAAGCCATGGAGGATACCCAGAATGCGCCGTCCTTATCTCAGGCGCAGCAACTGAAAAAGATGGCACAGCAGGGGGAGTTCAGCTACGAAAAAGCGTTTGATGTGATGGGGCAGGAGAAAAAAAGCGAGAAAGACACTGTGACCATCAAAAACGAGACCCTGCGGAAATACTTTCCACGCAGCTATACGCCTCGGCAAATGGAAGAAAAAATCATTCAGCTTTTGGATGCGTGGCAGAAAAAGCAGCAGCGCCGCAACGAGCGCTGACCCGTAACGCAAGACCCGATGGGGTCTTTTTTGTTTGCAAAAATTTGGAGACTAACTATTAAAAGTCAAGCCCCAAAATGAAAAAATCCGTCTGCCGACCGCTGCCCCTGACAAACAGCATTCAAATGCCATAATCAATGCAGCGAGGGCGACGGAGAGAATAGCAAAGCAAGCCCGGCCAACCCTCGCAGAAACAGAATAGCATTTGAATGCTTCGGTTTGTCAAGGGTTCGCTGCGCCAGCTAAGTTGTTCTTGGATTTGGCTCAGGCTCTGGAGAGAATCAGGCAGCTACAAGATATGCTTTGCCAGATTTCTGCAAGGCATAGATTAGCCGCACAAGTTTCTTCGTGGCATGGGATAAGGCAACATTGTAGTGCTTTCCTTCAGCACGTTTCTTGGCAAGATATTCAGCAAAGACGGGATTCCAGTGGCAGACGTACTTGGTTGCGTTGTAGAGGGCATATCGCAAATAACGAGAACCACGCTTCTCCATGTGAGCGTAACAGTTTGTAAGTTTTCCGGACTGGTATGTAGATGGAGAGCAGCCAGCGTAAGCAAGGATTTTGTCAGGAGATTCAAAGTTGGAAAAATCACCGATTTCAGCAAGAATCATGGCTGCTGACTGGATACCGACACCGGGAATAGAAAGAATTGGTGGATTCAGTTCATCCATGATTTTCTGAATAGAAACTTCAATTTCATCAATCTCGGAGGTGAGTTCCCGAATGAGTTTAATGGTATGCTTCAGTTCCAGAAATTTAGCAGGCATAACGGAACCAATGGAAGTTCTGGCAGCATCTCGAATCTGGATAGCCTTATCTTTGCCATAACGACCCTTGGATGCTGTCGCAAGAAGGTTTGTCAGCTTGGTGAGATGAATTTCTGAAATCTGTTTTGCACCGGGATATTCACTGAGGAGCGCATAAACCGAAGCAATATGGAGAGAGGGAACGAGCTTCTCCAGTTCTGGAAACAGAATCGTGACCAGTCTGGACACTGACTGCTTCAGCTTGGCTCTTTCACGAACCTTATCGAATCGGTATCTTGTTAGTGACTTTAACTCTTCGTTATGGTATGCTGTATCCGTGTAGGACTTGAGGTCTACATCGGACAATAGCATAGTTGCAATCGTTCTTGCATCCACACGATCGGTTTTGGTTTTGCGAAGGCTGAGACTTTTTCGGTACAGGTTGGTGTGCAAAGGATTCATGACATAGACGGCCAGGTCATTGTCAAGAAGAAATCCAAGAATGTTGTAGCTGTAATGTCCGGTAGCCTCAAGTCCTACTTTTATTTTGTCTGACTTTTTGGTACAGTCTCGAATCGTCTGAAGCAGCTGCTTGAAGCCATCCATGTTATTGGGGATGGTAATGCAGTCGGCACGAATCGTTCCGTCCGAGTCGAGAATACAGCAGTCGTGCTTATCCTTGGCAACGTCAATTCCAACACAAACCATTTTGATACCTCCGGCGTATTTATTTCGATGCTGTTCAGGACCACAGACTTCTTTGCTCTTGTAACCTCGTTCTAAATAAACCGTCTGGCGGTATCTAACTGATTAACATTTCAACAAAGAAGCTGTGGTTGGAGCCTCCCAAAAACCGTCTTTGCGGTAGTAACGCCTCACCAATCCACAGCACCCTGAAACTATTGTAGCATTCCGCTGGAGAGCGGTCTATAAATACTACTATTTTATTATACGAGCATTCCGCTGGAGAGCGGTCTATAAATACTACTATTTTATTATACGAGGTAACGCCTATGAACAATACGATTGACTTCAAGACCGCAAAGACCATCGACAGCATGAGCAAGAAACTCGACCACATCGAAGATGCCGTGACCGGCTTCTTCTCGGTCATGCACATGGCAATGAAGCACGAGCTTGGCAGCGCAGAGCCTTATTTCGCCGCAACCTCGCCGGTTCTGGACTTGACGGTTATCCGTCCTGACGATGCGCCGCACATTCTGGTCTGCTTTGACGAAGCAGATGAGGGCATCGGCATCTCTGAGAACGAGCCGCTGGGCTTCCGTTACAATCCCAAACAGGTCGTCAAGCTGATGGGTCAGCGGTATCTGGTCGGCCCGGTGATTTTTCACCGCTTCGATGAGGATGGCAACTTCGCATCCCTGACGATGGGTGATATGTACACCATCCAGAAATATCTGGAATCCAAAAGTGTCACCCTGATGATCGACCGCGGCAAGCTGACCTGCATCTGCATCGACTGAGGTGTGCCATGCTGAACTTTTTTATCGGTTTCGCTTTTTTGAAGCTGGTGCCATTTTCGGCTTCTTTGTGGCGGCTTTGCTGAACGCCGCCCATGCCGGGCAGGAGAGCACCATCTTTGAGGAGAATGATAATGGAACAGAATGAAAATACCCTGTCCGTGCTGAAAATTGCACCGGGACAGCATCCGCAGCAGGTCGAGATTGACAATAACCTGAAAGCCTTGCAGGAGGCGGTGGGCGGCACGATTGCTGCTGTTTACCCCTTTGCAGACCCGGTGGCTATCATCTGCAATGACGATGGTAAGCTCATGGGTCTGCCCCTGAACCGTGCCCTGCGGGATGAAAACGGGCAGATGTACGATGCCGTTGCCGGAGACTTTCTGGTGGTGGGTCTGGGCGAGGAGGATTTTGCATCCCTGACCCCGGATATGGCACAGAAGTACGAGCAGCTTTTCCATCAACCGGAAGCCTTTCTGAAACTTGGCAACCGTCTGCTGGTGCTGCCGGTGCCTGATGAACCTCCGGCAGAAAAGCCCCGCACCAAGCCCCCGGCAGAGCATGACCGCTAAAATCACCCTGCTGCACGGGAGGTGATGGCAGTGCAGGAAGAAATCGAACAGAAATCCTTCAACATTATGATCTCCACCACAAAGCTGTCTGCCCGGACTGTCCTGCGGGCGATAAAAGCGGCGCTTCGGCTGTACCAGTCCAAGGCATCCCAAGGCAAGCAGAGCGTCCGCACCCTGTTGCGGCAAAACCGGGGCGTGTCCAGCGTGGAGATCAGCAAGACCGGCATCCGCGGTCTGGAACGCTATGCCAAAAAGTACGGCATCGACTACGCTATCCGCAAGGACAGCTCTGAAGTGCCGCCCCGGTATCTGGTCTTTTTCAAAGCCCCGGACGCAGAAGCCTTCAACTCGGCGTTCAAGGAGTATTCGGCATCCCTGCTGAATAAGGGCAACCGCCCCTCAGTGCTGGCACGATTGCAGGAGCTGGTGCAGGCGGCGGCAGAACTCCCCGGCAAAGTCCGGCACAAGGAACAGGAGCGTGGACTGTGACCACGAAAAAACTGACAAAGCTGCTGGCGCTGTATCTGCCCTATATTTTGCTGGGACTGGTGGCAACCAACTTTGGTGAAGCATGGCGGCTTGCCGAGGGCAAAGAACTGGGCGATAAGATCATGTCCATGATGGGCACTGTTCCGCTGGCATTTTCCAATCCTCTGCCCAGCTTGCATCCTCTGGATCTGCTGGTGGGCCTGTGCTGCGGCGCAGGGCTGCGACTGGCGGTCTATCTGCGTGGCAAAAACGCAAAGAAGTATCGGCACGGCATGGAGTACGGCTCTGCCCGATGGGGGACGCCCAAGGACATTGAGCCGTTCATGGCTCCCAAGTTTGCCGACAACATTATCCTGACCAAAACGGAACGGCTGATGATGTCTAACCGCCCACCAGACCCCAAAAACGCCCGGAACAAAAACGTGCTGGTGGTGGGCGGCTCCGGCAGCGGTAAGACCCGGTTTTGGCTCAAGCCCAACCTTTTACAATGTCACAGTTCCTATGTGGTCACCGATCCGAAGGGTTATAATTATCGAGGATAAAGCAAAGATGCGTTTACAAAATCAGAAAAGTATCGTATCTTTGTTACATATCGCACCCTACTAAAAAACAAAGAAGGTGAAACCATGGCAAAATCCAACCAAGGAAAAATCACGGCACTGTACGAAAGGCTTTCCAGAGATGATGAGCTGCAAGGTGAATCTAACAGCATTCTGAATCAGAAAAAGTATCTGGAAGATTACGCTCGCAAAAACGGCTTTAACAACATCCAGCATTTTACGGACGATGGATACAGCGGAACGAATTTCAATCGTCCCGGCTTCCAGTCCATGATTGCCGAAATTGAAGCCGGGCACATTGCAACTGTCATTGTAAAGGACATGAGCCGCTTCGGACGCAATTATCTGGAAGTTGGATTTTACACAGAAATTCAGTTTCCTTCCAAGGGTGTTCGGTTCATCGCTATCAACAACAATGTTGACAGTGCCAATCCCACGGACAATGACTTTACCCCTTTCCTGAATATCATGAACGAGTGGTATGCTAAGGACACCAGCAATAAAATCCGTGCCGTTTTCAAATCGCGGATGCAGGATGGCAAACGGTGCAGCGGCAGTATTCCCTACGGTTATAAGCGGGTTCCCGGTGATAAGCAAACCCTTCACGTAGATGAGGAAGCAGCTTCCGTTGTCCGCAGGATCTTCGATATGGCAGCCAGCGGTGCCAGTCTTGCACAAATTGGCCAGACTCTTTCGGATGAAAAAGTGCTGATTCCGTCTGCATACGAAGAACGGCATCATCCCGAAGCTGCCCGAAACCATTCGTACCACGACCCCTATCGGTGGAATACGACCACCTTGACCTATATTCTTGACCGGCAGGAATACCTCGGCCATACAGTGCTATGTAAAAGTATCCGTGAGAACTTCAAGTTGAAAAAGCGCCGTACTGCAACCCCGGAAGAAAGGATTATATTCAAAAACACTCATGAGGCTATCATTGACCAAGAAACATGGGATAAAGCGCAGCGTCTGCGCAAGAGAAATCCGAAAAAACTTCCGAGCGGAACATACTCGCATCGTTTAGCCGGGATGGTGTTCTGCGCTGACTGTGGCTCCCGAATGAGCTTTTCCAGCCCTGAATCCAAACACCGGGATTCTGATGTGGTATATGATTCGGATTCTTCATGGCAGTGCAGCAAATACCGTAATATGTACGTTTCCTGCACATCCCATTTTATCAAGACCTCAACCATTGAAGCCGCTATTCTCAATGCAATCAAAGCGATGACAAAAGAAATTATTGAAAATGAGGATGAATTTGCCGAGCAGCTTCAAGCTGCATGGGAAAACCAAAACACACAGGTATCTTCCGAGAGTAAAAAAGAACTGCATTCAGTTCAAAAAAGAATGGACGAGTTGGACGCTTTGATTCGGAGCCTATATGAAAACAGCGTCTTAGGAAAAATCCCCGAACGACAGTATCAGCGTTTGATGGCGCAATATGATGATGAACAAACTGTCTGCGAAGCTCGCATTGCCGAGTTGAAGAAAGAACTGGACAACGCTGAAACAACGAAGGTTGATCTGAAACGCTTTATCAAACTGATTCGGAAATACAAGGACTGTGACATGCTGACAGATGAAATGCTGTACGAACTGGTAGAAAAAGTGGTGATTCATTCCGCATCCGGCGGACGGACGATCTACCGTCAGCAGCAAATCGACATCTACTTCAATTTTATCGGTGATACGTTTCCTAGTCAAATTGAGATTAGTCGCGGCGACAAGAAAAATCTTACAGAACAGCAACTTGCCAAGCGTAAGAAATATCAGAAAACTGCCGGGGAAAACCGCAAAAAGAAACGTGCTGCTCTGCGTGAAGCGGCTAAAACTGATTCACAGGCGGCAGCAGAGTATGAAGCCCTCTTGCAGAAAGGCCGTGAACGATGCCGCAAGTATGCCCAAAATAAAAAGCTGGCTCAACAGGGGCCTGCTGATACAGTCCCCATTCAATTTGAACCGTCTTTTGAAACGCCTGAAGAAATGAAAGGAGAATCCGCATGAACGAACTGAAGAAATCTATCCATGACAATGCCAACGGTCTGGACTACACCCTTGTCAATGACCACTATCTGCCGAATCTGACCGCAGCAGCCCCGGCAGAGCAGCACCCCACCGGGCGGTGGGGCCGCTTACATAAAATGTATCTGAAGGAGCAGCATCCCATCCGGTACAATCAACTGCTCCTGTCCGGTGAGCTGAGCGGCTATCTTGCCAAGCTGGACAAGCAGGCCGAGGAACAGCTTGCGTTGACCGTCCAACAGATGCAGGAGTCTGAGGGCGTGACCGAAGCTTTGAAAGCTGCCGATCAACTGGAATGGGTGCGCCGGATGAACAGCATCTGCAACCGTGCCGAGGAAATCATCAAGTCTGAGCTGATTTTTGTATAAGGAGATGCCCACGATGGCTGTGCTGAAGCCGATGCTGAAACTTGCCCTTCTCCCGCTGCTTCTGGCGCAGTGGGTGGGCATCTTCCTCACGACCTTCTCCACTGTCCTGACGAATCTGCTGGCGGGACTGTTCTTCTTCGTGGCTCTGGCAAGCAGGATCATGAAGCTGGCAGACGGCGGCGAAGTCCTGAAAATGCTGATTACCGCATTTGTGGTTTTCGTCCTGCCTTACATAACGATAGCTGCTATCGCCAAAATCTCCTTTTTCGCTGAGGAACTCCGGGATTTTCTCCAATCCTGAGTTCAAGACCGCCCTGCGCAATGCACGGCGGTCTTTTTGTTACATCGGGTCTGCACAGGGCAGGCCCTTTTTTAATACGGAGGTACAAGCCTATGAAAATGACGTTTGAAGAAAAAAAGCTGCTCTACACCTATGGCTGCGCCGATCTGGAACTGACTCGCAAGCGGCTGTGCGGAGTTGCCGGGCTGACGGTTGACCCCGACCAGAACAAGCTGGTGCTTGACTTCTGCCGGAAGTTGGAGGACGAAACACTGGCAGACTGGTACGACCAGATGTTCTACTTTGTCCGTTCCGAGATGGAGCATTATACCATGATGCAGAAAATGTCACGGGACATCGAGGAGGACGAGGACTGGGGGCCGACCGTCTTTGACGAATCTGAGGAGGAAGAGCTGATTGACGATGTTTAAGCTGGAAACCATGATCTACGCCAGTGAGGACGGAACGAACAGCGTGTTTACGCTGAATCCTGCCTTACAGAAGCAGCTTGATGCCCTTGCATCGCAGCACCCGAAGGTGTGCCAGAGGAATGCAAGGGGCGAAGCCGGTGGGGTGACGTATCAGGTTAGGGGCGCTGCGCTGGCTATCCAGCCGGTGCGGGCATTTTGAGAGCGATAACCGATCTGCTATGGTAGAATAAAGAACAACGGGCAAAGCGTCAGGAGGGATGCTTTGCCCGTTTTACATAGAACGATGAAATTCACTTTTAGCAGAAAGGGGCGATTTATTGGGGAATTTATATGGCTATATCCGGGTCAGCACCCGTGACCAGAACGAGGACCGACAGTTGATTGCACTGCGAGAACTGAAGATCCCGGAGAAAAACATCTTTATGGACAAGCAGTCCGGCAAGGACTTCAACCGTCCGCAGTACAAGCGGCTGGTGCGGAAATTGAAAAAAGACGATCTGCTCTACATCAAGAGCATCGACCGTCTTGGACGCAACTATGCAGAAATTTTAGAGCAGTGGCGGTTGCTCACCCAGACAAAGGGCGCAGACATTGTGGTGCTGGATATGCCGCTGCTGGATACCCGCCGTGGCAAAGACCTGATGGGCACTTTCCTGAGCGACATCGTGCTGCAGGTACTCTCCTTTGTGGCTGAGAACGAGCGCACCAATATCCGGCAGCGGCAGGCGGAGGGCATTGCAGCGGCGAAAGCCCGCGGTGTGAAGTTTGGACGACCTCCCCGCCCGCTCCCTGACAACTTCTACGAGGTTCACAAGGCGTGGCGAGATAAGAAGATTACGTTGAAAGAAGCTGCCGCAGCCTGTAATTTGCCCGTAGGTACGTTTTATGGAAAAGCAATACAGTTTGAAAAATCCACTTAAGCAAACTCCTTATGAAATTTTGAAAGGTGTACTTTTCAAAATTTTGCAAAGCTCACTCTTTATAAGGCATTATGCCACAAATCTCGCTTTAATTCAAGAGAAATTGGAAGTTTCAACGAAAATATATCATCGTTTTAAAAAGTACACCTTTTAAATTCAAAGAACACTTCGAAGCAACCGCTAACCCAAAAGTGAGTATGCTATTTTCAGCTATAATATTAAGTTCCACTACTGTAATTATAGGATGTCTTGTCGTGTTAATTACCGAATCTTTGTACAACTTGCTCTACAACCTTCCATCCGCTCCACCTGAAATGGGTGGCTTGCTTGGGCAATCAAAAAACACAATTAATACCATTTTTGTCGATTCAGGAAAAATATCTTTTAGGAAATCTTGCCAGTATGTTCCCAATGAATTGCTTTTGAATCAAACAATATCGGACTGGGACGCTCAAGGAATTATTTTTAAAGGAATATTTCACACCCATAAAGAGGGGCACGGATGTCAATGCTTGTCATCTGCGGATATTGTCTATATTCGATCAATTATGAATGCTTATGTGAAAAAGTTGTATTTTCCGATTGTTATTCCTCATACTGGAGTTTTCCCTTATCTCGCAGTTTATGATCAATTATCCGGACTTTCTATTACGCCCGAAGAATTGAATCTGACACTTTAATACAATAAAAAGGAGAAAAACATTATGGACAAAAACAATATAACCTCTGTGAAAATTCCTGCGGGTGCCTTTTGCGGACACAACTGTTCTGACGGATGTATCTATTGGAACCCTTATGACCGTGATAGTAATGGCCGCCAGTACTGTTCGCATTATGATGCTTACTACTATCCGAGAGAGCGCCAAGGATGTCTTAGTTATGAAGACTAATTGCTTCGATTGCACGGAGGGCGTACCCCATGATGTGGCATTTCTATGAGATTCCGTACATTCCCGATTTAGAGCTAGTTAAATATCAATCTCTTGGTGAACAAGGTATAGATGGTATTCTTGAGCGACATAATCGTTTTTTACGTCAATGGCAAAGGAATACTGTTCTAATCCATACAACCCTACATTTTTTCCTTAGCTATACTCATGAACGTCCAAAAGGGAGTCGTCTGCAAATTTTCTTGGCATTTTCTTCCGATCAGACTGTAAACTTTGAATCAATAGATGCGCTTATGCAAGCAAGTCCTTTAGCTGACTACTATAAGATTGCTCCTATTGAAGATGTTCCTGTTTGCTTGCGGAAATCATTTACAAATATTCTTCTAGTCAAAAAACAAGAACAAACACGTCTTTCCACAGGAGATACGCTATTTACAGTCGAAGGCTGGAAATCCAATCCCAAGTCACGTCTTTATGAAATGGAAAAAACCGCAGAGGCTCTTAATGAGGATATGGTTTATCATATTTCAATCTATGGAAGTGACACCTATAAAACTGCACAGCAGGCCTTACAAAAGCCTATCGCAATTCTACGTGAGAAAGCATTGGGCCGTAGTGGGCAAATCACCCTCGCCGATAACAAAAATCGTCCGCGAGATGTCTCAGCCGAAGAAACCCTACGGATATACGAAGAGTTTTTATCAGATGTTGCCAAATCGCCTTGTTTTTTTGCCAACATTTTACTTTACGCAAACCAAAAAAGTAGTGCGCATTTTTTGATGGATGCTGTCTGCGGAGAAGCTATCAAAGAAGGAACTTGTGAAATTCAGGAAATTCCCAGTACGGCCACACCGTTGGAATTGCAGGAAGTAAATCAGCCTTACTGCAATCTTCTACCACCCTCTTTAGCATTCTGGCCAACCGCTTATACACTTGATGAACTTTCTTCTTTCTTTCGGCTTCCAATACTATTTGATGGCGAGAATATCGAAATAAAGAAGGAAACTGCTCCGAAGTTGGAGCAAACTGGCATTTACCTTGGACAAACCAACAATGGGTTGAGCGCTTTTATCGATGCATCATCCTTCAAAAAACACGCTTTCATATGTGGTGTTCCCGGCTCTGGTAAAACTAACACCATGCTGCATCTCGCTAATAGCCTATGGCATCATAAAAAGCTAATCAAGGATGATACCGATAATTTGTCGGTCACTTTTAAAGAAGAAAGTGATCCTATTCCTTTTTTGGTTTTGGAACCCGCCAAGCGTGAATATCGAGAACTTTCTAGGTATGATATTCCAGAGTTAATTATTCTTTCTCCTTCAGCTAGTACAAAATTTCCTATGAGGTTGAATCCCTTCGAATTCCCGAAAGGACTCACACTTTCAGAACATATCTCTAAACTGTGTCAGGTTTTTGAGGGTGCTTTTCCGATTGCTCCACCAGCTCCTTTTATATTGGATAAAGCTATCGAAGGTATTTATCGAGCACATGGTTGGAATACCAATGATATTAACACCGGGGAAAAAGAATATCCGACCATGTCGGAATTATATGATCGCTTTCAAAAAGAACTTAGCCAAACAACTTATGACAGCGAAATTCAAGGTAATATTCAATCTGTTCTGGAAATGCGTATTGGCAGTCTCCTACGTCGGGAAATGAAGGACATTTTTGATGTAAAACACTCTACATTCTCTCCAGAGGAATGGCTAAAGCACCCTGTCATTGTAGAACTCGAATCGTTAGGAGAAGGTCCTGCCAACTTTGTTACGTTGTTATTATGTACCCTCATTCGAGAAACTTTGAAAGCCTCTCCTCGTGCAGATGAAGAAAAGGTTGTCCGGCATATCATTTTTATCGAAGAAGCCCATAACCTTATCGCTCCTGAAGCACAAGTAGCATCTGGTCAAGATTCAAATCCTAAAATTGCTGCTACAGCATATATCGTTAAAATGTTAGCAGAGGTTCGTGCTTTACGCGAAGGTATTATCATCGCAGACCAGCTTCCTACTGCTATGGCACCTGAAGTTATTAAAAATACTAATATCAAGCTGATTCATAGACTTACCTCTATAGATGATCGACAACTGATTGGCAGCACAATGTCTGCTAGTGGCATTCAACTAGAACATGTTGCAGTTTATCGTCCGGGTGAGGCCCTAATGTCTTATGAAGGACTTCAGCGACCATTTGAACTCAGAATTCAAGAGCAAAAAGGTCATGGTTCTGAAACGCCCAATGACGACGAACTATATGATATTATGCTTCACAAGCCAGCATTTTTTCAGTTGGCGCAAAAAGAAGAAAATCTAAAGCTAGAAACTCTAAAAGAAAATGTTAAATCACTAAAGAAAAAGGAGGTTGAAGCTCTTTGTGCACTCTCCGAATATGACTCATCCGTACATACATCCACTCAAATCACAGATTTCTATTGGCACATGGAAAATATTTACACCTCGATTGTAATACTTCGTTCACAATACCGAAGAGACTGTCAGGCGATAAATGAACTTTTCATTTCAGCCGAAAGAAAAGCGATGTTGGATGAATTGATTCGCAGTATAGGAGAATCTCTCCAACAAAAAATCAAAAATAACGTTGTTTTTCTTGATTCGAATGGCCAATTAGAATGAGGTATTATTATGGCTGAAAATTTTAGTATTGAGCATTCCAGAACGAAAATCACTGAGGTAAAGAAAACTATTGAAGATAAAAAACAAAAGCTGGACGAGTTAAAGCAACAAAAAAAGAGTCTTATGGATGCCGGGCTTGCGTTGGATTCTTCAAATTTAGATTCAGCTGTTCAAGCTACCCTTATGGAAAGCATTAACGATTCTCTGCGTGATGTTGAGAACAAAGCTTATGACGTTTCGAAGGATGCAAATCAGAATCTACAGAGCCTTGAACAAATCCGGCAAAATGTTGACGATGAAATCACAGATAGTCAAAAGGCGAAGAAGAAACTCGACCAAACCAAGAAGCTGTTAGACACATTAGGTGTTGGAAAATCATTGGAGAAAGGAGTAAACAAGCTGGATGACCACTTACAGGAAGCAACCGGCTTAAAAGGTGAAGTCATTTCAGCTATGCAGGATTTGGAAAAAGTCTACCGTCAGTTAGATCAAATTTAAAATGGGAGGAATTATTTATGGGCTTACTCGGATCTCTTTTTTCGGCAGCCGCCGATATCGCAAAGGAAACTATCACAGAAACAATGAATCAAAATGAAACCGAAAAATTCATTAAGATAATGATGGAGCGCGATGCTCAAAACGCTGAAGCAAATGAAAAACTCTATCAAGACTGGCTCACGCATGAAAGAAGCAACTATTTTGCGGCTAAAAAGAATACTATCATTCATGATGCCTTTGATGTTCTGATGGATTCTTTTGAGGATACCGGAAAATTTGATTTTTCTGCTGTGGATAGTTTGTGCGATGAACTGAAGAGCAGCGATAGCTATAAGCAGGAGGCAGCTGATGTTGTTAATCTATGCTGCGAAGCTCTAGTTAAACTGCATCAAAAGTGTTGTATTTCCATTCGATTTGTTATGCAGACAATTCACAATTTACAGCGCTTCGCCGATATTGTCCCTAGCATTCGAGGCTTGGATCGTCATTATGATGCTTTCTTCCCTGTTGACAATGCCGATTGCAGTTTTTTGACAGATTTCGACAGCATTGCGGAAGGATTAGAAGCTGCCAAAAATGATTCTGATAATTATCTCGCGATGGTTGGAAGCAACAGTCCGTTGTCAAGGCTTGCAGCTTTGAAAGATATTTTGAAATCGGAAGACTATGTTGCTGCTGTTTCCAATTTACTTTTTGCCGATCAAGAGGTTGCTCCTTATGCAGGTATGAAAAAAATGATTCTCTGTCTCTCTATGGAGGAAACAGACGAAGCTACCGCTCTTCTTTTGGATACATATTGTACGGTTATTATGAATTATTTACGGCTTTCAACAGCTAAAGAAAAAGTCGGAAAAGATAATCCTTTTATTTCTGCATCAACAGAGCAAATCCTGCCAATCGATCTTTTGATTGCTCAATCTATTAAATCTTCGAAATCTGGTAGCCCGCAGGAAGTTGATACCAATCTCGATGAGTTCCTTGAATATTATCCTCTGATTTGTACATCTAGCTGGGAAGATCAGCTTTTCATACTTCAGAAAGTTTTTGCTTACCTCAAAATGTATTCTCAGGAGAGAAAGGTTCTTGAATTTTTAGTCAAAAACAATATTCCTCGTACTGAGCAAATTGATCGTCGGTTAAACTTTTTGAAAAATCTTAATCAAAATGACATTAGTAATGCGGCCAACAGCATAGAGGAATTTAGCATTCAGACAAGTGATAATGAAATTGCATATGATTATCGATTTATTTCTTGGACAGTTTCGGAAATAAACTCCTATATGAACCTTTTAACTAGCGAGGACAAAACACTCGATCTTCCTATGGTTGTTGCTGAATGGAACAAGAAAATTCCTCAAAAAAATATTCGCTGGAGTACAGATGCTATGCAAGTTTACCTTGATAAGTATCTCCATGAAAATTTTGGTGATCTGTATACAACCAAAATTAAAAACTGCGGTGCAGTACTCTCAAATGAAGTAGAGTACGAGCCTTCCGTCTATATTGAAGCAACCGACAGCGCTAAATATCCGTGGCTTTCGTTTGTTGTTACTGGTGAACAGCTTACCATGACACAAGTTTCCTTCGCTATTTATGCGTTGTATCTGCCTACGAAAGACTCCCAATGCACTCAGGCGGTTGATACAATCGAACAGAATCAGAAATACCAAAATCGACTGATTACTTTAAAACAAGCTCAGAATCCTAAAATCAAGAATTATATTGAGTCCATCAATGAAATTCTGATTTCTGGTCTTGAAGCATGGCTAAATAACAACAATACTTCTAGCATGTATGATTAAGGAGAAAAAGTATGGAAGACATCAATACCTTAACTCAAAAAGCCAATTCAGGTGACGCTGTTGCCATGCGTAAGCTGGGTTATGAATACCTGATTGGAAAAAACATTCAAAAAGACGAAAAAAAGGCATTTCAACTTTTCCGTGCAGCTGTTTGGGAAGGCGATTTGAATGCGACAATATACTGTGGCTATTGCTGTAAAACTGGTGCCGGTCTTGAAAAGCCTAACATCGTCGCAGCCGCACGATACTACGAGTATGGTGCACGTGCAGGAGTTGCCGCAGCGCAATATGAACTTGCCAGAATCTATATTGATAAAGAGATGGGGGATGCTTGCTTTATTGGCGGTGCTAATCCGTATATCGGTTGCGAACGATGGCTGAAAAAAGCTGCGGAACAAAACTACATCTATGCTGAAGAGTTGCTCGCCGATAAATATTATGAGGGTGTTTATATCGTCAAAGATGTTAAGGCTGCAATTTATTGGTATGAAAAAGCAGCAAACCAAGGCAGCGTCTACGCTATGTATCGGGCCGGATACATTTATTACTCCGAACCAATCGACTACAACAAAGCTGGTCAGTGGTTCTCACTCGCCGCAGAAAAGGGAGACAAAGATGCCGAAGAAGTTTTGCGCAATAATCTGAGGTATAATCGCTTTACCAAAAAATGGGACGCAGTTCGTTAATCGAACTATTTCCGAAATAGCATAAGAGCCGCGCATCCATGTCGTTTTTGACCTCATGAATGCGCGGCTTTTATAAAGTGCAAAAGGAGTGTGATACCATTGACCCAACCGAAAACAGACCTAGCCTACCTCCGCAGCGAAAAAGCCAAAGCAGAGCAAAAGCTGCGCTCTTGCCAGCACCGAGAGAAGATCCTTGAACGACAGATGTCGGAGCTGAACCGGAGAGAGCGTGTGCATCGCCTTTGCACTCGTGCCGGAATGCTGGAAAGTTTTCTGGTCTGTCCGGGAGAATTGACCGATGATCAGGTGATGGAACTGCTGAAGATCTCGTTCCGTCAACCGGAAGTCGTGCTGGCACTTGCAAAGATGGTGCATGACGTTCACGAACGCAGCAACGTCCAAAACCCTTTAG
>OHYA01000562.1_pt1 | contig 16808 bp, 15 predicted proteins | sample 1580051 | NCBI WGS metagenome assembly OHYA01 (sample SAMEA3882554, study PRJEB24775) | human gut metagenome | biome: human-associated habitat; feature: intestine environment; material: feces | place: Netherlands | collected 2009/2010 | reverse complement strand
CACAAATCATTGCACACCGCGGTGCTTCCTATCTTGCACCGGAAAACACCCTGACAGCCTTTAAAAAAGCCATGGAGATTGGCGCGGACGGCGTAGAGATGGACGTACAGCAGACCATTGACGCCGGGCTTGTGATCCACCACGACTATATGATCGATCTGCACACGGATATTTCCGGCAAGATCTACGATATGACCATGGGCGATCTGAAAGAGCTGGATTTTGGCAGCTGGAAGGATGCCATCTATCAGGACGAAAAGATTGCTACCTTACAGGAAGCCATGGAGCTGTGCAAGCAGATGCCGGAATGCACCGTGCATCTGGAGCTGAAATCCACCATGGACAACGACCCGGACTTTGTACCCCGGGTGCTGGAAGTGCTGCAGCAGACCGAGATGGTAGAACAGGTGATCCTTGTTTCCTTCAACCACGCGCTGCTGCGGCAGGCAAAGCAGCTGCTGCCCGAACTGCGGGTAGGTGCACTGGTATACGGCGAGCTGGAAAGCATGCTGCTGCCGCCGCCCATCATCTGGAAGGATCTGGGACTGACCAACGGCATGGAGGACATGGAAGCCATGGACGCTGCCCTGCCGGAGAGCGCAGCCGACGAGGAAAACTGCAGCTGGATGACCCGCTGGATGACCGATAAGGTAAGTATGCTGCGGGCAAACTTTCCCGGCGAGAGCCTGAACGAGATCTATAAAAACCTGATGGCGCAGCGGGATCTGCCCGCCTACATCCGCAGTCTGGACTTTGTGCCGGAGTGGGTCAGCTGCGAGTACCACACCGCCTACAAAAACGCCGGTTTCATTGACAAACTGCACGAGATGGGCATCAAGGTGTCTTTGTGGACGGTGGACACGGAAGATTCCGTCCGCAGCCTGCTGCGCACCAGCGCCGATGCCTACATCACCAACCGCCCCGACCGTGTGCGGGAGTGGATGGAGAAGGAGCAGGCAGCGACCGCCCCGGCAGAGTCTGCCCCCGCTGCTGCGGCAGACGCCGGGACAGCTGCCGCAGAGTAAGCCAGCTTGGAATAAGCACAAATAACCCCAACAAAAAAGAGATAGGCTTTCCCGAAAGGGATTGCCTATCTCTTTTTGCATTCATTTTATTCTGCTGCGTCGGTCAGCACAAAGGTCAGCTCTGCGGTGACGGCACACTTGCCATCCACCCATGCCGAGGCCTTGCCTACGCCCACAGCGCCGTGCTGCTGTACCAGCTCGCAGTGGAGGGTGAGCACGTCCCCGGGGGTGACCTGCTTGCGGAAGCGGGCACTCTTGATGCCGCCGAACAGCGCCAGCTTGCCCTTGTTTTCCGGCAGGCTCAGCGCTGCCACAGCGCCGGTCTGTGCCAGTGCTTCCAGCAGCAGCACGCCGGGCATGACCGGCTGCGCCGGGAAGTGGCCGTTGAAGAATTCCTCATTGCGGGTGACGCACTTGCGGCCGATGGCCCACTGCCCCGGCTCGTAGTCCAGAATTCGATCCACGAGGGCAAAGGGGTAGCGGTGGGGCAGAATTTCTGCAATCTGCACACTGCTCAGGGTGTTGGCGTTTTCACGCACGGTACGAGGTTCTGCCATGGGTCAGCCCTCCCATCTGCGCAGGGCGATGCAGGCGTTGTGGCCGCCAAAGCCCAGACTGTTGCTCAGCGCATACTGCATTTCCTGCTGCCGCCCGGTGTTGGGCACATAATCCAGATCACACTCCGGGTCAGGCTGGGCGTAGTGGATGGTGGGCGGGGCAAACTGGTCCCGCAGCGCCAGCGCGGTGAATACGGCCTCGATGCCGCCCGCGCCGCCCAGCAGATGGCCGGTCATGCTCTTGGTGCTGACCACGGTCATCTCCTTTGCGTGTGCGCCAAACACGGCGTGAATGGCGGCAGTCTCGCAGGCATCGTTCATGTGGGTGCCGGTGCCGTGGGCGTTGATGTGATCCACCTGCTCCGGTGCGATGTCGGCATCCACCAAGGTCAGCTTCATGCAGTCGATGGCACCTGCGCCGCCGGGAGCCGGAGCGGTAAAGTGATAGGCATCGCAGTTGGCACCGTAGCCCACCACCTCGGCATAGATGTGTGCGCCGCGCGCTCTTGCGTGCTCCAGTTCTTCCAGCACCAGCACACCGCTGCCCTCACCCATGACAAAGCCGCCGCGGCGGGCGTCAAAGGGCAGGCTGGCAGCGTCCGGATCGGTGGCGGTGGAAAGTGCCTTCATGCTGGTAAAGCCGCCGATGCCCAAGGGGCTGATGCAGCTTTCCGCGCCGCCGCAGACCATCACCGGCTCGTAGCCGTCCCGGATGCGGTGGAAGGCGTCGCCTACGGCGTTGGTGCCGCCGGCGCAGGCCGTGACCGGGCAGGTGCACATGCCCTTCAGACCAAAGCGGATGGCCACCTGTGCCGCCGCCATGTTGGCAATGGCCATGGGCACAAAGTAGGGGCTTACCTTCTCCATGCCCTTTTCCTCGCCGCGGGCGTGCTGCTCCTCGATCGTGGGCAGACCGCCGATGCCGCTGGACAGGATGACGCCGATGTCCTTGCCCTCGGCCTCGGTATCAAGGCCGCTGTCTGCAATGGCTTCGGCGGCAGCGCCCAGTGCCAGCAGGGTGAAGCGCGCCATTTTGCGGACTTCCTTTTTGTCCACCACGCTCTCGGGGTCAAAATCCTTTACCTCACCGGCCAGTTTGCACTTGAAGTCGGTGGTGTCGAACTGGGTGATGGGGCCGATGCCGCATTTACCGGCACGGGCTGCTGCCCAGCTGTCCGCCACATTGTTGCCCAGCGGGTTCACCGTGCCAAGGCCGGTGATCACAACTCTGCGTTTTTCCATAAGGGTTCTCCTTTACATTGCCATGCCGCCGTCCACACAGAGCACCTGCCCGGTGAGATAGCTGCTTTGTTCTGCGGCAAAAAACGCCACTGCCTGTGCCACATCCTCCGGCTGGCCTGCGCGGCCCGCGGGGATGCCCTGCGTCATGCCGGTGCGCACCGCCTCCGGCAGCACGGCAGTCATGTCGGTGTCGATAAAGCCCGGCGCTACCGCATTCACGGTCACGTTCCGCGCGGCCAGTTCCCGGGCAAGGCTCTTGGTCAGGCCGATGAGCCCCGCCTTGCTGGCGGCGTAGTTGGTCTGCCCGGCGTTGCCCCGCAGCGCCACCACGCTGGAAAGGTTCACAATGCGGCCATAGCGCTGGCGCACCATGCGGCGGGCGGCCTCCTTGCAGCAGAGAAAGGCGCTTTTCAGGTTGGTGTCCAGCACCGCGTCAAAATCCTGCTCGGTCAGGCGCAAAATCAGGTTGTCCCGGGTGATGCCCGCGTTGTTCACCAGCACATCCACCCGGCCAAAGGCCTCGGCGGCGGCATCGAACAGCGCCTTGCAGCCCTCGGCGGTGGATACATCTGCCTGCACGGTCACCGCCTGCACGCCCTCGGCGCGGCAGAGGGCTGCCGTCTGCTCCGCAGGCTCTGCGCCGTGGCAGTAGTTCACCACCACATTGCAGCCCTGCTTTGCCAGTGCCACGCACACTGCGCGGCCAATGCCCCGGCTGCCGCCGGTAACAATGGCGGCGCGGGTCAGCTTTTCTTCGCTCATTCTGCTTCCTTCCATGCGGTCAGCACCGCATCCAGCTGTTCCGGGGTCTCCACTGCGGTGCAGACCACCCCGGGCAGGGTCTTTTTCACAAAACCGCTCAGGGCGTTGCCGGGGCCGACTTCCAGAATGTGGTCCACACCCAGCTCACTCAAGCGGCGCAAAGTGTCCTCCATGTAGACGCTGCTCTGCACCTGCTTTACCAGCAGCTGCGGGATGCTGTCGGTCTCGGCCTTTTCATGCCCCAGACAGTTGAACAGCACCGGCGTCTCCATGGTGCCGAAGTTTTCGCCCGCAAAGCGCTGTGCCAGCGCATCCCCTGCGGGAGCCATCAGCTTTGTGTGGAAGGGGCCGCTGACCTTCAGCGGGATACAGCGGCGGGCACCGGCTTCCTTTGCCAGCGCGGCAGCCTGCTCCACAGCGGCTTTCTCGCCGCCGATGACCAGCTGCCCCGGGCAGTTGTAGTTGCAGATCTGCACACAGCCCGTCTCTGCCGCCTGTTCGCAGCAGGCGGACAGCTTTTCTCTGTCCAATCCCAGCACGGCGGTCATGCCGCAGGCAAGGCCTTTTGCAGCCTCGGCCATGGCCTTGCCCCGGAAGGCGGTCAACTCGATGGCCTGCTTTGCGGTGAACACCCCGGCTGCCTGCAGCGCGGAGTATTCGCCCAGCGAAAGCCCCGCCAGATAGGCGGGCTTTACACCCTTTTCCGCCAGCACGGCGGTCACACCGCAGGCAAAGGCCACCATGCAGGGCTGGGTGTATTCAGTCTGGTTCAAAACGCCGTCCGGGTCCTCAAAACAGACGCGGTGCAGGTCAAAATCCAGCGCTGCGCTGTCAAAGGCCGCCCGGAAGGCGGGAGATGCTTCGTAAAATTCCTTGCCCATGCCGGGGTGCTGCGCACCCTGACCGGCGTAAAGTACGGCAAGCTTCATAAATTCTGCCTCCATTCGGTCACAAGTTCGTCCATCAGCTCGCGCACGGTGCGCATCCGATCCAGCCTGCCCACGTTTTCACCGCAGAAGAAGAGACCTTCCTCCACGTTGCCCTTCACCGCCTCGATGAGGGCGTGGGTGATGCAGTAGGGCACAGCGGCGGGGTCGCAGGTCTTGAGACACCGGGCGCAGTGCTTGGGCGGGAAGCGTTTGCCCTCGGCCAGCGCCTGCACCAGCGGGGTGTTCAGCGCGCGGCCGGGCATTCCCACCGGGCTGTGGATGATGCGCACATCCTCCGGCTTTGCCGCCAGCAGCACGTCCTTGTAGGTCTGGGAGGCGTCGCACTCGTAGGTGGGGATAAAGCGGGTAGCAAGCTGCACACCCGCAGCGCCAAGCTTTGTAAAGTGTGCCATATCGGCACCGGTGTACACGCCGCCCGCCACAAATACCGGGATGGCGTGGCCGTATTGCTCCTCGTAGGGTTTTACCTCCGCCAGCACCCCGGGCAGAATCTCGTCCAAGGTCTGGCAGCGGTCGGCCAGCAGGTCCTCCTCGGCAAAGCCGAGATGTCCGCCCGCCTTGCAGCCCTCGATGACCACAAAATCGGCGGTGCGGTCAAAGCCCTTTGCCCAGCGGCGCAGGATGAGCTTTGCCGCCCGGGCGCTGGATACGATGGGCGCAATGGCTACCTCTTTGGTGCCCACAATGCCCGGCAGCTCCAGCGGCAGACCCGCACCGGAGACCACGGCATCCACCCCCGCCGCCACGGCGGTGCGGATAGCCTCGACATAGTCCCGGGTGGCTACCATGGCGTTGATAGCTACCAGACCCACGCCCCCGGCAATGGCCTTGGCTTTTTGAATTTCTGCGGTCAGGGCACGGTGGTTTGCTGCCGCCGGGTCACGGGCAAAATCCGGCTCACGGTAGCCTGCATCGGCGGTGGAGATGCACCCCATGCCGCCGCAGGCTGCTACCGCACCGGCCAGCCCGCCCAGCGAGACGCCTACGCCCATGCCGCCCTGCAAAATGGGTACTTGCAGGGGCTTGCCGCCAAGGGTCAGCATTCGGCGTTCAGCGCGGCAATGCGCTGCCTCCCGCCCTGCCACAGGTCAGCAAGGATGTCCGCCACGGGGCGCACCTCGTGCAGCATTCCGGCCACCTGACCGGCCATCAGGCTGCCGCTTACCGTGTCGCCCTCAAAGACGGCGCGGCGCAGACTGCCCAGCGTGTATTTTTCCAGTTCCATCTTGTCCGCGCCCGCCTTTTCCTGACGGACATACTCCCGGCTCATGCGGTTTTTCAGCACACGCACCGGTGCACCCACGGTGCGACCGGTGACGATGGTGTCACTGTCCCCGGCTTTGAGCAGCGCGGCCTTGTAGTTGGGGTGAATGGGGCACTCCTCGCTTGCCAGCAGGCAGGTGCCCACCTGCACCCCGCAAGCGCCCAGTGCCAGCGCAGCCGCCAGCTGACGGCCATCGGCAATGCCGCCTGCGGCGATGACCGGCACGCTGACCGCGTCCACCACCTGCGGCACCAGTGCCATGGTGGTCATCTCGCCCACATGGCCGCCGCTCTCGGTGCCCTCGGCAATGACAGCATCGATGCCCAGCGGTTCCAGATGCCGTGCCAGCACGGCAGCAGCCACCACCGGAATCACCTTGATACCGGCAGCTTTCCACATGGAAACGTATTTTCCCGGGTTGCCTGCGCCGGTGGTGACCACGGCGACTTTTTCCTCCACCACGATCTGGGCAAACGCATCTGCCTGCGGGTGCATGAGCATGATATTTACACCAAAGGGCTTGTCGGTCAGCTCTCGGCAGCGGCGGATGTTCTGGCGCAGGGTATCGGCATTCATGCCGCCCGCACCGATGATGCCCAGTGCACCGGCGTTGGAGCAGGCTGCGGCAAACTCGCCGGTGGCAATGTTTGCCATGCCGCCCTGAATGATGGGGTATTTCGTCCCCAGGATCTCGTTTAAAAGTTTCATGGTCTTTATCCTTTATATTCCACGATCATGCCGCCCCATGTCAGGCCGCCGCCGAAGCCGATGCAGGCAAGGGTCTGGCCGGGGTGCAGCTGGCCGCTTTCAGCCAGCTCGTTCAGCGCCACCGGGATGCTGGCAGCACTGGTGTTGCCGTGGCGGTCCATGTTTTTGTAGAACTTTGCACCGTCGGCGTGCAGCGCCTTGACGCAGTGGTCGATGATGCGGCTGTTGGCCTGATGGCAGACCACCCAGTCCAGATTGTCCAGCGTAAGGCCGGTCTCGTCCAGCACGGTGTGCAGGCATTTGGGCAGGGCATCCACCGCAAAGCGGAACACTGCCCTGCCGTCCATGCTGATGGGTGCCGAGCCTGCGCGGCTGGGGCCGCCGGCATGGATGGCGGCATCGCCCCGGGCACCCAGCGTGATGGCAAAGGGCGCGGAGGTGTCGGTCAGTTCAAACACTGCCGCACCGGCACCATCGCCAAACAGCACACAGGTGGAGCGGTCGGCGGGGTCCATCAGGCGGGAGAGCGCCTCGGTGCCGATGACCAGAGCGTACCGCCCGCCCAGCGTAGCCAGCAGGCCGCGCGCCACCGCCGTGCCGTACAAAAAGCCGGAACAGGCGGCGTTGACATCCAGCGCGGGGCGGTTTTCCGGCAGTGCCAGCGCCGCCTGTACCTGACAGGCCACGCTTGGGGTGGCGTCCGGTGCGGAAAGGGTGGCGCAGACGCAGCAGGCAATGTCTGCCGGAGCAAGACCGCTGCGCTGCAGTGCCTGCTTTGCGGCAGCAATGGCCAGTGTGGCGGCATTTTCGCCCTCGGTGCAGTAGTGCCGTGTGCGGATGCCGGTGCGGGTGGTGATCCACTCGTCGCTGGTATCCACGGTGCGGCTCAGCTCTTCGTTGGTGACCGTGCGGCCGGGCAAAGCCCCGCCGGTGGCGATCAGACGCAAACCCTTCATGCTTTCCTCATTTCTCCGATCTGACGGAATTTCTGGTAGCGCTGCTCGGCCAGCTGACGGCCGTTCATGCGGGCAAGGCTGCGCAGCTGACGCTGCAGTGCCTCGTCCAGATTGCCGAACAGTACCCCGTGGGCGCGCTGTGCGCCGCCCACCGGCTCCGGGATGATCTCCTCCACGATGCCGTCCTTGTACAGATCCTGTGCGGTCAGCTTCATGATCTCGCAGGCTTCGCCGCTGCGGGAGGAATCCTTCCACAGGATGCTGGCAAAGCCCTCGGGGCTCAGCACCGAGTAGACGGCGTTTTCCAGCATCAGGATGCGGTTTGCCACACCCAGCGCCAGCGCACCGCCGGAGGAGCCTTCGCCGGTGACCACTGCGATCACCGGCACGGTCAGGCCGCTCATCTCCATCAGGTTGCGGGCAATGGCTTCGCCCTGTCCGCGCTCCTCGGCGTCCTTGCCGGGGTATGCGCCCGGGGTGTCGATGAAGGTAATGATGGGACGGTCAAATTTTTCCGCCTGCTTCATCAGGCGCAGGGCCTTGCGGTAGCCCTCCGGCCCGGGCATACCGAAGTTGCAGCGCAGGTTTTCCTCCAGCGTGCTGCCCTTGCGGTGGCCGATGACCGTGACCGGCTGGCCGTGGAACAGCGCCACACCGCCCAGAATGGCGGCATCTTCCTTGCACTGACGGTCGCCGCACTGCTCAAAAAAGTCGGTGAACAGTGCATCCACGATCTCGTCGATGTGAGGGCGCTCCGGGTGGCGTGCCAGAAAGACCCTGTCCTCTGCGGTCAGTGCCCCGCAGCCGGACAGCAAAGCGTCCTCCTGCGCGGAAAGCTCTGCCAGTTCGGCAGCGTGGTTGGTGATATCGGTCATGTTCTCGTCCGCCGGGTCGCCGCGCAGGGCGGCGATCTTTTCATCCAGCGGTGCGAGCTGTTGTAAGATGTCCTTGATCATAAGGCGCTCCCTCCTCAGGCGTGCAGACGCAGCAGCTGCGCCAGTGTTTCGCGCATCTCGGTACGGGGCACTACCTTGTCTACAAAGCCGTGCTCGTACTGGAACTCGCTGCGCTGGAAGCCTGCGGGCAGCTTTTCGCCGATGGTCTGTTCAATGACCCGGGGCCCCGCAAAACCGATCAGCGCCCCGGGCTCTGCCAGCATAATGTCGCCAAGGCTGGCAAAGCTGGCAGTCACGCCGCCGGTGGTGGGGTGGGTCAGCACGCTGATGTACAGCCCGCCCCGGGCGGAGAACCGCTCGATGGCGGCAGAGGTCTTTGCCATCTGCATCAGGCTGAAAATGCCCTCCTGCATCCGGGCGCCGCCGCTGGCCGAGAAGATGATCAGCGGCAGGTGCTTTGCGGTGGCGTGCTCCACGGCGCGGGTGATCTTTTCGCCCACGGTGGTGCTCATGCTGCCCATAAAGAACCGGCTGTCCAGCACTGCTGCCACAACCGGAGTGCCCTCGATGCGCCCCGTGGCGGTGATGACAGCCTCCTTCAGGCCGGTCTTGCCGGTCTGTGCTTCCAGCTTTTCCGGGTAGCCGGGAAACTGCAGCACATCCTGCGGGGCAAGGTCGGCATCCAGTTCCCGGAAGCTGCCCTTATCAAGGATGAGGCTCAGGCGGTAGTACCCGCCGATGGGCAGGTGCACCCCGCAGTTGGGACAGACGTACTGCGCCTTGTTCCAGATCTGGCGGGTGGCGCGGCGTCCGCACTTTTTGCATTCCACGAACTGCGGGTCGTTCCACACGGCACCCGCATCCCGCCGGGCTTTCAGCTGGAAGGTGCGCTCCCGCATGCTGCCCGGCAGCAGGTCTTTGATACTGTTCATCTCGTTTCGCCTCGGTCAGCCTCAGACATGGGCATTGATGTAGTTGAAGATATCGCCCACGGTCTTGAGGTTTGCCAGCTCCTCATCGGGGATGGACACGCCGCAGGCCTCTTCCAGTGCCATGTTCAGCTCCACAGCGTCCAGGCTGTCGGCCTCCAGATCCTCGGTCAGGCTGGCCTCCATGGTCACCTTGTCCTCATCGCAGCTCAGGGTATCGACAACGATCTTCTTCATTTCCTCGAAAGTCATGGTAGTATTCTCCTTTATGTTCACTGTTTGTTTTTAATTATTTACCTAAAATTTATGAGGTATCGAACACGACCATTATAATCAAACCGTTGGATAAGTCAATGGTTTTAGTTAAAAATTTTTATCTTTTACATTTTCGACACAGTTTGCTTCCTCTTTATATAGGGGCTCCCACAGACGCAAAAAGGCCGCTGCACAGTACTTTGTGCAGCGGCCTTTCCCGCAATAATAATATTATTTTCTTATTCCAGCCCGATCTGCTGTGCGTACTCTTCCAGCAGTTCCCGCTCAAGGAAGGGGGTCTTGACGCCCTCGCGGTCGCGGTAGGTCTCGTGACCCTTTCCGATGACGGCGATCAGGTCACCCTCCTGTGCGTGATCCACTGCGTAGTGCAGCGCGTCCAGACGGTCGGGGATCTCCACGAACTTCGCGTCCGGGTTGCCCTTGTTCATGCCCTCGCGGATATCCGCAATAATATCCTCTACCTTTTCAAAGCGGTTGTTGTCCTCGGTGAGGATGGAGAAATCGGCCATCTTGGCGCAGATCTCGCCCATGCCGTAGCGGCGCAGCTTGGAGCGGTTGCCGCCGCAGCCGAACACCACCACCAGACGATGGGGCTTGTAGGCGCGCAGGGTGGTAAGCAGGCTCTCGGTGGATACCTCGTTGTGGGCGTAATCCAGCAGGATGGTGAACTTTTTGCTGATGGGCACCAGCTCCACACGGCCCTTCACCACGCACTTGCCCAGACCATCGTGGATGGCGGCATCCGGCAGACCCAGCACCTTGCCCACGGCCAGCGCTGCCAGCGCGTTGTACACGCTGAACTCGCCGGGCATATTCACCTTGACGTCCATCTCGTCCTTGCCGGTAACGTGGAAGGCAACGCCCAGAAAATCGTGGGTGCGCAGCAGTTTGTAGCCGGTCTCGCGGTAGTCGGCCTTTTCATCGCGGCCATAGGTGACCAGCTTGCAGGTGTGGCCTTCCAGCAGGGCGGCGGTGTTCTCGTCGTCAATGTTCACCACACCCACGTCGCAGCGCTTGAACAGCTGTCCCTTCCAGCTGCGGTACTCCTCAAAGGTCTTGTGCTCGCCGGGGCCGATGTGATCCGGCGAAAGGTTGGTGAACACGCCCACATCGTAGTGCACGCCCGCCACGCGGTCCATCATCAGGCCCTGACTGGATACCTCCATCAGCGCGGTATCGCAGCCGGCATCCAGAAACTCCCGGAAGGTCTTTTGCAGCTCGTAGCTTTCCGGGGTGGTGTTGGCGGTGTCCTTGTGGCGTCCCATATAGTAGATGCCGTTGGTGCCGATCATGCCCACCTTGCGGCCTGCGGCCTCCAGCACGCTTTTGATCATGTGGGTGGTGGTGGTCTTGCCCTTGGTGCCGGTGACGCCGATCATGGTCATCTGCCGGGCAGGGTTGCCGAAGAGGTTGGCGCTCATCAACGCCATGGCATAGCGGCTGCTCTCCACCTTGACCACGGTCACCCCGGGCAGGGTAGAAAGGTCGATATCGTGCTGGATGACCAGCGCGCTGACCCCCTTGGCGGCGCAGTCGGCGGCAAACGTGTGGCTGTCCCGTTGGGTGCCCACGATACACACGAACAAAAGCCCCGGGGCAGCCTTGCGGCTGTCGTAGATGATATCTGCGATCTCAGTACCCAGACTGCCCTGCACAAGGGTAAAGGGCACGCCTTCCATCAGTTGTTCCAGCTTCATACAGTCTCCTCCAAAGAGCTTCTTTACATGGGGTTTTCTTCTTCGTTGGCCGTCATGCGGTCAGGGTGGGTCAGGGGCAGCTGCTCGGTGTCCGCGTCAGCCGCCGGTTCGGTGGTGTCGGCAGTATCCGTGCTTTCTGCACTGTCGGTGCTGTCGGCGGCATCCTCTGCCGGAGCGGGTTCCTCGGCCTTGGGCGGCACCACATAGCCGGAGGGCAAAGCAGGCTCGCCCTGTGCAAAATAGATCTTGCGGGTGCTGCTGGCGCTGGTATGGCTGAAGTCCAGCCGCCCGGTGTCGGTGGGGCCGCAGCCCTTGCCGTCGGCGTTGGTCAGCACATAGCGGGCGCGGTCCAGCTTATAATCCAGATCGTTCAGCGTGCCCAGCAGCACGCTGATGCGATCCTGATACAAAAATGCGAGCTGCTCGGTGTCTGCCACTTCCAGCCGTGTCACGTCCTGCGACAGGCCGTATTCCTCCAGCTTGCTGCGCAGTGTGCGCAGCGCTTCCATGCGGGCGGTCTCGGTGCTCACCGTGCTTTCACTTTCGGCGGTTTCCGACCCGGAGGCGCTTGCCGCGTCCGCATCGTCCACGAACCAGAAACCCTGTCCCGGGGTGGTGTCCTGCAGCTTGCCGCCGTACAGGGTGCAAAGCCCCTCAGGCTGGGTGCTTTCCTCGGAGAGGATCTTCCATTTGTCCGAGATCACAAGCCATTTATTGCCGTTTTGCACCGCGTAGGCGGGCACGGCCTCGGTCACCTGCACCACCACGGTGTTGGGGTAGTCCCGGATCACCTTGATGGAGCCCAACAGCGGGAAGTTCTGCTCCAGCACAGCGGCCTTTTCGCCGGGTTCAAAGCTGAAGATGTTCTCTTCCAGCTGCACGCCCATCCGCTGCAAAATGCTGTCTGCGGAGTAGCCCGCGATTTCGGTCACCTGCTTGCCGTCCGGGGTCTGTACCTGAATGGAATTGATGCGGAACAGCATGGTCATGGTCAGGTAGATACCTGCGCCAATGACGCACAGCAGCATGGCAAAGGCGGTCAGGCGGCGCAGTATCCGACGGCGGCGCAGGGTGGCGCGGGTCACCTTGCGCTTTTTGCGCTTTTCCCGACGGGCAGGGCTTTGCTGCGGGGCGCTCTGGCTGCCTGCCGGGTGCTGCCGGTTCGGGCGGTTTTGCGCGTTCTGGTTTTTCCGGCTGCTCTGCCCGCTGCGGGCATTGTTTGCCGGGCGGCGCTGCTTGCCGCCAGACTTCGCGTTTTTGGGTCTGCTGCCCGCCGGGCGGCTGCCAGAGGGGTACTGAGTGGTATTGCTTCCCTGCCCCTGCGCCGGGCGGCGGGTCTGGGACTGGGTGGGGAACTGGATGCTGTTATCCGCCCGGGAGGAGCGCACACTGCCGTTGGCGCTGCGGGAGGGCGGGCGGCTGAGCGGCTCGCCGTTGTAGCCGTAGCGGCTGCTGCCGGTGCTCCGGGGCGTATGATTCTGCGAAGGCGCAGAGGTGCGCGCCACATCCCGGTTCAGATCATAGGGTCTCGGGTTCCGGGGTCTGCCGTTGCGGTCACGGTTCTGCTGCATCATTCGCACCTTCTTTCCTGTTTATTCCGGGGCTGCATCACGGGGTCTTTACCAGCTTGAGCAGCGCCGCAGTGATGCGGTCCAGACTGTCGTCCACAGACAGGCTGCGGGCGTTTTTGCCCATCTCGGCCAGCTTGCCGGGCTGTGCCAGCATTTCTGCCACCGTCTGCACCAGCTTTTCACCGGTCAGGTCTTTTTCTTCAATGACCACAGCCGCCCCGGCCTTCTGCAGCTCCATGGCGTTGTAGTACTGGTGGTTCTCCGCCACATTGGGGCTGGGGATCAGCACAGCGGCGCGTCCCACGGCCTCCAGCTCGGCCAGCGTCAGCGCACCGGCGCGGCTGATAACGAGGTCTGCCGCAGCCAGTAGCTCCGGCATATTGTTGATGTATTCCTTTACCACAAGGCTGTCGCCGGGGGCAAAATCCTTCTGCTTTTGCAGCTGCTCAAACAGCTGCACCCCGTACTGCCCGGTGGCGTGCAGGTGCAGCACCGGCTTGTGCTCGTGCTGCTCCCAGGCGCACAGGTCTGCCACCACCTCGTTCACCCGGCGTGCGCCCAGGCTGCCGCCGAAGGACAGGATGACGGTGCGGTCGCCCGCACCCAGCTGTGCGCGGATGGCCTCGCGGTTGGCGGCCTGTGCAAACACCTCCGGCCGCACGGGGTTGCCCACCACAAGGGTCTTGTCCGGTGCACCCAGCTTTTCCACGGCGGCGGGTACGGCGGCAAACACGATATCCACATCCGGGGCCAGCAGCTTATTGGTCACACCGGGGAAAGCGTTCTGCTCATGCAGGGCGGTGTGAATGCCCATTTTGGCGGCGCAGCGCACCACCGGGCCGGACACATAACCGCCGCAGCCGATGACGAGATCCGGCTTTACTTCCTTCATCATGGCCTTGGCCTTGGGGCCGGAGAGGGCCAGATTCCACAGGGTGATGAGGTTGCGCTTGATGTTGTGCAGGCTGAGCTTGCGCTGAAAACCGGTGATCTCAATATGGTGGAAGGGGTAGCCCGCCTGTGTGACCAGACGGTACTCCATGCCCTCCTTACGGCCTGCAAAGTGGATCTCGGCGGTAGGGTCGGCCTTTTTCAGAGCACCGGCAATGGCCAGTGCGGGGTTGATATGTCCGGCAGTGCCGCCGGCTGCGATGAGAACACGCATGGTGATTCCTCCTTATAAACGCCCGGCTACAGGCCGGGCGGGCTTGCGGTTTGTTTTACTGTTCTGTACGGGCTGCGCGGGCAGAGGCCAAGTCAATGGTCTTGCGGGCAAGCTCTGCCTCGCGCTCGGCGCGGGCGGCCTCCCGCTGGGCACGCATCTGCTCCCGCTGCTGCGCTGCCCGCTCGCCGTTGCGGCCAATGTTCACCATTACGCCCATCTCTGCCAGCAGCAGGATCAGGCTGGTACCGCCGGAGGAGAAGAAGGGCAGGCTGATGCCGGTGTTGGGCAGGGTGTTGGTGACCACGGCGATGTTGCAGAACACCTGCCACGCGATCTGTGCCATGATGCCGATGCCCACCATGGTGCAGTACAGGTTCTCCGCCTTATAGGCGATGAGCAGCCCCTGCACGATGAACAGCACGAACAGCACGATGATGAGCACTGCGCCAATGAAGCCCAGTTCCTCGCACACCACGCTGAAAATAAAGTCGTTGGTGCTTTCCGGCAGCCAGAGCTGCTTTTCCACGCTGTTGCCCAGCCCCAGCCCCTTCAGTCCGCCGGAGCCGATAGCATAAAGGCTCTGCACGGTCTGGTCGGTCATCTGGCTCAGATCCTGCGTCCAGCCGTCCAGACGCTTTTGCAGGTAGGGGATAGAGTCCACATGGGAGAGCAGGGTCTCCAGCAGGGTGCCTGCCGTGATGGCACCCGCCCATGTCAGCACACCGCCGCTGCCGGACAGCAGCAGGATGGTGCCCACCACCGCCACCGTCAGCACGATGCCGGACATGTGCGGCTCCATCGCCAGCAGAATGACCACCGGTATAAGGGGCAGCACCGGCACCACCAGCTGCTTCCATACCCGCACCCGCAGCCACTCCCGGGGGGTAAGCAGGATGCGGCGCTCCGGGTCCAGCCGCTCCACCTGCGGTGCCTTGGCTGCAAGATGGGAACTGAACAGGATCATCTCAAACTTTGCCACCTCCGAGGATTGCAGCGTAAGGCCTGCAAAGCGGATCCAGCGGCGGCAGCCGTTCAGGGGTGCCATGGTCAGGGTGACGGCCAGCATGGCCAGCACGATGAAGTACCCCGGCACCACCATCTTGCGCAGAAAACGGTGATCCACATAGCTTATCAGGAACATACAGCCCAGCCCCAATATCATGCACAGCGCCTGCTGCTTGATGTAGTGGAAGCTGTCGCCCATGCGCAGGTAACCGGTGGTGTAGCTGGCGCTGAACAGCATCACCAACCCAAAGATCATAATAACGGCCAGCGTGGCCAGCCAGTCGATCAGCAGCCGGGACCACGGGCCCGGGTCTCGCTGGAACACCGGCACCGGCGCTCTGTGTTTTTTGCGGTTAGTCGCCATCTGCGCTCCCTTCCCTCTCTGTGCCCGGTCAGCACCAGCGCAGCAGCGCCAGCGCCAGCACATAGCCGACAGCGCTCAGCGCAAAGCTGCACAGAAACACCGTCTCCGGGCTCATTTTATGCTTTTTTACCCAGCAACGCAAGGGCTTGCCGGTGCGCTTTGCACACAGCAGCTGCGCTGCCAAAAGACCGCCCGCCGCCCAGAAGGGCAGCGCCAGCGGCACAGTCAGGCTGGTCATGTCCAGACTGAGCGGGATGCAGCCGATGGCACCCGCTGCCAGCAGACTGCCACAGCAGCCCACCCCCAGCCTTGCCGGAGGGAACGCCCACAGCCCCAGTGCCACCAGTGCCCCGGCCAGCGCGGCGGGCAGCACCGCCAGCCCGGAAACGCCCAGACCGGCTTCTACCATCATCAACGCCAGCATGGCCACAAAGGCTGCACCGCACACCGCGCCCTCGTCCCGCTCGGCGATGCGGGCGCACTCGGCCAGTGCCACCATGAACACCGCCCACAAAAAAGGTACGGCACTGCCCAGCAGCACATACCCCGCCCCGGGCACGCCCAGCCCCCGGGGCAGACAGCCCGCTGCCCGCAGCAGCAAAAGGACAAAGGCCGCAGCCAATGCTTCCAGCAAAAGCCGCACGTCCCGCCGCAGCCCCAGCGCCGCCGGGCTGCGCATCCGGGCAAGATCTTCTGCAAGACCCACTGCCCCAAAGGCAAGGCTTCCGGCCAGTGCCGTGAGCAGCCGTGTCATCAGCCGGCCCTCGCTGCCCAGCAACTCCGGCTGGCCTACGCAGGCGGCAAGCCAGCCCACGCCCACCGCAGCCACCGTGCCCGCCGCCGCACACAGCCCGCCCCACAGCGGGGCGCGCAGGGGTGCAGGCCGGGGCTGCTCAGGCTGTACCGGCTGCTGGTTTTGTTCGCGGCGTTCCAGCACCCGCCGCAGCGGCACAAACAGGCTGCACAGGGCTGCCGTAAGGGCAAAGCCCAGCACCACCGCCGCTGCCAAGGCGAAACGCTCCATAACTCAGACACTCCATTTCGCCAAATAGTTATACTTCCGCTTCTTTATGCTCTTCGTAGAAGATATCCAGCACTTTTTCCAGTGCCATGCCGTGGCTGGCCTTTACCAGAACGGCATCGCCGGGCTGCACCCGGTCCAGCAGGGCATCGGCGGCCTCGCGGTAATTTTCTGCGTGCAGGGTCTCTACCCCCTTGGCGGCAGCCACCACGGCGGTGCGCTTGGCCTGCTCGCCGTAGGTGATCAGGCAATACAGCCCGCTCTCGGCGGCAAGACGTCCCAGCTCCTCATGTGCTTCGCGGCTCAGATCGCCCAGCTCCAGCATATCGCCCAGCAGGGCAAAGCGGCGCTTGCAGGGGAAGTCCTTAAACATCGCCAGCGCGGCCTTCATGCTGTCCGGGTTTGCGTTGTAGCAGTCCT
>OHYA01000554.1_pt1 | contig 17044 bp, 9 predicted proteins | sample 1580051 | NCBI WGS metagenome assembly OHYA01 (sample SAMEA3882554, study PRJEB24775) | human gut metagenome | biome: human-associated habitat; feature: intestine environment; material: feces | place: Netherlands | collected 2009/2010 | reverse complement strand
TCCTTTAATACCTCAGGATCTGCATCCTTTACCCACATACCGGCAAACGGAGTCTCGGCTGTAAGCTCTCCCTTGTCGTTTACAAACTGTACAAATGGAAGATCATAATTTCTTCCGACATTGGCATCATCCTCACCAAATGCAGGAGCGATATGAACAATTCCTGTACCGTCTGACATAGTAACATATGTATCACATGTCACGAAAAAGCCCTTCTTGCCCTGCTTATCGGCAACCTGCTTAGCGCAGTCATAAAGTGGCTCATACTCCTTGTACTCAAGATCCTTTCCTTTGTATGTCTCAAGCACCTCATATGCCTTCTTGCCTGCTTCGGCGTCCTCTTTTGAAAGAAGCTGTGAGAGCACCTTGTCTGCCAGTGCCTCTGCCATATAATATGTGTAGCCATCAACAGCCTTTACCTTTACATATGTGTCATTAGGGTTCACACAGAGTGCCACGTTGCTTGGAAGTGTCCATGGAGTTGTGGTCCATGCGAGGAAATATGCATCCTCTCCTACTACCTTAAAACGTACTACTGCTGATTTTTCTTTAACTGTCTTGTAGCCCTGTGCCACCTCCTGTGCAGAAAGCGGTGTTCCACAACGAGGACAGTAAGGAACAATCTTGAAACCCTTGTAAAGAAGTCCCTTGTTCCAGATTTCCTTGAGAGCCCACCACTCTGACTCAATGAAATTGTCGTCATATGTGACGTATGGATTGTCCATATCAGCCCAGAAACCTACTGTGTTGGAGAAATCCTCCCACATGCCCTTGTATTTCCATACAGACTCTTTACACTTCTTGATGAATGGCTCAAGTCCGTAGTTCTCAATCTGATCCTTGCCGTCAAGGCCGAGAAGCTTCTCCACCTCGATCTCAACAGGAAGTCCGTGTGTATCCCAGCCTGCTTTACGTGGCACATATTTGCCCTTCATGGTCTGGAATCTTGGAATCATATCCTTTATGGTACGTGTCTCAACATGTCCGATGTGAGGCTTTCCGTTTGCTGTAGGAGGTCCATCATAGAATGTGTATGTCTCTCCTTCTTTTCTGTTTTCCATAGATTTTCTGAAGATATTGTTCTCTCTCCAGAACTGCCCTGTCTTCTTCTCGCGTTCAACGAAGTTCATATTGGTGTCAACTTTGTTGTACATGACTATCTCTCCTTATTCTATATTGTTCGTGAACATCCCAACATGCACCTCAAATTCGGCTCTTACGAGGCTTCCTTGTGGCTTACGCTACTACAATTTTCGGTTTATGGAATATTCACAAAAAAAGGCACACATTCCTGTAATTAGGAACGCGTGCCTGATACGTCTATACCACCTATTACAATGTACTTAAGGGAAATACCCTTGCATACCCGCCCCTGTAACGTAGGGAATACGTCAGAACCTACTCTCGCAACGCTGTATGGCGATTTTAGCCTGCGGCTCAGAAGTGATTTTCAAAACGGCTCTACTCATACCGGCTCTCACCTGCCCCGGCTCTCTTTGACTTTCCTGCCATCTCTACTGTCTTCGTCACTGCCTTTTACTAACTGTGTTTAAGTATATAACTGAAAAGCCACTGTTGTCAAGATGTAATTGATTCTGTAATAATTTGATAATAATTAACTCTAATAAATGCCATCATACTCAAAATTCTGATAATCATAATCGTAATGATCAAAAGAATCATAATCATAATCGTAATCCTCATAGGAATCGTCATCATTATAATACTCATAGCCCTCATCAAAGCCCCTCATGAACTCCTTTTCTAAATCTGTGCTTACATTTGCGCCTGCCACAACCCAGAATATGATGCTGACTATAACTGAGATAACTGCTGTTGCTATACCAACTATACCAAACACCTTGTTGTTGCCCTTTATGATATGTATAATACCAAAAATGATAGCAAGCAGAGCTGTCACATAATTGATGCATGTACAAAACAGTACAATAGATGCGATTCCAAGTACCAGAGAAGCTATACCAAAGCCATTGCTGTTCTTTGGCGGCTGGTTGTATGGATTAGCTCCATACGGCGACTGATTGTAGGCTGTCTGTCCGTATGCGGTCTGATTGTAGCCACCCTGTCCGTTTGGCTGCTGGCCATACTGCGTCTGTCCGTAAGCTGACTGATTAAATGAGCCCTGAGCATATGTGTTCTGGTTGTATGTACCCTGGGCATTTGGATTCTGATTGTATGTACCCTGATTTGCATAACCATATGCACTGCCCGGATTATTGACATATCCGTCTGTGCTGCCTGTCTGGTCTGATGACTGTCCATATGCATTCCCACTTTCCTGCTGGGATACAGACTGATTATATGTGTCTGCCGGCTGACTGTATGTGTCCTGCGGCTGGCTGTATGTGTCTGAGCCATTTGCTGTTCCTGAAGACTGACCGAAGACATCTGTATTGTCCGGTGTGCCTGACGACTGGTTGTCATTGTTCATATAATTGTTATCGTCCATAACTTCCTCAATATATCCTATTGTTTATGTAGCCATTGTGTTTCGTATTAGAAATATTTTATCATATATTACGATAATGTAAATATTTTTATCATAAAAATTGGTGATTATTGTCTTCCGATCTTTGATTTGCGCTTGTTTTCATACATCCTGTCATCAGCAATACGATATACGGCACGCGGGCCAATCTGCCTTAAGCTTATTTTTTCTCATTTTGCTCCTGGTTTGAAGAAAATTCTCCTTTCAAATCAAATAAACATTTACACCAAAACACCCGGCAGTTATCCTGCCGGGCATCCTGTAAAAAAATATTTATTCTTTAACTCCACCAAGTGTAAGTCCTGTAACAAAGTATTTCTGTAAAAACGGGTAAATACATATAATCGGAAGCATTGTTACAATTGTTGCTGCGGCACGAACTGAGGTAGGTGTAACTGCGCCTACAGCATTTTTCAATGTTTCTGCTGATCCTCCCTGATTTGTTACAGCTGAAAGAAGCTTCATAAGCTCATACTGTAATGTAGTAAGCTTTGTACTCATACGGTTATAAAGCATTGCATCAAACCATGAGTTCCACTGTCCTACTGCTACGAATAAAGCTACTGTCGCATATACCGGTTTGCAGAGAGGTGAATAAATCTTCAGAAAAATGGTGGTATATCCTGCACCGTCAAGCTGCGCTGATTCCTCTAAGCTGTCAGGAATTCCATTCATATAGGTCCTGATAACGAGCATGTTAAACGCACTGACCATTCCAGGGACTACATAAACCCAAAAACTATTGGTAAGCCCAAGTCCCTTGTACAGGAGGAAGGTAGGGATTAATCCACCATTGACATACATTGTGATAACCCAAAACAGGGATAAACCTCTTTTGAACAAAAATCTTTTTCTGCTGACTATAAAAGCAAGGATTGCATTTGCCACCAGTGCTAAGACTGTTCCAATTATTGTTCTGGCAACAGTAATATATGCTCCTGTTATAAGATTATCTTTTTGTAAAACCGTTATATAATTCTTCCAGGTAAACTTTCTTGGTAAGAGGTAAATTCCACCTCTTAATGCATCTGTACCATCATTAAGCGATATCGCAAGTGTATTAAGCACCGGATAAAGCGTTATGATCACAAACAGTACCATAATGATGCAATTTACAATTGGAAATATACTTATCTTCTTTTTCTTTTTGCTCTTTACAGAGCCTGCTGTTATATCTGCCATCGTACAAGACCTCCTTAAAACAACTGCTCTTCACCATTATGTTTGGCAATTTTATTTGCAATAAATATAAGAATTATACTTACCACACTCTTGAATATACCTGCTGCGGTACCTATTGCATAATCTCCCTGGCTTATGCCCCATTTAAGTACATAAATATCAATAGTCTGTGATACTTTCTGTATCAGACCGTTTCCTAAGAGATACTGTATCTCAAATCCTGCATTTAAAACATTACCTACATTCATAAGAAGAAGGATTATGATAGTTGGTTTGATTCCCGGCAGTGTTACGTACTTGATCTTTGCCCAGCGTCCCGCTCCATCAATAGATGCTGCTTCGTAAAGTGAAGGATCTATTGATGTAATGGCTGCAAGATATATGATTGCATTCCATCCTGTTTCTTTCCATACATTGGCAAATGCCACTATCGGCCAGAAATATCCCGGATGTGCGAAAAAGTTTATCGGTTGGTCTATAATATGCATATTTACAAGGAACTCATTTACAATACCTGTTCCTGAAAGCATATCGTGTAAAATACCTGTTACAATGATCCATGAAAGGAAATGTGGAAGATATGATATAGTCTGTACTACTTTCTTTCCACCCTTTGATGCAATCTCATTAAGTAAGATTGCAAATGCTATGGCTGTGACAAAAGTTACAACCAGATTGATAACACCCATTGCAAGTGTATTTCTTATAACACGGATAAATGTCATATCCGAGAACAGCATCTTGAATTTGTCCAATCCAGCAAATGCAGAATGGAATATACCAAGTCTTGGTTTGTAATTCTGAAATGCCATTGCCCAGCCAGCGAGCGGCAGATAATAGAATACGACTCCATATGCCACCATTATTGCTGCCCAGAACAGCAGCACTTTCTGGCGTTTGACTTCTTTCCATGTAATTTTTGTTCTAGGTTCTCTGACCTTTTCTTTTTTGTTTTTTCTCGTTAATGACATGACACCACTCCTTAAAGGCAGCAGGCAGATAAAACGCTATTATATCTGCCTGCCTTAAATTTCATTTAAGCTTTATTTGAATTTAGCAGCCTGCTCTAATCTTGTATCAAGCTCGGTCTGTAATTCACCCAGGAAATCCTGTGGATTGCATGCATTGTATTCATCCATGTATGTATCCCATGCACTGTCAAAGTCTTTTGCCATAACAACCTTTGGAAGAGCCTTATGCTTAAGCTCGCCAATCTTTGTCCAAGCTACTCCACCAGGAGTGCTTGTGTTAAAGTTGTTAGAGAATGACCACATCGGATACCAGTCTCCAGGTGCATCGTTTGTTCCAAGCATTTCAACGTATGTCTTAACACCATAGGCATCGAAAGCCTCTTGTACATCCTTGTTAAGACCATCATAGAACTCTCTTGCCTGTCCATCAGGTTTGTTGGCATTGATTCCATCATCACTTGTTCCACTGTACTGTGGGAAGTATGAGTATGAGCATGAATGAGAGGCCTTGTATGCTGTATCAGAAGCCTTCTTTCTCTCATCTGCTGTTTTGTAAAACTCACCATTCTCATCTACTTCATAGTCAGTACCCTTGACACCCCAGAATCTGAGATTGTGGATATCCTGATCAAGAAGATCATTTACAAACTTCATGGCCGCATCTACATCATCACAGGATGTTGTAACAGCAAGACCTGTTGACTCGTTGAAAGCGCCGCCTGCATTGTGCCACTGATTTGGACGGCCGTCGATTGTTACAGGTACCGGAATGTAATCGCATCCCTGCTCATCAAGACCTGCCTGTTTAATTGCATCACCTGCTGTGTATGCAAAATCCCACCACTGGTCAATCATTCCAAGTACACGTCCTGTAGAAAGCTTAGAGATATATTCATCATATGTCTGTGTGAATGACTCAGGATCTACAATTCCCTTCTGATACTCTTCATTGAGCTTCTTGAAATATTTAACTGCTGTATCAGATGTATTATAGTCAAGTATTTTCTTTGTATCAGGATCTACCATACATGATCCATCGTTTGGATATCCGTCAAGGAACTGTGGTGCATTCTCAAGACAGAAATATCTCCAGTCATCACAAAGGATTGTATATGGAATATTTTCTGTTCCATCAGCCATTTTTGGATTTGCCTCATTATATTTCTCGATGAGGTCAAAATACTTATCCAATGTATCAATCTTCGGATAGCCAGCCCATTTAAGTACTCTTGCCTGGATCCAGAATGCCTCGTCATTGTGTGTGCAGACTTTCTCGTCTCCCTTTATGCAGCTAAACTGTGGTATCCAATAGATATGTCCGTCATCCTGACGAAGTTTTTCCCACTCAAGATCTGTGAAAAGCTTTTTGATGTTTGGATATTTCTCGATGTAGTCATCCAGTGGAACAAGTGCGCCTGCATCATATAACTGCATCTGTCCGCTTGCACCTTCAATGAAATCAGGATATTCGCCACCTGCGATCATTGTTCCGATTGCCTCATCTGCTGTCTGTCCGGTAAGCCAGGTTTCATTTACCCTTACACCTGTCTTTTCCTCGATGATCTTCTGGATTTCATTATCATCATTCATTTCAGATCCCGGTACAGCAAAGAATGCATCAAACTCTTTCGCGCTTCCAGTTTCAGTGCCACCTTTTTTGCCACTATCATTGCCACATCCGGCAAACAGTGTTGCTGCCATGGTAGTCACAAGCAGCATGCTTACAATTTTTTTTCTTTTCATATTGTATTGTCCTCCCTTTTGATAACTTAATTTTATACTTTTTAAGTTTTCAAACAATCGGAGTAACTATAGTCAAAAACAGGGTAAACTATAGTTTCTAGAAAAAACTATAATTTACCCTGTTTTGCAGTAATATATATTATTCTCCACTTTGCATCTGGCGTCTGAAGCGCGCCGGTGTGCAGCCTTTTATCTGTATAAACCTGTTCACAAAATAATCCATATCATGATATCCGACTTCCTCTGCTATCTGTATTATCTTCTTATCAGTCCTAAGCAGAAGCTCTGCCGCCCGTTCCATCCTGTAATTGTTCAGATAATCCTTAAAGGACTGTCCGTATTTTTTTCTGAAAAGCTGCCCTAAGTATGCACTGTTTACATAATACTTCTCACTCAGGCTCTTAAGCGTGATGTTCGTGGCATAATTGTCTCTTACTTCCTTTTCTACCATGCCGATCACACCTCTTGACACATTTTTTCTAAGCTGCGACAGATAATCACCATACTCACAGCAAAATCTTGTCATATGTGCACGGCTTCCCCTCTCAATACCGGTCTTAAAGCTGCTCTCACTTATGAGTCGCAAAATCTCCTGCTGATTTACATTATCATCCTGCTCACTTGCCAGGTGTATGAACTGAAACAACAGATAATTGATATTTAAGTTCATGCTTTCCCCATTCATACCCATGCTGGACATCTCATCATAAAATGTGGCAACTGCATTTCTTATCTCAACATGGTTGTTCTGTTCCACTGTCCTAAGCAGCTTATCCAGACTATCTTTACAAAGCACTATTCCGTCTGCCGATATCTTTACTTCATCCTCATAGTAATATATGCTCTTTACTATGCGAAAGCCCTGAAACGACCTGAGCATACATGCATTGCCGTATGATCTGGCTATCTTTGATATATCTGATACTTTTCTTCCGACCAGCATAACTATATTCTTTTGTGTATTATCACATATATACCTTCTCAGATCCTCCAGATATTTTCTCTCGTTTTTTGCGGCTTCCTCTGCCATATAATCTGAGAATATAAAGCCTATGTCATACACTTTTTCATTTACCGATACATCAAATACACAATGTGCCGAATCAGCCCCCAGAAAAGCAACACAGCTTTCGTACATCTTGCGCTGTAAGCTTCTCATATCACTATCGAGTATCTCATCACCTGCCGGAAGCTGCTCCATCTGTATCTCAACATACCTTGCTCCACCCTCACACCTCATATTTTCTTTTACATAGTTCAGGTTTACTTCATCATATTTGCCCTGTATCAGAGATATCAGGTGTCTTGCAAGGTATGCCTGTTTCATCTTTTTGTTATCCTCGTTGATCTGGTTTTTCTCGTTTTTGAGCACAAGAACCTTGCTTAGTACCTTAAGCAGCATCTCCTTGTCCACCGGCTTTAGTATGTAATCCGTACAATCATTCTGCATGGCCTGCTGCGCATAGCTAAAATCTGCATAACCGCTTAATATCACAAAATACACATCTGATTTTTTATCTTTTCTCAAAGTCTCAAGCAGCTCAAGTCCTGTCATCTCCGGCATCCTTATATCGGCTATGACCAGATCCACATTCTCATTTTCCAGAAACTGCAGAGCTTCCTTTCCATTTGAGGCCGTTCCTGCTATCTCAAATTCTTCATTTTCCCAATCAATGATCACCTTAAGCCCCTGTATTATGAAAGGCTCATCATCCACCAATAATACTTTAAGCATTTTAAATCTCCCTATAAATATGTTTCCGGTATTTTTATCATAACAGTCGTACCGCAGCCTTCCTCACTGTCCACATCAAATACTGCTTTAGATTCCGTTACCATTTTGATACGCAGGCAGGCATTTATCACACCCACTCTGCCACCGGTCTTTAACATATCGATATCTGCATTTTTCATGTTACTTTTCATTTTTTCAAGAGCATCCGGATCAATTCCGCTACCTGTATCCTCAACCTCTATATGCATGAACCCGGCTTTTTTGAATATACGCACAAATATCCAGCCCGGAGCAGCTTTACTTTCTATGCCATGCACACAGGCATTTTCAACAAAGGTTACAAGCGTAAGTTTTGGCACCTGACATTCCATGCAGTCTGCTTCTATATCTATGTTATAGTTCAGTCGCTCGCCAAACCGGTATTTCTGCAATGCCAGATAGGCTTTTACAAATTCACATTCCTTTGCAACGGTTACAGCATCATTTCCCCACTCCACATACTGTCTTTGCATGATGGCGAGTTTTTCGACCATATCAGCCGTCTCATTTTCCTTTTTCAGCAGACTGTGCATTCGTATGCTCTCAAGCGCATTAAACAGAAAGTGCGGATTTATCTGGCTGTGCAGTGCAAGAAGCTCTGCGTTTTTCTGACTTACAAGCATCTCCTGCTCTTTTAGCTTATTCTTATATACAGTCTGGATCAAGTCATTTGTGCGGCTTACCATCCTGTTGTAATTTTTTATCATGCTGCCGATCTCATCTTTGCTCACCCTGTCAGTCATAGATACAAGCTTTTCGCTGTCAACTGACTTAAATACCTTTGAAAGCTGTAATATCCTGCTCGTAAAGGAATGGTTAAAGATACTGAACAGACAAAGTGGAAAGAATACATTTATAAGCATCAGAAAAACAATAATCGGTGCATTGTGCATAAGCATGCTCCATATATTACTGCGTGTCTTAAACACATATATATCAAGATCACAGCCATACAAAGAGAGCTTCTGCCTGTATACGGAGTCGCTTATTTTCCCAATCGCCTCCAATGTCTTAAATGGTTTGTTGACTCCACTGTAGGCCCCATTTGACAGCACTATGTCATCTCCATGGCAGATAAGCACTTCATTATCATAATTCATATTCTTAAAAGTACGCATCATGCTGCCATAATTAAACTCTATCTTGAGTACCTTTTCGATATCAGATGAGTAAAAATCCAGCTTTTTCATATAAATCATATGTCTTTCATCTGACAATCCGGCTACGCCTTTTTCATATACAAAAAAGAGTCCTCCGCTTTCCTTCTGCTCCAGAAGTCTGTAAGAATCCGTATTTCTTACAGCAGACATATCATTTACTTTTCCGCCATTTACTATTGTAGGATTGTCAGCATACAGGAAAAATACTATATTGCTCATTCCAAGTGTGTTTTCAAAAAGTGTATCCTGAAAGAAGCTCTGATACTCTGATACATACTCAGCAGAGCTTGTGTATTCCTTTGATATAAAATCGTCTATGCGCTTGCTGGTGTAGATACTCTTAGCTGCCTCTCCTGCGTTATTGACCATGCTGCTCAGATTATATCCCACAGCACTTGCTATGCTCGACATTTCATGTCTGCTGCTTTCTTTTTCAGCATTTTCTACGATGGAAAGCACCACTGCATCAGTCACTATGAGCGGCAGCATGACACAAAGTACATAAAATATGTAGAATTTTTTTCTGAGTGAATAATCATCAAGCTTTCTCTCAATGGCATTCCATATTGGTCTTCTCATAAACAATTCCTCTGAAATCACTTAAAGGAGCCGACATATGTCCGCTCCTAAAGTCTGTTTTAACTTGTCATTAATTATAGAATAACATATTTATTATTAATAATCTACCCCTGTTTTCTCTCCACATCTTGTGATATCAATGCGCTCTGTCCGCTTGCCTGTGAGCTTTGTGCTTCTGTCATCAGGCTGCTGTCCTCCTGCGGATATCTCATAAATTCCCGGCACAGCTACACAGCTTCCATCCTCTTCTATCACAGCAAAGTCCCTTGGCGAAAGAGTCAGCTTTACTTTCTTAGTCTCATATGGCTCAAGCTTTACAACCTCAATCCCCTTTAGCTGATATCCCGGCTCATACTCTGCAGCATCAACGTGCCTGATATAGAGCTGAACTATCTCATTTACAGTATATCTGCTGTCATTTGTCACATTTACAAACACCTCAACAGGTTCGTTTACATCACTTTCTGCTTTATCCACTGACATTCCATCATAGTTTGTCTCACCATAATGCAGTCCATATCCAAATGGATATAACACATTCTCATTTGTATAGCGGTATGTCCTGTGAGCCATTGAATAATCCGTAAACTCCGGGAGATTTTCGGTGCCCTGATAAAATGTAACCGGCAGTTTTCCACTCGGACTATACTCTCCGAATATAGCTTCCGCAACAGCCTTTCCGCCTCTGGCTCCCGGATACCAGCTGTCTATAATGGCATCCACATGCTCTTCTGCCCAGGAAAGATCTATCGCACTTCCTGCTGACAGCACAAGTATTACCGGCTTTCCTACTGCTGCAACAGCCTCTAAAAGTTCCTCCTGAAGTCCCGGAAGCATAAGCCCCAGCTTGTCACCGCTTGCATATTCATTTCCGGCATCACCCTCTTCACCTTCTATAGTTGCATCAAGTCCAAGACACATTACGACCACATCTGACTGTTCCGCCATGATGAGGGCTTCCTTAAATCTGTCCTTTTCCTCTGCAAGTCCCTGTACTTTGTCCTTGTACAGATGGCAGCCCTCTGCATAAAGCACTCTTGTATCCTCTCCAAGATATTGCTGCAATCCCTCAAGTGGAGTGATATATCTTGATGAGGTACCATAATAATTTCCTATAAGCGCATCCCTGGAGTTGGCATTTGGTCCGATAACCGCAATAGTTTTAACATTTTTTCTGTCGAGAGGCAGGAAATTGTCCTTATTCTTTAAAAGTACAAGACTTCTTCTGGCAGCCTCCACAGAAAGCTCCACATGCTCCTTACATTCTACAACCTCATACGATATGTCCTCATATGGCGATGGATAATCCTTCATCATGCCCAGACGGATACGCACCTCCATCAGCCTTTCTACTGCTGCCGTGATCGCCTCGTCTGAAACCAGTCCCTTGTCATAAGCATCCTTAAGATGTAAAAATGCACTTCCACAGTTTAAGTCACAGCCGTTGTTTACAGCCATAGCAGCCGATTCCTCAACTGTATCCGTCACATGATGGTGTTCGTGGAAATCAAGTATTGCCCAGCAGTCTGACACCACATGACCTTCAAATCCAAACTCGTCACGCAGTATATCCTTAAGCAGTGTCCTGCTTCCGCAGGCAGGTTCTCCATTTACCCTGTTGTAAGCTCCCATGACAGCCTCAACCTTTGCATCCTTTACGCATCGCTTGAAGGCATACAAATATGTATCATACATATCATGCTTTGATGCTTTCGCATCAAACTCATGTCTTATGGCTTCCGGACCGCTGTGTACCGCAAAATGCTTTGCACAGGCTGCCGATTTTAAGTGATCCGGATCATCTCCCTGCAATCCCCTTATATATGCGCAGCCAAGCTTACCTGTCAGGTACGGATCTTCCCCGTATGTCTCATGTCCCCTGCCCCATCTTGGATCTCTGAATATATTTACATTAGGTGCCCAGAAGGTAAGTCCCTTGTATATTCCGTGATCACCCTTTTTTGAAAATTCATTGAACTTTCCACGACCCTCTGTTGATACAACATCTCCTATCTTTTCTATCAGGTCAGTATCAAAAGCTGCCGCAAGACCTATCGCCTGAGGAAATACTGTAGCAACACCGGCTCTTGCTACTCCATGAAGAGCCTCATTCCACCAGTTGTATTCCGGTATCCCCAGTCTTTCTATAGCCGGTGACTCATACAGCATCTGACTTATCTTCTCATCTATTGTCATCTGCGATACAAGTTTTTTTGCATATTCCATAGTTTTTTTACTCATAGTGACTTCTCCTTTAATTTATATAATGATTTTACCAGATTCATGCAGTATTTTCTTTCTAATTTTTGCCCCACAATGTTCAAAAATTGCTATTTATGCTATAATAACTATATTTACGCAAATGCGCATAAATATCAGCCGTATGGAGACAAGTATATATGATCGAAAATCTGAATGGAATACATGAGACAGTAAAATATAAAGAAAACAGCAATGTAAAGCTTTTTATAAATGCGGAAGCAGAAGATTATCCCATTCACTGGCATACTCCCATGGAGATTATCATGCCGCTTGAAGGCAGCTATACAGTGCAGATTGGGGATGATTTGGTACATCTTAATGAGAGTGATATTATCTTTATAGCTTCCGGTGTAAAACACAGGCTTATCGCACCTGACACCGGAAAAAGGCTTATCCTGCAGATTGAGTGGTCTGCTGTCTCAAAAATAAAGGAATTAAATTCCATACTTACCCTTATAGCACCTGCTATAACGCTAACCCCGGAAACTTCCGGTGATATCCACAGCAATATCCGTAAACTGCTGCTTGATATAGCAGATGAATACCAGACCGACTCATTTCTATCAGAAGCCGTGATCTACTCCAAAATGCTTGAAGTACTTGTCCTTATTGGAAGACATCATACTGCCAGCAGTTGTCATTTTAATGTCGGCAGACACAAGCAGCAGGAATATCTGGAGCGTTTTCTGTATATCTGTGAGTATATCGATACACATTGCACTGAGGACATAACACTTGATGAAATCGCAAAAATAGCCGGATTCAGTAAATATCACTTTACCCGGCTATTTAAACAGTTTACCAATAATACCTTTTACAAATACTTAAATCAGAAAAGAATAGAACTTGCCCTGACCTTTCTGGCTGATCCCAATATATCAGTCACCGAGGCTGCAATGCAGTCAGGCTTTGCAAATCCATCCACTTTCATAAGGGTGTTCAAAGCTGAAAAGGGCTGCACCCCGACTGAATTCCGCAAAATGTTTACTGGGTGAGCATTATGTATGAAAAATCTGCATAGTTATCACTATTGCTGCCATTTGAGGATGCATACATACCGACCGTACAGCCCACAAAGCCACCTGCTTCTTCTGTGGTATATGGCAGCAGACTTATTTTTTCTGCGACTTTTACGCTCTTTTCGGCCGTACCTATCCATATAGATGCTTCCTGTTCCTTACAGATCATACATATATTCCACAGTGGATTTTTTTCTGTAATGCTGTACTCCATAATATCTGCCACTGCTATCTTTTTGTCAGTTCCCTTAATATGTGTAGTCACCACAAATACCAGCCTTCCGGCTTCCATTGTTATCTCAGCGCGAAGATGATTCTCATTGTTCTGGAAAAGTACAAGTCCTGCCGTCTCATTATCCGACTGTGGGATAAAACGCACTGCTGTCTTTACCGAAAACTCATAGCCCTTCTGTCTTAGTCCAAGAAATGCGCTTGTGCCAAGATCAGCGATCTGCTCTTTGTTTGTGTACAGTCTCAGTACTCCCGGATTTTCCTTAAGGGAGTAAAAAGACTCGTTGCGTTTTCCTATTCCAACCAGCCTCTTATCAGGCTTGGCTTCGCAGAAAGTTATAAAATCATTTTCTGATATCTCATCTATAAATCTGCACTCTTCAAGCGGTATATCTACCGTATCCTCAAGATGTCCTATCCCGGGTGCTATTACCGGCCATTCGTTTTCCCATATTGTTTTTGCAATAAAGGTCTCCCTGCCCATGCTGCTGTGCTTTTTGCATGGTCTTGACGCAAGCATGACCACATACCAGTTTCCGTTTATATCATCCACCAGATCACCATGTCCTGCATAGATGACCGGATAATCCATCCCCAGATTTCTGTGTGTAAATATCGGATTTCTCGGACATCCTTCAAACCATTTAAAAAGCTCCTTGCTTCTTGCTATCGTTATACTGTGCTCCGGTCCAGTGCCGCCCTCTGCATGCATCAGATAATAATATCCGTTTATCTTGTAGATATGTGGTCCTTCCGGCCATATGCAGCCCTTTACAGCACCTTTCCATATGGCCATGCTCCTGCCCTTAAGCTTCATGGTTCCAAGATCAAGCTCCTGTATCCATATCTCCCAGTCTCCATTGTAACGTACTCCTTCAGGGTTTGGGCGTGTGCCACAGTAATAACATCTGCCGTCATCATCAAAGAAAAGGCTTGGGTCTATTCCTACTGCTTCTTCTCCCAAATAATACGGATCAGACCACGGTCCTGCCGGATCCTGCGCTGTCACTATAAAATTGCCGCCATGCGATACATTGGTCGTTATCATATAAAAAGTTCCTTCATGATATCTTATGGTCGGTGCAAAAATACCTCTCGATATTTCTTCATTTTCCACGCATAGCTGCGATGGTCTGTCAAGTATATTGCCAATCTGCTCCCAATGAGCCAGATCCCGGCTATGAAATATGGGAACACCCGGTGCATACACAAAGCTTGATGTCACCAGATAATAGTCTTCCCCGACTCTGCATATTGATGGATCAGGATAAAAACCTGAAAGTATTGGATTTTTTGCTGTTACCATGTCTCTTACCTCTCATTTCCTATAATACATATCCAAAGCCCAGTATCGTAAACTGCTTGTCTCTGTCTTCCTCTGCAATTTCAATTCTTACAACATGATTTTCACTGGTCTTATTGTTAAATATTATTGCCGCATTGCAGTGCTGCCAGTTATTGATATGCGGATCAGCCGTAAAATGATACTCTCCGTCCACATATACCTTCGCCTTTCCCACGTTTACCTCTCCCGAATCCTTAAATACAAGGAGAAGTGCCCTGCACTCCATCTCAAGCTCGAAATACACTTTTTCCCTGTTTAATGTATTTTTTGTGCCATCATACATCCAGTTATACGGGAATTCCGGAGTCAGCGAAAGCTGATCATCCATCTCAACGCTTTGCAGCTGTGTATCTGTCGAATCGAAGCCACCCTCGTCAATATATGCCTTTGCATATATATCCTTTTTGTCGAGCAGTCTTATATTTTCAAAGCTGTTTCCTATTACCGGTGCAAGATTTAGGTTTTCCTGCAATATTTTTTCCTCTGTCAGTCCCAGTTCAAATGCATTCAAACTTGCATGCCCTGCCTGATCTATTTTTTCAAAAAGATACTCTATGCAGTCTGCCATGACGGAATGGCCTGCATTGCTCGGATGAAACATATCATAGAAAAACTGATTTTTGCTTATTACCCTTCCCTCGTCATTTTTTAATGCAAACTGAGGGGAAACCGCATCCAGCACGCTTACCATAGGCAGATCATAGAGCTTTCCAACCGGGCTTAGGCGGTCTTGAAGGTTCCAGTCATTTGCAAATACGGAAAAAAGCAATATGACTGCCGGTTTCCATGGCAGATTAAGTACTTTACGTACAAGGCTTTCATAACAGTCACCCTTTGTCTCATCCCCCTCATCATTTACAGCAAATTCAATAACTACTATATCAGGCTGCTGTCCGTCTCTTAGTACATCCCTGTCAAATCTGATCATTCCCAGCTCCGATGGTGTGCCACCCACACCGGCTTTTATGAATTTCACATTATTCTTTGCAGAAAAACGCCTCTGGAAAAGCTGATAGGATTTGTATGCGTAGCACTCTGTATTTATAGGTGTCGCACCTGCTCCCTGTGTGATAGATCCACCGATGTATGCAAGTGTTACCTCTTTTCCGGCTCTTGTCTTTTCGATGGCTTTTCTTATGCGGTATACATTTCCCATATTCATAAGCGAATGGCTTATCATGCTGCAGTATTCATCAGAGTTCATATCCACCTCTGTTTCCTCAATATCTGCCGGAGCCTCATAGCCGTCATTCAGATACAGTCTGACACTCGCTTTTCCCATGATATCCGGTGTATTAAATATGAACTTTATCTGTCCCGGTATATCATCATCCGGTGTCCACTTATAATCTGACAGGTATATCTTTCTCTCCATTCCATCGCCTGTCAGCTTTACCTTAAGATTAGTACCGCCTCCGTACAGGTCCTGCTTTCCGTACATCTGAAACACAAATTCGATCTGTTCGTTTTGATTATCTGTTTCCACAGATACACCTATGCTGTGTACAAGCCTGCCAAAACCTTCCACCGTCTCTAACAGCCCCAGTTCCTCTTTATTTTCTATATTTCCGGCTATCTGTGCACTGTTTATCAGTCTTCCGTCGCTTTCATATATAAAATGTATAATGCTTCCATCTTCCTGTACTGAGCCGTATATATCCTTATCCTTCATGATGTAGAAATACGGTCTTTTTCTTTCCGGATCCTTTGGTGCTTTTGGCCCTGCCATCTTTCTGCCTCCTTGTTGTGTCGATTTTATCAGCTATAATGATTATATGATACAAAAACTCCCAGTGTTTTGCACCGGGAGAAATTATAGATATTTGTCCTGTCTTTTATAGTTTATGACTGCTTTCTGCTTCTTCTTAATCTTGAAGCCCCTGCCATCGAAACTCCTGCAAGAAACAACACGATAAATGCTGCCGTTGCTGATTGATCTGATGTCTTTGCAGCTTTTTTTGCCGCCGGCTTGTTTGCTAAAGGCTTATTTGTGCTGCCTGTTGCCGGTTTATCCGCTGACGGTTTATTTATAGCCGGCTTGCCTGTACCCGGTTTTTCTGTATTACCTGTTGATGAATTATTTGTACCCGGTTTTTCTGTATTACCTGTTGATGGATCATCTGTACCCGGTTTACTATTATCATCAGACACTTCATCCTTTGCCTCTGCTGCAAGCTCTATTGTTCCGTATACCGATGATTTAGACCAGCCCATGCCTGTTTCATCATTCCAGCTTAAGGTTCCGATTCTTGCTCCTGAAGCATCAGCA
>OHYA01000546.1_pt1 | contig 17313 bp, 10 predicted proteins | sample 1580051 | NCBI WGS metagenome assembly OHYA01 (sample SAMEA3882554, study PRJEB24775) | human gut metagenome | biome: human-associated habitat; feature: intestine environment; material: feces | place: Netherlands | collected 2009/2010 | reverse complement strand
TTACCGTCTTCTTTTTTACATGCAAACAACCACAATGTTGCAAGCACAACAAAAAACACTTTTTTCATTTCTCCTCATTCATACTACATGAATGTGCCCCTGAAAGCGTACTATGCGACTTATCACTTGCAGGGATTCCGGCCACATCCTCATACACGAACTCTATTCGCTTTGCCTTGCCGAAACGACCGCTCACGACTTCTCTCTGCCCGACGAAACGATAACCGTCTTGCGACAAGTCTTCGGCCTTGGCGGTAAAACTTTCCCCTTTCTTCCCGTATAAATAACGAGTGGGATAAGCCACGTAGCCTTTTGCGGTCACATAATCTATGCGCACAGCCCTCTCTTCCTTGCCACGGTTCAAACGGGCATCGCCACGGGCAATGCCCAACGCACGCGCCCCCTCATACAACGCTTCCACGTCGTAGTCTTTCAACAAACCGTCCTTGCCGGGAGCCAGGTTGACCACCAAGGTATTACCCTGTTCCACCATGTGTTCGTATGCCGCCTTGATTTTATCGGCCGACATGACACTCTCCGCATTATTCTTTTCAGACCAAAACCAACTGTTGTTCATACAGACCGTGGCTTCGAAAGGCAAATAATAGTCCTGTTCCTCACGACGGTAGACTTTCGGGTCGGCATCCGCACCGCGCCGAGTAAACATCGGGTCGTGCAAACGAAAGTCGGAAGGGAAATAATAGATTTCTTCTCCGCCTTGGTATTGGTCCGGGGTACGTCCGCAACGAATACAAGTGTTGACCGCCATCTGGCAGGAAGGCTGCAAACGCTTCACCGTGTCATACATCCGTGCAAACTCCCATGCACCGTTGCTCTTCACCCATGCCCCGTCTATCCAGAACTCCGAAATCTCGCCATAACGTCCGTCCATCAACTCGGTGATTTGCGCCAAAGCGAAATCATTGTATTCTTGCGCCAACTGCACGCGGTCCAGTCCCATGGATGCCTGTGTATGGTTGGCATCCCAGTTTCTGTCCCATGCCGAATAATACAATCCTAACTTGATGCCGTACTTGCGGCAAGCGTCCGCCACTTCCTTCACGATGTCCCGGCGGTCGCCCTTACGTCCCGTGTGGTTGATGTTGTACGTGCCGATTTCCGTATTCCACAACGCAAAACCGTCATGATGTTTCGTGACCAGTACGATGAAATTCATACCGCCTTCGTAGGCCGCCTTGACCCAAGCCTCGGGATTGAGCGTGGACAAGTCCGGATGATAGGCCGAAGCCGGAGAGGAACCGTCCGTCCATTCCTGCCCCAAGAAGGTATTCATCCCGTAATGGATAAACATGCCATATTTCAGATGAGCCTTGCGCACCTGATAAACGTTCGGTTCGCGTCCGGGTTGCTGGGTAATCCAATCGGTCGAAGCTCCGCGCCATTCCACAGGTTCTGCCGTAGCCACAGCCGAAGGCGTATGGCTCACTTCCACCTCGTCTATATTGATGCCCTCCGGACTGCAATCCTCAAAAGCCACCTGCACATAACGTGCCGTTACGGCCTCGCCCGTCAGTGTTGTCTTGGCATCCGACGGTCTGCGCGTCGACCATCTTTTCCAGTCGATACCGTTGTCCGATACGGAAACCGTGACGCGCTCTATGCGTCCCTTGTAGCCCTCGCTTTCGTAGACATTCACGCAATTGAACGTCTTGGCTCCTCTCAAGTCCAAAGTGAGCCATGCCGTTCCCGTCATCTCCGAAGACGCCCAGCGCGTTCCGAAGTCTCCGTCGGCCACATGCTTCGCCTCATAACCCTCGCCATAGCATGACGTGGCCGAAACCACAGCTCCATCGGCCCAATTCCTGTTTTGCTGATGAGTCTGCGCCTGTACAGGTGAGACACCCAACGATGCACTGCCCAACAATCCGCACCACAGCAAGGTCCGGGACGCAAAGCATTTAGATTTCTTGTTCTTCATACCTTATGTTTTATGGTTTACAAAAAATATCCTTTTATTCCAATCGTAAAATTAGAATAAAAGGATACAATAAAATTAGCAAAATCAGGGATAAAATTAGCAAGAACGAAGATTTTGGCGTTTTCAGCCCTGTTCTTGCTTCACTCCATCCTCATACAGCTCACGATTGATGTAAAGTCTGCCCTCTTGGTCACAGTCGAGCACACCGCCCTGTCCCAAGGTGATGTTATATCCCTGTCCGGCTAAAACATACCCGTCGGGAATCTTCAATTCTTCAGTCAGTTGGCTCCAGTCCACATTAGCAAACAGGCGAATCACTTTCTCACCGTCTCTATCTTCATAGAACTGCTGCGGCACATCCGTTCCGTTCTTCAAGGCCTCGTACAGCCGCATGGCGTCATCAGCCGAATAGACACCGGAATAACGGTGTTGCGGCATATCCTCCTCTTCCTTGGTAGACCAAGGGATGATGATGGAACCGTCTCCTCCACCGGCCACCGGCCCGTCTTGCAGGATGATTTCATCAAAACGGCACATTTCTCCGGCCTGTACCTGCGTAGCATCCTTTCCTGTCGGTTTTCCATTATTGTCGAGATTGATACCATAGATATTTCCGGTATAGCTTTTATTATCGTACATCACAATGAAAAAGCCCAACTGGCTTTCCGGGCGTCCGTCCTCTCCCTCCCAGAACTTGAAAGGAGGCACATACAAGGCATGATAAAGCCTCTGATTGGGTTCGTCCGTATAGCGTTGTCTCCATTCGAATTCTATCCCCAAATTGTCCTCATCTGTATCATAGTGGAATGTCACATAATGGAAGTCTCTCGTGGACGTAGCTACCGTATTGTCGAACTGGTGAAACTCCGCCATATTGAACGTGGCCTGCTTCGGCAGGTTGGGGAATATGATTTTACAAGACTCCACCGGTTCTTGCGTTTCCCCATTCTTATTCTTATGTATAAACTTACAAAAAACCAGTTTACTCACCTGTCTTTTAAACGCCATAGACAGTTTGAAATCACCCGGCCTTACTTTATCCGACACCGTATGCCCCACAAAATATTCCAAGCCTTTCGAGTAGTCCCCAAACATCACCCTTCCTTGCGCCGTTCCATCAGACAGCGTGTCTATGTGCACGCCTGCAACGGGATTTTCCACCGGATATTTATCGTCCGCATAATTTGCGGCAGGGGGATTTGACAAAGCATGAAAAGTATATTTGACAGTTTCGTCCTCCTCCCAATAGAATGCGGAAGCTTTGTCCTTGGCCGTCAATTCTCCGGTAACTCCATCCGTAACCTTATAACATCCCCAACGAGGCTTTCCCAATGGTTGGTTATTCAGCACCATGGTCTTAAGGAAATAGAACTCCCCGAATTTAGGCCCTGTTTCGTTTTGTCCGATAGCGTCACGTTTCTGTACAAATCCTGTGCCTACTCCCGAAACAACGATTTCCCTCCGCCCTACCGGTAGCACCATGTCGTCCGACTCCTTGTCGCACCCGGCCAGCAAAAGGACGAGCATCCCCATCATCCACCTTATCTGAATTGTCATATTCTTCATCATTCCTCCTTCTTCTACTTATCCGAACCGACAAAAGCACCCGTTCCATCGGCACTGTTACCCTTACCTTTCAACTCCGACGTACTTCCCGAACCTGCGGTAAACGTTCCGGCCTCATAATGGGACTTCCCTTCGTAGGGCGCGGTGTCGAATCTGTTCCGACCCTCATTCCGGGCAATTTCCACCGCATCCCTCATCGCCCCGATGACGCCTCCGAGAGTGTACCAGCTATGGTCATTAGGCGAAGGATAGTCCGGAGACATTGCCACCTTACCGAACGCAATGCCGCCGGTCACCGATGCCTTGTCGACATAACCCACCAAGCCGCCCACGGCAGAATGGGTGTTCGTTTCTTTATAGTCGGCCACTTTTCCACCCGTCACATTTCCGGCCACGGTAACATCTGAAATCAAGGCGCCGAACCGCACACCGCCTGCCACGCCACCGGTATAGTTCCAAGAGCCTTCGGCCTCCTCCGCATGAACAGACACACGCACGTTGCCACCCTCCAACGCCCCGTTGGCATCAGTAAGCAGTCCCACCACGCCGCCGGTATATCGGCTACCCGTTCCCCGGCACTTGTTGGTGACCACAATTTCGGCTCCTGAGCCACCCCGCAAATTGTCGACATTTGCCAATGTTCCATTGCATTGCCCTACGACTCCCCCCATACAAGAGGTATATGCCGCTTCTGGGTTGGCCGCCTCTGCCGTAACTTTAATGCTGCCCGACAGCATGATGTCCGTCAGGCTGCCCCGGGGCAGTTTTCCCACCAACGCCCCGATACAATAGGCCTTATCCAGTCCATCGCCATTGTGCAGCGTAATGTCCAGTTCGGCGTCCGCCAGGCTCACGTTGCTGACGGTACCTCCCTCGCAGACACGGGCCAATACCCCCCATCCCGTATCGTGGTCGACAGTCAACGACGCATCGGGGTCACTCTCTTTGTGTATGAGCCGGGCACCTCTCAAATTCAGGTTCTCCACCGTACCGTACAAAGTGTTGAACATAGGGTTCACCAAATTCAAAATGCTGAATCCTCCTCCGTTGAAGGTCACGATATCCGGCAGATCCTCCGGAATGAAAGACTCTCCGTTAAAATCCACATTTGCCATCAGCTTCATTTCGTTCCGGTGCTTGTTTTTCTGCAACAGCGTTACCGTATCACCATTCAAGGTACACGTATAATCCTTGTTGCATTCCTTGATGGCATTCATAAAATCTTTTATATTGAAATTATCATACTTCGCCGTCGTGATGGTGTCATCGTCATCCCCCCAATAATCGTCCATACCATCCTGAGTGATGTTGCTCTTCAAGTCTTCCAACGAAACCGTGTAGGACTCTCCGGCTTCCAATCGCCCCAATTCCTTTACGTCGGATATGGTGATATAAGCATATTCGCTTCGCTTCAACAGGGAAAACGTACTGTAATCCCCCGGTGCCAGATGGAAGGTGACCGACTTCTCATCTCCTTCGTCGTCCACCTGCGCGGTGATTTGCCGACTCTCCTCCTCCACAAACCGGAAATGCAGTCTGTTATCTTCGTCCAACTTCATCGTGCAGGCGTTTTGCAACGAGCGTTCCACCCCGCCAACCGACTTGAACCTCAGTCCGTATTCATCCTCATCGTCCACCCCGACAAGCGTCAGACGTGTACAAAGATGATGAAACGCCAAATGCACGGCATATCCGTACTCGATTTTTTCGGTCACGGCTTCCAAAGGGTCGGGATTGAACACTGAATCACGGTACGCAAAACGGTCCAGCACCACCGGTTCCAGCTCCACGCCAACCTGAGCAATAGGTCCCGTCCAGTTTTCCAGATAATAGGCCGTGAACTTCGCCTCCTTCGCGTTCCAGGGCCAAGTCATCTCATACTGCTCTTCCGTTCTGGTATTGACCCACGCTCCGTTTTCCAGCGTCAGTATCGTATATTTGGTCACCTTCTCTTCCGTCTGGGATTCGGTGGTCAGGGGGTCTAAGGTAAACTCTGCCGACACATGAATCACATCGGCCTCCTTAAAGTCCTTCTTGTCCGCTATACCCCGTTTCAGTCCGGCCACGTCCTGCGGCCATGCCGTGGTGAAACAAACCGGTATCCCCGGCCGGCTTTTCACGCCATAGAGAGCATCCACATCCTCCCGACATCCCACCGACAGCAACAGCATTATGCCGCACACCATCCATTCTATCTGTCTCTTCATACTGCAAATCCTTCTTTTTCCGATTAATCCGTAATGAGCACACGGTTGATTATTTCACCGGTAACCGACCCTCCGAAGCCGGAGGGCATCCGACCGACCACACCATCGACTACCCTCTTGTAATCCAAGCCCGTTTCGTCCTGCATCTCCCGAGCCTGTACCATGCCGTGGAACTTGCAGTCGGACACATGGCCTCCGATCATCTCCCCGGCCAACACACCGGCCACACCGTCGCGGCACATCATCGCCGCCTCGCGCACCGTGCAACCGTAAACCTCACCGCCCGAAATGCACCCTGCAATACAGCCGGAAAGGGCATCCGCAGTCATGTTTCTCACCGTCACGAAATCCAGATGCAGGTTTCTCAGCCGTCCGCCGCGTATCTCCCCTATCAGTCCCACCCGTCCGGACGAAGGCGCGGTATGTTCAAAATCCAACATCAGATTATGCAAGACATAGCCTTTGCCGTCAAACGTCACCCCTTCTGTCAAAGCCTTGACAAACGCTCCGTTTGCATCGGGCTTCATATCCTTGCAGTCTATATCGTTCCACAAATAAAAAGTCCAGCCGTCTGTTCCCGGAGTCTCCCCGTCGTTGTGTACCCCATAGTGAGCCAACTCGACAGAGTCTGCCACATTCATTGCCTCCCACTTATCCACATTCCGGTTATACACCTTCAGCCATGCGGCAAACTGCTCTTCCGAATGGATGCCCGGCAACTTGTCTACCTCTCCCACATGCTGTTCGTTCCAGTCTATGATTTCATGAGGATAAACGGTAGGGACAATTCCCTCCATGCGGATGGTCAACGGATGTTTCCACCCTCCCTCCAGTCCGGTCAAGGCCTCTCCCCTCGCGGGCTTCACCCGCTGGAGTTTTCCGGTCTTGTCCTTCACTTCGATATAGTCTATCTTCGCCCCGGCAGGCAGGATGACCGGATAGACCGTCCTCGGTTCCTGCCCCACCAACAACGTGTAACCATCCACTCGCGGAGCGGTAAAGGAAGAACGACCGAAGCCATATTCGGACGCCTTGTCCAACGGCACCGTATCCACCGTCAACGGAAAATCCTCATAAGGAAACGGATCTATCTCTTTTCTAAGGATATGTGCTCCAAGGACATGATAGGTCAGGTGCACCGTCAGTTTCCCATTGCCCTCAGTGTCCGGTGAGAATCCTTCGCCCAAAAAGAGCAATACCATCGCAAACCGGTGTCGGAACTGATAATTTATATTGTCGTACTGCATTTTTTGGGCAGTCAATAAGTCCACAATATGTCCATCCTCCGTAAAGATGTGGATATAATGTTCCCCTTTTTGGCTACCGGAAGGTACAACCAAAGAACTTCCATCCGATTTCACGTAGTTCGGCGGCATCTTCTCCTTGGGCGCAAACGGAAAATAGGCAAACGTGACCCCGAACTTGCCCAAAGCCACATTGGCAACTTCCGTCGAAGTGAATTTTCTTGCCCCTCCCATATCGGAATAGGTCAACTTCGTATTCTTCAGATAGAGCGTGTCGTCATTACCCTTTCTATGGCTCCAACGGTCGGGCTTGGCGCAATTCGGGTCATGGTAGGAGAAGAAACCTATCGTGTCGCCGGACCCAAAGGTGTCATATGACATCGTGAGTTTATTATCCGGTGTGGCTCTGACCGCCATAGCACCGGCTATTTCGCCCTCTATTTGCAGATAGTCCATCCTCAAAGGGTCATCTCCCGTCCATATCTCGTCCTGCCGGCAGCCGATGAAAAGCAGCATCACTGCCAACCATCCCCATATCCTATATCTATGCTTCATACTCATGGTGTTTCTATTTCGTTGAAAGTTGTTCCTCTGTTATATCAGTGTCACCTACCTTGATATGAAATCCCCTGAAGTCTATCTTAAAATTGTCACCGTTGAACTCCGGCAACGCCGTACCGACCGGAACTTCTATATTTCGCAGCAGGTTGAACACCCATTTACCTTCCCCCTCGGACCACATGCCAAACCTCATCAGGCGATAGTTGGTTTTCGAGGGATTCTTGTTATACGCCTTTGCCAAAGCCATCAGGTCGTCCCAATTCGTGATGCCGCTCTCGCCCAATACAGGCCTCTCTATAAGTTTTGTACTCCAAACCGTAACCTCCACATTCACAAATTCTATTTCGCGCCCTTCCACCTTATCCAGCAGCTTCACATTAAAGGTAAACTGGTATCCGGGCCAGAGTTTAAGGGGCACATTCTTATACTCCACCCACTCACGCTTATTGTTGTCATACCTCCACCAGTCCATAGTCTCCGGAAACAGTCCGTGAAACACCTTGTCCTCCCCCAAGTCGATAAACAATTCGGGTCTGTGTCCAAAGACACGAAACTGGGACCTATCCGGCGGAAGCACCCATATCGGGGTGGAGAAAACCATATTCGTTTCATCAGATTGCAGGAGCGAATCTTTGACCCAAAAAACATTTTTCTGAGAATACCTGGCACCAGGTTGCCCGTCCTGATATATTTCCCCCTTCAAACGGCTAAATGCCTGACTGCCTTCCGTTGATTCTTTGCCTTCAAACCCCGGAGTTTCCAGCCAGATTCGTAAATAGTCCACCCAAACCCTGATTTTGTCCCCATTCAGTGCCTGTTGCAATTCGCCAACCTCACTATGAAAACTGAAGCCAACGGCAGTCATCTTGTGTTCCAAACGGAATTGAAGCGTGGTACCAAATCCCACATTCTCCAATTTTCCCCAGATGATATCCGCCTCTTCCGCCGCCGGAGTGCCCAAGGGAGCGATCATCCGCTTGAATTGATTACCCAAAGTGTCATCTGCTACCGGAGGATCCTGCGGCCCGAAATACATCATTCTGAAATTATCCGTCTGCAAATAACGCCGATTATCTGTCTTTCCATCAAAACCCGGATTTAGTTCCTCCTTCTGCACCGGATAGTTATACAGATTGTCCAGATAAACCGCCTCTACAAGATTCTTCTCCTTATCCTGTACATAAATGTCTTTCCACATCAACGGTTCCTTTGTCTCCACCTTGGTATAGACATACCCGTATCCTGCTTCATCGAACACACATTTCGCACTGGCCATTTCCCCGTCCGGATACGAGGGATATGTGAAAAGCATCGTACGGCTAGTGATGGCTTCTTCCTCTCCCACCTGTCCTTCACCGCTCCGAGTAGCAATGCCCAGCCCTCCGGTAGCGGCACAAACCATGACCGGTTTGTTTCCGTCTACGTCGCTTTTCATGCCAACGCCCGGCTCATCGGCACAAGCTGCCGTCCACAGCAGCAAAACTGCCGCCATACATATTCTCGCTTGGATATAATATCTGTTTCTCATATCGTTCCTATGGTTGTGTTTTGGGTTTGACGGGCACCAACTCCATGTCTACCTCGGCTTTGCTCCACGGCTCCAATATCGCCGTCAGCACCACCACCTCGTGGGTGACGGCATCGATGGCCAACGACAAGTTCAGTCGATGCCCAGCCTTTAAAGAAATCTCCGCCTTATTGGGCACAAATTTATACAGTGTGGTACCTTCGTTACCATCGTTTCTCTTTACGTTAAAATAGAGAAAGTCTTTTCCCTCGTTCAACAAACTCTGCTCCGGCACGATGGCCTGAAAGAGGTATTCCTGATAGCGTGCTTCCGTATCGTCCGTTTTGACCGGAGAAACCGTGCGCCGCATGATAACGTTCTTTCTCCTATCAGAACCGGCCTCGGTCTTGTCATCGGCATCCGACACACGGACAGTGCGCCGCCCGTCGTTGTCGATGACCTCCGAATAGCTCACTTCGTATGCCCGCAACATACTGCGCAAATAGGCACTCTGCACCGCTTCCGGTGGGAAAGGTCCCTCTGCCGGATTGTCTCCCACAGGAAGTTTCACCTTCACCTGCACCATGGCAAACGCATGATGGAAGGTGAGGGGTACCCTTTTTCCGCGCTCGCTCAAGAGCTGACGCCGATAGGCTATCAGCATATCGGCCTCATCCAACGCCCCCTCTGCACTCTGGTCATCAGGCACTTCGTCCAGATAATGCTTGCCGGGAAAGTGTACGGCCTCGAAAGGGAAATAAATGGAAGTCGGGACAAGCGTAAGCCAGTTGAAGCCCTCCCCCTCCGCTGCAGAAAACTTATAAGGATATTCGTCGGAGCCTACAGTATCGTTCGTATGCGTATATCTATAGGTATAATAGTTTCCATACTCGTCCTTAAAGTTCGGCTGAGAATAATTCACCGGACAGTAGACGCGGATTTCATCGCCCTCATGAAAATATTCGGACTCATAAAGCGCATTCTCCCCTTGGCCCACTATGGCCCGGAAATGCACACCCGAATCCTCGCTCTCCGACACCGCCATCTCTTCGGGAGAGGTGCAAGCCCCGAACAGCAGGAACCCTATCGGTATGATATATTTCAGTTTATCCATAACCCTTGCCATCTTTATTGTTATATGCCGCCCGGCGTCACTTCTTCCCATCCTCCGTCTACCGGTTTGTCGTCTATCCAGGTGGTCACCCTTACGTCCAGAGAGTTGTCTCCCGGTTCAGGCCATTGTCTGATTCTCGCCTTGATTACCACATGCGTGCCGCGTACCAACGATTCCAGATTGGGCAGCTTGGCCGACACCGATACGGGATTTTGATCCGCACCCTCCTCTGTTTTGCGGATTTTCAACGTCAGATAATACTCCTGCACATTATTCTCCTGTGCATCATCCTTCTGTACATCATCCCTCTTCACATTGCCCAGAAACTTGGTTTCATGCAGATAATAAGTATTTTCATCGGCTTTTGGCTGCCCATCATCATACTTAATAGCTATGGGCTTTTCATACACATGGCTATAACCGTGAAATCCGGATTCCGCCGGCACTTCATAATTTCTCACCCATTCCTGTGCGTCTGTCGTCCCGGCTAGGTTCACCAATTTGTCCCACTCGCTGTCGTTCATGCGGGGCACCAGATACGATGTCTTGGCCAACTGGTCTATCTTCCATTCCAACACCTCCATGGGAACAGCATTATCCCCGTTCTCATAGCTCAAGGAGAATTTCACGGGCACATAGGCCAGTTCCACAGTCACTTTCGTGAGGTAGACATGCGTGACCCGAGTGATAAAATCCTCCATTCCGTTATCCACCGAAAGCGTGATGTGCTCCTTGCGCGAAGCGATAGGAACCTTGCCATGTTTGGAGAACGGGAAGTTTCCGGTGCCGTCGGTCAGCTTCAAGCTGTCCAGCTCGGTTATCATTTCCGCTCCCGGCAGCGTGACTATATCTTGAATCAGTTCTTCCGAGTTGGCCAGGGCATACAATATCTTTTTACCCACCGTTGTCATGATGCCTTCCTTTTTATATTCATACAGGAAACGGCTATCTTCGGGGACACTGTAATTTTCGACGTCCATCAACTCGTTGAACTCTACGTTCTTCGTTTTTTCATCCAACAGAATGACGCGCAGTTCCTTCACCTTTTCACAATCGGGCACATCCCTTGTCGGTGCGAAGAGTGCGACATTCAGTTGCATTACAACGGACTGCGGCACACGAGCATACGCATCGTCAAATCCGGACTCTTCTACGGAGTCCTTGCAACTGCCCAACAGCAGGGCCATCCAAAGAATGCCCCAAGACAGACTGCCATACAGAAGATTATGAACCATCGTTTTTCTCATCTCTTATCAGTTACATTTAATTTCTACCGATCGGTTACGTACCTGCCAACTCAGTACGCCCACAGTCACATTAACATACGCCCAACGGTTTCCCCTCCTTATTATATAAGAAAGATCAAAGTTCCTCGAACTGCACCCTCACGCTCCAATTCAACACACTGATGCCGATGTTCACGTAAGCCAGCTCGCCCCCCTTCAGGAAGAAGTCCATCTGGTAATCGTACCCCCTGTCCAGAAATTCCTGTGGCGAGTAACGGTAGATTTCCTCCGAGCTGCGCAGGCGCGACAACATGTCGGGCAAGTTCACCCGTACGATTTCGTTGCCGTTGCGCTTGTCTGTAATGGACAACACACCATCGTCCGCCGGATCCTCATGGTACATGATGCGGGAAGTCATGAAGTCCGCATGGGCTATCTTGCCCATAACGGCCTCCGTATCGTCCGAAGCGGCACGCACCGGCGTACGGTCGTCCGTATTCCACGTGTCATGGGGTTGGTAAACCACTGGCCCCATACTCTCGTCCACCGAGTTATCCCAACGAAGCTGCATGTTGCGGTCCACAATTTTCATATCGTAATTCTCCACGTCCATATCCGTAGGGTCATCCAATTCACGGAGTGACACGTTAATCTTCTTTGTGTTGCGCATCAAAGAGATTTTATGGTAAGTGGGACGCTGTCCGAACACTTCCACCGGGGTACATTCCATACCGTGCCATATAGTGTCGAGTGGCAGACCGCCGTTGTCCACCCAATTCAACGTTCCGCCGGAAAAAGTACGGGATTCGCACTCCAAATGCACGCCCACCTCGCACAGGGAATCACCGGACTCGGGCAAAGCCCTCAAAAAGCGGGCACGGTCTGAAGCAAGCATGTCGTCATAACAACATTGCCCTGCCAATACCAGAAATTGGTAACGGCCCGGTGCCAGGTCCATGTGCATGGCATAAAGCGGGTCGGCCAAAGGCCGGTAGTCCCCCTCGTTCTTCATCTCACGGCAGGTCACATAATGCCCCGTTTCGTCAAACACATACACGCTCACCGCCCCCACGTGGTCGTTGAACATGTCGGCACGCTGCAGGTTATAGTCATATTTAAACGACAAATACAGCCCTGTAGGACAGTCCTCCGTCTCGTCGTGCATCATGTCGCAGGACACCGTCAAGGCACCGGATATCAACCCGCACCACACTGCAAACCATTTTTTAATCATATACCCCATAAGACTTATCTTTTCGTACTACATTCACATTATTCATTTACTATATGTCGTGGGAGTCCCCTATCGGGACTTGCCTCCTTATGTTCCATTCCGTTGGGAGCGTCTCCTTTTCACCCTGCCTTTAAAACGCACGGTGTCCGCACCGGATGTCTTTCCCGTCGTCACCCCCAGCCTCAACGGTACCGGCCGCTTCCTTTCACGAAAGCCTTCGGGGAGAGAATTGTTTTTAAAAAGCGGAGGATGCGGCCGCCGAACCGACCGACATGCCCTCCACTATGATTATAAATTAAAGATCTACGTTTTGCTGACGTTTAGCCCAAGAAAGGATATTCACCTGAATCTTCACAAAAGCTTCTTTGGGATCGTCCCATTCGTCTTCAATAGACGGTACTTCCGCATCACCCGGACCGCTGACAGAAGTCACGCTCAGTTCGTACCAGTTGTTACGGAGTACGCCGTAGCGTCCCAAATGCTTTGCTTCAGTATATATATTTTGTTCACCACTTATCGCATACGGAGTCAAATCGTCACCGAAATGTTTGATCAACGCCTTGTAGTAGCTTTCACCGGCCTTGAAGTACTTGATGGTGCCCATACGTCCGTCGATAGATTCCAGATATTTATTATCGACCGACGCGTTTTCTGTCTTCTTTCTGTTACCGTCATCTGCTGCATCATCATAAGTTTTTTTAGTAACAACCTCCCATTCATCTGTTCCAGTTTTGCGACGCTCATATTTTGTATAGGTTATCGTTCCACCTTCGGCCATAGTATATTTACCACCGGCTTTATTACCTCCTGCCTCAGTAGGCAGGGTTACCGTCACCGCATTGTCCGTTTCATCAAAAATACCCAACTCCAAGCGCTCAGCTTTACTCATGGATGCTAATACTTTCTTCTTCAACATTTCCTTATCGTAGATGGAAGCAGTCGTACCCAACTGGTAGAACGTGCCGTCTTCGTCTGCATTTCGGGGTACATACTTGGCTTTGAATATCACGCGGGTTGTAGCATATTCAGCTTGATTGTCGGTGTTGAACGTGTTCTCCAAGCAATATTGAGGGGCTTCCGGGCCGAACTGAGTGAATGTCACTCCCGCATTATCTTCCAACACGTTGAACTTCTCTTTCACTTCCGTCAACTGAGCGTCTGTCAACTCCTGACCACCTTTCACCGAACCGGTAACAGACCAAGCATAATTTCCGTCTACTCCCCAATATACACGATAGGGATCAGCAACAGTTCCGATGAAACGCGTTTGAGTGGCACTCCCCACTAAATAATCTTTCCATGTATCGATACCGGTCACGTCACGTACCAGTTTTGAGGTCTTGTTCGTCACGTCCAAAGCCCAAGCTGTCATCGTCACCTTGTCGCCCTGATACGATTCCCCCGTGACATCCATTTCTCCACGAGGTTCGGCCAAAGTAACCTTAGCCATACCGCGTTCCACGTAAATATCAGCAGCCTCCACTTTTTCCGCTTCTGCTTTCGTCGGTTTGATTTTGTCCTCAATGGGCACCAACGTGGTAACCTTCGTTCCTGCCGCATCAGAACTGATAGGAGCATTTGCCATGTAGAAGCCGTCACCCGTCATGTCAGCCACGTTCATCGCGCTGGCAGTCAAAAAATCTCCGAAAGTCATTGCTTTTTGTTGCGTATCTCCGAATTCTACCGAACCATCGGCATTAATCGCAAAACGATTGTTTTTGTTCAGCACCACCAAGGCATAACGCTTATCCCCAACTTCGGTCAAGGCCGGCACTTCCTGAACCATGTTGGCATACGTGGTCACATTTCCACCTTGCGGTTCCCACGGCTTCAGATCAGAGATGTCGTACGCCTTCAATAAAACAGCCTGACTCTCCCCTTCATCATCACCTTTCTCAAACACGAGGAAAGCAGCGTCTTTCACATCATATTCACTATCCATACCGCCATCGAACACATCGTTCGCAGCACGGAACGATGCTCCGGACACCATCGGGAGATTGATACTCACCGCAACAAACCCTTCATCAGGCGATGTCGTTGTACCACCGCCATTCGGACTTTCCGAAATGTCGTCATTTGAACAAGCTCCCAGCAACAGCCCTGCCATCGCTAAGGGAAACAAATACTTTTTCTTCATAAAAAATAAATTGGTTAATAAATAAGTGATATAATAAGATTACATCTTCAAAAGTCACTCCATATCCATCAGCCTCAGGTTCTCCGTCGCCGCCTTCACTCCGGCCTGGCCCGCCTGCCCGAACAGGCGGCGCGCTTCGTCCTCACGCCCTTGCCTGGCAGCCATCACTCCACGGGCATGCACCGCTTCGGGCAAGTTACCGGCTTTGGCCAGATAGGCTTCCGCACGGTCGTACAGCCCCGACTCTATCATCGCACAGGCCACATTAAGATTGGCCGTCGGGTCGTCCGGGAACATGCGCACGGCAATTTCGAACACTTCGTTGAACTCCTTACTGCCAGGCTCGTAGGTCTGCGCCACCAGAAACATCTCTTCCAACGAAAGCTGCTGCGGCTTGGTGTAAAGCAGGGCCTTGGCCTCTTCCACAGAGAAGGGGCGTACATGGTAGGTCACGACATAGTCGGAATGGCGCAAAGCCGGATACCAGGCCTGCAACATCATCCGGTAGTCATCGGGATACCTCGACTTGATGGCCCATTCCCTGGCGTCGGGATCCATGTCGCGGTCTATCCATTCCAGGATTTCCTGCTTGTGGGACAGGTTGCTGTCTTTCACGTAACGCCGCAGGCCGTCCCAATCCTCGGGAGTGTACTCCACCTTGAACAACTTTTCGTCCAGTTCCAGCAACCTGCACACATAATCCTTCAGCATCAGGGCGCGGTTCTCGGCCAGATAGCTGTTGTGTTCATACGTGTCTTCGGGCGAAGCATACCCGTGTATGCTGATGTGCGTGATGGTAGTGTTCCGGTCTTCCCTCACCACGTTGATGGTACGGAGTATCTTCTCCAATTCCTGCGGATTGTTGCGGTAGTCCGGGTAAAGGGTCGTTTTGTTGACAGGAAAATCCAAATAAGCCCTGCCTTCCTCATGCCGTTCTTTCCGCGCTTCAGCCTGCGGGCGGATGTAAGCCGTGCGGTAGTTGCGCAACCGCTGCAACACAGCCGTGTTCTGGTCCAACAGGTCGCCGCAACCGCAAAGGTCCTCGGCCAACACGACGTTAGCGTTCTCCATCCAGCTTTCGTAGGGCAACACCCCGGTGTAATGTACCGCCTGCTCCTTACCGTTCCTGCGGCGTACCACCACCGGATTCCCGGCAAAGTCCTTGCGGGCGAACCGCTCGTAGGATATTTGCTGACGACGCCCGTTCACCACCACGGGAGACATCTGCCGGACATTGCCACTCCCCTTGACCAAAGGAGTGAATACGAAGCGGACATTGGAAGGCAACTTCAGGTCATCCAGCCTCAAATCCATATCCACAACCAAATTACTCCCGGACCTCTCCACCTTCAGGTTTTCCAAGCCCACCGCATTTCCCGCCATGCGTATGGCCCCGTCCTGCGCGCCGGAAGGGATTGCCATACCGGCCATACATATATATAATAGAAATCTAAAGTTTTTCATACGCCATAATTTAATATCAGAACACATAAAGCACACTTATCGCCAACTTGGTAGGACCGAAATAATTGGCATGGGAAGACTTGAGCTTCTCGCCGCACTCGCCGCACTTGAATTTGTCGTACCGGATGTAGTCATACCCCACACCGAGCGAAGCCTCCAGGTTCCAATGCCTGGACAAGGGCCACTGGTAACCGGCCGTCACACCGCCGCCCGCATACCAGCCTTCGTAACGATGGGTAGACAAATCATCGAACAGGCCGAACGGAAGGTCCACATCGCCGACGTTAAACTCGCCGCCCATCAGATGCACACCGAGAAACCACCCGTTGAAAGCCTCGCAAAACCAATAACGGTATTCGGGCTGAACCACCCAATGCTTCAAACTTTTCCCTCCGGAAGGCTCCCAAGGGTTGAGCCCGTAAAACAACTGCACCGTATGCTTCCGGGCTATCGAGGCCTCAAGACCGAGGTTGGGTGTCACAGTAGACCAATACAACAGATTGGTCTTGAGCGCCACGTTTTGCGCAACGGCCGCCCACGACAACCCTCCAACTAAAATTGTGAACATCAATAATCTTCTTATCATAATACATCAATTGAATAAGATAATACTCCGTTTGAAACACGAAAAGGCTGTTTCCCCCTGCCCGAAAGCAAAGAAAAACAGCCACAACCAACCTCCTTGCGCATGGAATACGCAAGATACCTTACGGTGTCAGCACACAAACCAGTTTCCTGGTTTGCATATATATAAGCATAAAGACTACTTAAATGTGTGTGTGTGTGTGTGTGTGTGTGTGTTTATAAATTAAACACATATACACAAGCGTTTTTTGATACTTTAACAAAATATCTTTTGAAAGCTGTGGCCGGTCACAACCCACCGTCCAGAAACTTTGTGTTTCCGGTGTCCGGACATATCGTCCCACATGGCATATCTGTAAAAAGGCTTTCATTCCGTTAGTATCAAATTCATTCTTTCTGTCCGTGCCTATGCTTTAGCATTATTTTTACACGAACAACAATGCAAATAAAAAACATTTTTTTCAAATGAACAAATCTTTTTCTGCCTTTTTTTAAAGAAAACAGCATGTAAACTTCAAAATTTTTC
>OHYA01000522.1_pt1 | contig 17929 bp, 15 predicted proteins | sample 1580051 | NCBI WGS metagenome assembly OHYA01 (sample SAMEA3882554, study PRJEB24775) | human gut metagenome | biome: human-associated habitat; feature: intestine environment; material: feces | place: Netherlands | collected 2009/2010 | reverse complement strand
TGATGTAGTCGGTGACACCTGCGGTGGAGCAGTGTGCACGGTGGCAGCTGCCGAAGGCGTCGTCCACATAAGCATCAGCCAGAGAAGCCAGCTCCTCGCTGAACTCGGGCATGTTCTTGGTCTCTTCCTTGCGGAAACGGGTGTTCTGCAGCAGAACGACGTCGCCGTTGTTCATGGCAGCCACAGCAGCCTTTGCGTTCTCGCCCACAACGTTGTCGTCATCGGCAAACACAACGGTCTTGCCCAGCTTTGCGCTCAGAGCCACAGCAACGGGAGCCAGGCTGAACTTAGCCTCGGGGCCGTTCTTGGGCTTGCCCAGGTGGCTGCACAGGATGACCTTAGCGCCATCGTTGACCAGCTTCTGGATGGTGGGCAGTGCTGCGTTGATGCGGTTCTCGTTGGTGATGACACCGTCCTTCATCGGGACGTTGAAATCGCAGCGGACAAGCACCTTCTTGCCGCAGTAGTTCTGATCGTCGATCGTCTTCTTACCTAAACCCATGGTAAAAACTCCTCTCAAGTTATAATTCTGAACCAGAGTCTCGCTCACAATCGGGGCGTTGCCCCGTACAGTTACTATTATAAACAAAAACTGCGTGCATTGCAAGGATATGAGATAGATAATTGTTTAACAAACATTTGCCATTGTTGCACGGAAATGTGTCTATTTTGCCCGAAGTGCGGTTTTTTCTGCCCGCAGACGCCGGAAATGCTGTTTTCCTTCATGACAAAAGGGGTCGAAAAACGCCCACAGGCGTTTCTCGACCCCAAATAAAAATAATTTTTCCGCTGTTGATGCGTTATGCAAAATATTCCTGTGCGCGGCGAGCGGCATCGTTGATGCAGTCCCGCAGCTGGTCCAGCGTATCAAACTTTTTGCTGGGGCTCAGGTAGGCGTGGAACTCCACCACCGGGTCGGTGCCGTACAAGTCGCCGGAAAAGCCCGGGATAAAGGTCTCGCAGGTCACCTTGGTGGCATCATCGTTCACGGTAGGGCGGCTGCCCAGACCAGTGGCCGAGGGATACCACACCCCGTTGATGCAGGTGCGGGTGATATAAATGCCGCTGCGGGGCATCTGGAAGCCCTGCGGGTACAGCTGGTTGATAGTGGGCACACCGAGGGTGTGCCCCAGCCCTGCCCCGTGCTGCACCGCAAAGCGGATGGCATAGGGCATGCCCAGCATGGCGTTGGCGGCCGGGATGTCCCCGCCCTCCAGCGCGGTGCGGATGCGGGTAGAGGACACCGGCTTTTCCTCAAACTGAGCCATGGGCACCACCACTACCTCTACCCCAAGAGGGGCACAGAGGGTGCGCAGCAGCTCCGGGGTACCGGCAGCCTTTGCGCCAAAGGTGAAGTTCTCGCCGCAGAACAGCGCCCGGGCGTGGCAGTTTTCCACGATGCCGCGCACGAACTCCTCCGGGCTCAGTGCCTTGATCGCCTCAAAGTCCGGGGTGAGGTAATACTCCACCCCAAGACTGTGGATCAGAGCGTGCTTGTCCTCGGTGGAGAGCAGGCGCTTGCCCTTCATTTTATTTTCCACCGGCAGGCGGAAGGTGAACACCGCCGGAGCTGCATCATGGGTCTTTGCCCATTGTACCGCCCCTTCGATCACCGCCCGGTGGCCGATATGGATGCCGTCAAAGTAGCCCATGGCCACGGCGGTACCCTTTGCGGGCTGTGCCAGCGGCAGCGGGGCAAACTGAGAAATGATCTGCATGGGTCTTGTTTCCTTTATTGCTCAATTACGTTCCACGAACAGTTTTTCCACCCGGAGCACCCCGCCGGTAATGTTGGCAAGGCCAAGGAACTGCCCGGCGGCGCTGCGCACCCGGTAGCGTCCGTCTGCTGCGGGGTAGCGGCTGGTGGGGCAGCCGTTGTACAGGTGCTGCTCCACCCATGGCTCCACCATCAGCAGCGGCAGCGGGGTGAACACGCTTTCCACCGGCAGCATCAGTGCTTCCAGCGCAGCAGTTCCCTGCTCCTTTGCTGCAAGGATCTCTTCCAGCGTGTGGGCGTCTGCTTCGGTGTACAGACCGGCAGCAGTGCGGCGCAGAGCGCTCATGGTGCCCTTCTGCCCCATGGCGGTGGCAATATCCTCCAGCAGGGTGCGGATATAGGTGCCTTTGGAGCAGCGCACCGTCAGCACATACTCGTTTTCTTCCGGACTGCCGCCGTACTCGATGCCGTAAATTTCAATAGGGCGCGCCTTGCGTTCCACGGTCACGCCCTCACGCGCCAGCTTATACAGCGGCTGACCGTTGATCTTGACTGCCGAGTACATGGGCGGCACCTGCATCTGCGGGCCGATAAACTGCGGCAACACAGCCAGCAATTCCTTCTCTCCGGCGGTGACGGGGGCAGTCTCCAGCACCGTGCCGGTGCTATCGCCGGTATCGGTGCGTGCGCCCAGACGCAGGGTGGCGCGGTAGGTCTTGTCGTGGTTCAGCTGCAGATCCACCGCCTTGCTGGCACCGCCGCAGAACACCGGCAGAACGCCGGTGGCCATGGGGTCCAGCGTACCGCTGTGCCCCAGCTTGCGTGTACCCAGCACACCGCGCAGCTTTGCCACCACGTCAAAGCTGGTCCAGTCCATGGGCTTGTCTACGATCAGGATGCCCTGCATCATGCTTCCTCCTGCGGTGCGTCCAGCTCGGCTTCCACCTCTGCAAGGATCGCGTTTTTGGCGTTTTCAAGGTCGCCCAGCAGCTCACAGCCCGCTGCGCGGGTGTGGCCGCCGCCGCCCAGCCGCCGGGCAATGGCACAGGCGTCCACGCCCTTTGCGGTGCGCACGCTGATGCGGTAGCTGCCGCCGGGCTGCTGGCGCAGGGTCAGACCCACCTTGACTCCCTCGATGCTGATGGGCAGGCTGGTCAGCTCTTCCAGGTCTGCCGGGTCCACGCCGGTCTGCTCGATCTCATCCCGGGTGAGGTAGATCAGGGCGCAGCGGCCGTCCAGATAGTACTCCAGATGGTTGCGGGCGATGCGCTCGGCCTCCATGCGGGCACGGGGCTTTGTGTCGAAGAGCAGGGTGTTCAGCTCCTCCACATGACAGCCGGCCTCAATAAGCTTTGCCGCCACCGTGTGGGTGTTAGCTGTGGTGGAGGAGAACTTGAAGCAGCCGGTGTCGGTGGCAATGCCGGTGTACAGACAGTCCGCAATGTGGGGGGTGATGGGCACGCCCATCTCCACGATGACCTGATACAGCAGCTCTGCTGCCGCAGCGGCACCGGCATCCAGAAGGGTAAAATCGGCATAGCCGTTGTTGCCTGCGTGGTGGTCGATGCACAGGTCTACATGGCGTGCAAACTGCGGCACACCGTTATTTTCGCCAAACAGCTGCAAACCGGCCACGTCCACCGCGATCACGGTGCGGGGCTCGAACTCGCCCTTGAACAGCCGTGGGTTCGTAAAGGCGTAGCGGGACGGAATGGCATCGGAGCAGAGCACCGCCGTTGTTTTTTCCAGCGCTTTGAGCGCATAGTACAGGGCGCTGCCGCAGCCGATAGTGTCACCGTCCGGGTTTTTGTGGCACAGAATCAAAATGTTGTCCGCAGCCAGCAGGCGCTGCGCCATCTGCTGCACATCCAGTTGTTCTGTCATCCAATGATCCATCCTTTCCGCAAAGGCAGTCAGTCCTCGGTCTGTTCGGTATCAGCAGGCTGTGCTTCCTCCTCGCCGTTCACGTTCAGGCTGCGCAGCAGCTCGTTGATGTGGGCGGCGTAGGCGGCACCGTCATCCTCCACAAAGATGAAGCGGGGTGCCTTGCGGATGTGCATTTTTTTGCTGACCTCGGTGCGCACATGGCCTGCGGCACGGTTCAGCGCTTCGATTGCGGGCTTGGGGCCGTCTGCGCGGCCCATCACGCTTACATACACTTTTGCCACATCCAGATCCGGCGTCACGTCCAGACGGGTGACGGTCAGCAGACCGCCCTCCAGCCGCGGGTCCTTCAGCCGGCCGATGATGGCAATGACCTCGCGCTTCATATCCTGCGCAAGACGGCCCATATTTTTCTGAGACATAGTTTTCTCCAAATTCTGTCCGGCAGCCTCCCAACGCCTTGCCCCGGCCGGGGCAAGGCGGCATTTGTCTGCCAAAACGACGGATGAGGGCGCACGCTCCACACCTGCGAAAGATACGCCCTCATCAGTCTCACTTCGTTCGACAGCTTCCCCCGGACGGGGGAAGCCTTTTCTGCCGGGAAGCTGTTATATATTCGGTTTTTGCTTAGTCGCGGTACTCTTCCATCTTGAAGGCCTCGTATACGTCGCCTTCCTTGACGTCCGCAAACTTCTCCAGAGTCACGCCGCACTCGTAGCCCTCGGCCACTTCCTTAGCGTCGTCCTTGAAGCGCTTCAGGGATGCGATCTCGTCCTCGGCGATGACGATGCCGTCACGCACCACACGCACCTTGCTGTCGCGGGTGATCTTGCCGCTGGTCACGCGGCAGCCTGCAACGGTGCCCACGTTGGAGATCTTGTACACCTGACGTACCTGCAGTTCGCCCAGAGAGACCTCGCGGAACTTGGGTGCCAGCATACCCTTCATAGCGTCGGTGACATCGTTGATGGCGTCGTAAATGACGCGGTACATACGCATTTCCACCTTGGTGGCAGCGGCTTCTTCCTTGGCCACGTTGTCCGGGCGGACGTTGAAGCCGATGATGATGGCGTTGGAGGCATCGGCCAGATCCACGTCGGACTTGCTGATGGCGCCGACACCGGCGTGGATGACGCGCACGCGCACCTCATCGTTGGAGATTTTCTCCAGACTCTGCTTCACAGCCTCGGCAGAGCCCTGCACATCGGCCTTGACCACGATGGCCAGCTCCTTCATGTCGTTCTGTGCCATCTGGCTGAACAGGTTATCCAGCGTGACCTTCTGGAAGGAGGAGAACTGCTTCTCCTTGGCGGCAGCAATGCGCTGCTCGGCCAGTTCACGGGCCAGACGCTCGTCCTCAACAGCCTCGAACAGGTCGCCTGCTTCCGGCACTGCGGTCAGGCCGGTGATCTCCACAGGGGTAGAGGGGCCGGCATCGCTCAGCAGCTGACCCTTGTCGCTGCGCATGGTACGCACGCGGCCCACAGCGGTACCGGCAATGATGACGTCGCCGGAGTGCAGGGTGCCGTTCTGCACCAGAATGGTGGCAATGGGACCCTGACCCTTGTCCAGACGGGCCTCAACGACCGCACCCTTGGCGCGGCGGTTGGGGTTTGCCTTCAGCTCCATGACCTCAGCTTCCAGAGCAATGCGCTCCAGCAGGTCGTTGATGCCCATGCCGGTCAGGGCAGACACCGGGATGCAGGCCACATCGCCGCCCCAGTCCTCGGTGATGATGCCGTACTTGGTCAGGCCTTCCATCACGCGCTCGGGGTTTGCGGTGGGCTTATCCATCTTGTTCATTGCCACGATGAGCTTGACATTTGCAGCCTTGGCGTGGTTGATGGACTCGATAGTCTGGGGCATGATGCCGTCGTCGGCAGCAACCACCAGAACCGCAATATCGGTCATGTTGGCACCGCGGGCACGCATGGAGGTGAACGCCTCGTGGCCCGGGGTATCCAGGAAGGTGATGAGGCTGTCGTTGACCTTGACCTGATATGCACCGATGGCCTGCGTGATGCCGCCGGCCTCGCCTGCGGTGACGTTGGTCTTACGGATCGCATCCAGAATACTGGTCTTGCCGTGGTCAACGTGACCCATGACACAGACCACCGGGGGACGCTCCACCAGATCCTCCTGTGCATCCTCTTCCTGCGTGAACAGGCGCTCCTCGATGGTAACGTGCACCTCGTGCTCGACCTTTGCGTGGAACTCCTCTGCCAGCAGAGCTGCGGTGTCGAAATCGATCACGTCGTTGATGGCGTGCATCTCGCCCATCTGCATGAACTTGGCAATGACCTTACCGGCCTGCTGCTTCAGGCGGGTAGCCAGCTCGCCCACGGTGATCTCATCGGGGATCAGCACCTTCAGCTGGGCGTTGCGGGCCTTTTCCAGCTGGATGCGCTGCAGACGCTCGAACTCGGTCTCGCGCTTGCCCTTCTGGAACTGCTGGCGCTGGCGCTGGCCGCGCTGGGTGAACTTCTGCTTATTGCCCTGCGGGGTGGGCTTGCGGCGGTTCTCGGTGTTCTTGGTGGAGGCCAGATCATCGTAACGGGCGTCGAAACGGTCCACGTTCATATCCACAGTGCGGGTATCCACGGTGACCTGATTGTCCTCGCGGCGGACAGAAACAGCCTGTGCGGGGGCAGCAGTAGCCTTTGCGCCGGTCTCACGTGCCAGTTCGCTGAAGGAAACGGTCTTTTCCTCGCGCTTCTTATGCTGCTCGGGCTTCTTGTCGCCGTGCTTGCCATTGTTATTATTATTGGTTGCCTTGGGCTGCTCGGCCTTTGCGGCGGGCTGCTGGGGCTTTTTGTCAGCCTTGGTAGCCTCGGCCTTCTTTTCGGCCTTCTGGTCAGCCTTCTTCTCAGCCTTGGGCTCCTCCTTGGGAGCCTTGGCGCTGTTCAAAAACTCGTCCAGATTTGCCACGCTGTTGTCCTTGCTGAACTTTTCCAGCAGGTAGTTCAGCTCGTTCTCCTCCAGATTGGAGCTGTTCTTCTTGCCGGTGCTGCCCATAGCGGCCAGTTCGTCCAGTACCTTCTTTGCAGAAAGGTTCAGATCCTTTGCAAAGTCACTCACTTTATATTTTACGATCATTCGCTCATATCCTCCTCATTTTTGATTGCTCCGCAGTCCGATAGGCGGTCGAAGCAGAGCTTTGCGAGGTTGCGGTCGGTCACCGCGTAAACAGCCACGGGCTTGTGGCTGATATCGGCCAGCTTATCCTGCGTCAGCGGCATGGTGAACACGTCCACCAAGTCCCCCACAGCGTAGTTCAAACGCTGCAAGGTCTTGGGGCTGATGTCCGATGCGGTCATCACCAGCCATGCCTTGCTTTTGACGCAGGCTTCCTCCACGGCATCAAAGCCCATGGTCAGCGCACCGGCCTTGCGGCACAGGCTCACGGCCTGATACAGCGCCTCCTCCGGGGGCAGCTTGGGTTTTGCGGGGGCGTTATTCTTTTTTGCCATCGGCTGCTGCCTCCTTTGCGGCTGCGGCCAGCTGTACAGCCAGCGCGTCGTATACCTCGGCGGGAACCGGCTGCTCAAAGCAGCGTTCCAGCGCCTTTTTCTTTTTTGCCTTGGTCAGGCAGTCCGGGTCCGGGCAGAGATATGCGCCGCGTCCCGGCTTTTTGCCTACCAGATCAATGCTGATCTCCCCGCTGGGTGCGCGCACCACGCGCACCAGCTCCTTTTTGGGGCGGCTGGTCATGCAGCCGATGCACTGGCGGGCAGGGATCTTTTTTTGTGCCATCCGGTTTCCCTCCTTCGGCAGATGGTGCCGGGCTTATTCAGCGTCTGCTGCGTCCTTCTTGGGCTCCTCGTCCTCGCCGTAGTAGCCGCTCTCGGGACGGATATCAATGTTGTAGCCGGTCAGGCGTGCGCACAGGCGGGCGTTCTGACCCTTGTTGCCAATGGCAAGGCTCAGCTGCTGGTCGGGCACGGTGACGCGGCAGGAGCGGGTCTCGCCGGGCAGCAGCTCCACCTTGACCACCTTGGCGGGGCTCAGGGCTGCGGAGATGAACTCCGAGATATCCTCGCTCCACTTGACGATATCGATCTTCTCGCCGCCCAGCTTTTCCACAACAGCGGCCACGCGGGCGCCGTGCTCGCCGATGCAGGCGGAAACAGGGTTGACGTTGGGGTCCTTGGACCAGACAGCCATCTTGGTGCGGGCACCGGCCTCGCGGCTGATGGCCTTTACCTCCACAGTGCCGTCAAAGATCTCAGGCACTTCCAGCTCAAACAGGCGTTTGACAAGGCCGGGATGGGTGCGGCTGATCATCACGCGGGGGCCACGCTCGGTGCTGACCACGTCCACGATGTAGACCTGCAGGGTCTCGCCCTCGGTGTACACCTCGCCGGGCACCTGCTCGTTGCGGGGCAGAACAGCCTCGCCGCCCTTGCCCAGATCCAGCGCAACGATGCCCTTCTCGGTATCCACGCGGGTAACGGTAGCCTGCACGATATCATGTGCGCGGGACTGGATCTCGCTGAGCTGCTGGTTGCGCTCGGCCTCGCGGATGCCCTGACGGATGACGTGCTTTGCGGTCTGGGCGGCAATACGGCCAAAATCGCGGGTCTTGAGCGGGGTGATGATGCGGTCGCCCACCTCGTAGCTGCTGCGGATCTTGCGTGCCTCGGTCACACCGATCTCGGCGTGCTCGTCGTACCAGTCCTCGTCTGCCACGATATCCTGGATCAGTGCCACATCAAAGCGGCCGGTGTCGGGGTCAATATCCACACGGATGTGATCCTCCTCGACCTCGTAGTTCTTCTTGACGGCAATGATGATAGCCGCCTTGATCTTTTCGATCAGGTACTCTGCGGTGATGCCGCGCTCATGCTCCAGCATGGAGAGCGCTTCAAAAAAGTCCTTATTCTCTGCTGTCATTTTTCGGGTTCCTCCTATATATTTTGTTCTCTTTTCTCCATCAGAGACGGTACTTTTCAGTTGAACAGATCCTCGTCGTCGCACAGCTGCACGCCGGAGGCTGCATTCACCTCAAAGGTCACGGGGCCGTTTTCGGTCTCCAGCGTCACAGTGCTGCCCTCGCGGCCGGTCAGGATGCCGGACAGTTCCCGCACGCCGTCAGCGTTGGGGCGGATGAGCTTTGCCCGCACCTTCTGACCCTTCAGTGCCTCGTAGTGCTCCGGGCGGGTCAGCTTGCGGCCAAGGCCGGGGCTGCCTACTTCCAGATAATAGCTCTGATCGATGGGGTCTGCCTCATCCAGAATGGGGTCCAGTGCGTGGGACACCTCTGCACAGGTGTCGGTATCCATGGTGCCGTCCCGGTCGATGAGGATGCGAAGATACCAGTCCGGCCCTTCCTTCTCAAAAACCACATCCCACAGGCGCAGACCCATGCCTTCCACCGTGGGACGGACAAGCGCTTCCACTCTCTGCGCGGTGTTGCCGCCAGACTGCTTCGCCATAAAAAACCTCCAAACAAACAAGAAACGCGGACCTTGCGGCCCACGTTTCAGGTTAAACTATATCGTACTACTAGAATATAGCATACTCTTGCGATTTATGCAAGCATTTTCGCAATTTTTTTGCCGTTGCGCACCCTTTGGGGCTTTTTTACAGCACCCAGACGCCGTTTTCAAACAGCGGCACAGTGCGGCCATCGCGGCATTTACCGGTGATGCGGCTGTCCTCTGCACCGATCATCACATCCTCGTGCAGGGAGGAGTGGTTCATGCCGCGGGCTGCCAGCTCTTCCTTGGAAAGGCCGGTGCCGCCCACGGTGGTGCCGGGGTAGCTGTCGCCAAAGGCGATGTGGCAGGCAGCGTTCTCGTCAAACAGGGTGTTGTAGAACAGCTTGCCGCTGCGGTTGATGGGGCTGGAGGCGGGCACCAGTGCCACCTCACCGATGTGGCGTGCGCCCTCATCGGTGTCCAGCAGCTGACCCAGCAGGTCTGCGCCCTCGTCTGCGCCGTGCTCCACCACCTTGCCATCCTTGAAGGTAACGTGGAAATTCTTGATGAGTTGACCGTTAAAGACGTAAGGCTTTGTGCCGTAAACGATGCCGTCCACCTTATCCTTATGGGGTGCGGTAAACACCTCCTCGGTGGGGATGTTGGGCAGGAAGGGCACGCCCTTCTCGTTTTTGCTGCCGGCGCTCTCCCACACAGCCTGCTCCGCCAGACCCACGGTCAGGTCGGTGCCGTTGGCGCTTTCAAAATGCACGCTTTCCAGATCCAGGGCGTTCATCTTTGCGCCCAGCTCGTTCAGGCGGTCCAGATGCTTCTGCCACTCCCCTACCGGGTCGCCGCCGGTCACGCGGCAGGTGTCGAAGATCAGCTTCCACTGTGCTTCAATGGCGGCTGCAGTGTCCAGCTCCGGGAACATCTTCTTTGCCCACGGCTCTGCGGGCAGAGCAGCGATGGACCACTGCACCCGGTCGTTCATGGTGTACTCCCGCCACGGCTGCATAAAGCTGCGGTTCGCGCTGTTCACCCGGCTAATCTTGGCACCGTCCAGCCCGGCAAACAGTTCCGGGTCGTCCGCGATAAGGTGCAGTATGCACACACCGCCCTCGCTCTCGGCGTAGTCCAGATAGCGGCGCAGCTGCCAGCCCTTGTGATCGGTCAGGGCGTCCTCGCTGCCCAGCTCCATGCGGATGCGGGTAACGGCGTCATCCTGCCAGTTCACCTGCACGTCCCGCGCACCGGCCTCGTAGGCACTGCGCACGCACAGCCGTGCCAGCGGGGCACCTTCCAGCGGGCAGTTGATAATCAGGGTCTGCCCCGGCTGCGGGTTCACACCCACCCGGACGATAAAATCTGCATACTTCTGCAGCAATTCGTTAAAGTTTTCCACGTTAAAACCTCCTGTGGTGCATAGCCACCGTTGTTTTTTCTCAGTATACCGCGTTCCGGCGTTTCTGTCCACTATGGGCAGAGCTGCCGCTCACCCTTCTGATTTAAAAAAGGCGCGGGTCAGCTGCACCACCGTACCGGAAAGCAGCAGCAATGCAATGAGGTTGGGGATGCTCATCAGGCCGTTGAAGGTATCGGCGATGCTCCACAGCAGGCCAAGATCCATGGTAGCACCCAGAATGGCTACCAGAGCATACACCACAAAGAAGGGGCGCGCCACCTTGTTGCTCTTGCACAGGAACACCAGAAAACGGGAGCCGTACAGACCCCAGCCGATGATGGTGGAAAAGGCAAAGCAGCACAGCGCCACAGCGGTAAAAATGGAAGCCCAGCCGCCGTAGGTGGTGGTAAAGCCGGAGATGGTCAGCTCAGCACCCGCAGCTGCGCCGTAGCCGACCGGGGTGCCGCTGCACAGGATGACCAGCGCGGTCAGGGTGCAGATGACGATGGTATCGGCAAACACCTCAAAAATGCCGAACATGCCCTGCTTGACCGGCTTTTTGGTGTCGGCGCAGGCATGGGCGATAGAGCCGGTGCCAAGACCGGCCTCGTTGGAAAAGATGCCGCGGGAAACGCCCTTTTGCATACTGACGAACAAACTGCCGATGGTGCCGCCGGTAAAAGCAGCAGGGTTGAACGCACCCGCCACGATGGATTCCAGCACATAGGGCAGGCGGGAGAAGTTGAGCACCACCACGCCCACCGACAGCACAATATAGAACAGTGCCATAAAGGGCACCAGCTTCTCGCTTACGCTGCCAATGCGCTTGATGCCGCCCAGCAGCACCAGTGCCACCAGCACCGCCACAAGGATGCCCACGATGAGGTTGAGGGTGGGCAGAAAGCTGCCGCCCACCAGCCCGTATTCCAGCAGGGCGGTATCCACTGCTGCCACGATGGTATTCACCTGCGTTGCGTTGCCGGTACCGAACACGGTCAGCACGCCGAACAGTGCGTACAGCACGGCCAGAAATTGCCAGCGGCGGCCAAGGCCGTTTTTAATATAGTACATCGGGCCGCCCACCCACTCGCCGGTGTCGCTGCGCTCCCGGAAATGCACCGCCAGCGTCACCTCGGCAAACTTGGTGCACATCCCCAGCAGCGCAGAGCACCACATCCAGAACACGGCACCCGGGCCGCCGATGGCAATAGCACCCGCCACACCGGCAATATTGCCGGTGCCCACTGTGCCCGCCAGCGCGGTGCACACCGCCTGAAAAGGGGTCATGGCACCGTCCGAAGCATCCCGCTTGCGGAACATCCGGCCCACGGTGGTTCGGATGGCGTAGGGGAATTTGCGGATCTGCAAAAAGCCCGTGCGGACACTGAGCAGCAGCCCCACGCCAATGATGCACACCATGGCGGGGATGCCCCAGATAAAGCTGTTCACCGCCTGATTGACGGCGGCAATGGTCTCGATCATATACTTCCACATCCTCTGTAATATCTTGCGCACTGACAGTTTTTGTCAAAACACGAAAATTATTTTACCGTACTTTTCCCGTAGTGTCAATGAAAAATAGGGACGTTATGAAACGCCCCTATCAGAAATTCTTATTTTTTATGTGTGACCGCCCGGCGGTAGACGATACCGGAGACCATCGCCGCCAGCACCTCGGTAAGCCAGAAGGCGTGCCATGCGCCGTCTGCGCCCAGCCAGTTACACAGCAGTGCAGCCAGCGGCATGATGAAAATGACGTACCGGCACAGGGCGATGACCAGCGATTCTGCGCCCTTGCCCAGCCCCTCCAGTGCACCGGAGACGGTGGTGGAGACTGCCGAGATGACAAAGCCGATGCTGATGATGCGCAGCGCGGTCTGCCCGGCGGCGATGGTTTCGGGGTTCTGGGTGAACAGTCCTATCAGCTGCCCGGAAGCAACCTGACAGATGACAGTGCCCGCCGCCATGATGGCCGCGCTCATGAGCAGGGTCAACTGGAACAGCTTTTTCACCCGGGCGTGCTCCCGCGCGCCGTAGTTGTAGCCAATAAGGGGGCGCATGCCCTGCACGAAGCCGTTGGCGGGCAGGTACAAAAAGGTCTGCAATTTATAATAGATGCCCAGCACCACCACATAGCTCTGGGAGAAAGCTGCCAGCAGCCCGTTAAGGAAGGTGACCAGCAGTGAAGGCAGTGCCAGATTCAGGATGGCCGGAACGCCGATGGCGTACAGTCTGCCGTCCAGCGCTGCGTCCGGGCGCAGGCAGCGGCGGCGCAGCCGCACCGGCAGCTCGGTGCGCAGATAGACCACAAGGTAAACTACCACGCTGAGCGCCTGACCGATGCCGGTGGCCAGTGCCGCGCCCGCAATGCCCATGGCAGGCACCGGCCCAAGGCCGAAAATGAGCACAGGGTCCAGTAAAATATTGCACACGCAGCCGGTGATCAAGGCGACCATGGACACCTTCATGCGGCCCACTGCCTGAAAGATCTTTTCAAAGGCCAGCGAGACCATGTTCACGACCAAAAACAGGAACACAATGGTAGAGTAGGTGATGCCGGCGGCGATCAGCGTCTCGTCCTGCGTAAAGCGGCGCAGAAAGCCGGGCATGATGGCGATGCTGACCGCCATCATCACCACGCCGTGCACAAGGCTGAGCACAAAACCGTGGGTGGCAGCTATCTCGGCCTTTTCGCGGTCGCCCGCGCCCAGATACAGCGCGATCATGGCGTTGATGCCGATGCCAAAGCCGATGGCAATGGCGTTGGAAAAGTTCTGGATGGGGAACACCAGACTTAACGCGGTCATGGCGTCCTCGCTGATGCGCGCCACAAACAGGCTGTCCACGATGTTGTAGAGGCTGTTCACCAGCATGGAGACCACGTTGGGCAGCGCCATCGAGAGCAGCAGCGGCAGCACCGGCTTCTCCTTCATAAAAGTTTCGTTCATTGAAAAAATTCACCTGCTATCTGTAAAAGTTCAAAGCGTGGAAGGCGCAGCACCGGCCTGCAGCCGGTTTCCGGCGCACAAAAAAGCCACACAATGGCCCTTGTGAGGTCATTGTGTGGCGAAAAGTAGCAATGTTGCTGTAAAAATCCACACGGTTTTTATGATCGCGGCAGCTGTCCGCGATATGCAGCCTGCGCATTTGCGGGCTGCAACTCCAGCAGAATACCACATTCTCAGCGGCGTGTCAAGGGGTTTTGGTACAAAAGTATGACTTTTGTAATCACTTGACCATTTTTACAGCAGGCGCTACAATAAGGCAAACCGGCTCTGAGGGAGGGCATTGTATATGAAATGGATGATCGCATCAGACCTGCACGGCTCCTATTATTATGCGCAGCAGCTGCAGCAGGCCTTTGAACGGGAACAGGCCGACCGCCTGCTGTTTCTGGGAGACCTGCTCTACCACGGCCCCCGCAACGACCTGCCCCGGGATTACGCCCCCAAAAAGGTGATTCCGCTGCTGAACAGCCTTGCGCCCAAGCTGCTGTGCGTGCGGGGCAACTGCGACGCTGAGGTAGACCAGATGGTGCTCAATTTCCCGGTACTGGCAGATTATGCCGTGCTGCCGGTGGGGCAGCGGCTGGTCTACGTTACCCACGGCCATGTGTTCAACCTGAACCATCTGCCGCCCCTTGCCCCGGGGGACATTCTGCTCCACGGCCACACCCATGTGCCCGCATGGACAAACTTCGGGCAGGGGAACCTTTACCTGAACCCCGGCTCTGTAAGCCTGCCCAAGGAAAGCACCGCCCACAGCTACATGACCTTGGAGGGAAGCACCGCCTGTTGGAAGACCATGGAGGGCGTGTGCTACCACCAGCTGCAGTTGTGATAATGTTGTGATATTCCAGTTTTTGCCGGCAAAAGCCGGAAAAAGCCCTTGACGAACTGCCCGAAATGCTGTAAACTAAGTACAACCTTTAAAAATAGAGGGAGCTGTAAGCTTTGTACTGAACGCAGGCGGTGCAAAGTATCGCAGTAAACCCCATAAGGCATCATAAAAAGACACCGGAGGCTTTGCATCAGCTTCCGGTGTTTTTTTGTGCGCCGCCGGGCTATCTTTTGCAGCGCGGTCATGCTACAATAGAAAGAAAACGTGAATTGCAGGAGGAATTATGGATTTTTACGGAACCATCGGCCCTGCCTGTGCCGATGTAAAGCTTTTGCAGCAGATGGTGGAAGCCGGTATGACCGGCATCCGCATGAACCTTTCTCACGGGCCGCTGGCAGCGCACAAGGACTGGCTGGTGATGCTGCATAAAGCCGGGGTCAAAAAGTTGCTCATTGATTTGCAAGGGCCGGAATTACGCATCGGCCGTCTGCCGCAGCCGCTGTCCCTGACCGCCGGGCAGACCGTGCGTCTGGGCGTGCAAGGCATCCCCTGCCCTACCGCGCTGGTGCAGGGTGTGCAGCCCGGGCAGGAGCTGCTGCTGGATGACGGCAAGCTGCTGGCACGGGTGGACACCGCAGAGCCGGAAGCACTCGTGTGCACCGTAGTGCGGGGCGGAGTGCTGCAAAGCCGCAAAAGTCTGGCAGCACCGGGGGCGGATATCCAGATGCCCACCCTGACCGCCGAGGACAAGGAAAACCTTGCCATCGCCGCCGGTTGCGGCGTTACCGGGGTCATGCTGCCCTTTGTGCGCGGCGCTGCGGATATCCGCAACCTGCGGCAGGCGCTGGCAGAGGCCGGTGCACCGCAACTGAAAATTCTTGCCAAAATTGAAAACCTTGCGGGCGTACAGGCGCTGCCGGAGTTTTTGCCGCTGGTGGACGAGGTAGTCATTGCCCGGGGCGACCTTGGCAACGCCATGCCCCTGTGGGAACTGCCCCGCTGCCAGAAGCAGCTTTCTGCCGCCTGCCGGGCAGCCGGGGTACCCTTTATGGTGGTGACCCAGATGCTGGACAGCATGCACACCCGGGCTGTGCCCACCCGCGCCGAGGTGAGCGACATCTACAACGCCGTACTGGACGGCGCATCCAGCCTGATGCTCACCGGCGAGACCGCCGCCGGGCAGTACCCGGTGCAGGCCATGGAGTATCTGGTGCGCACCGCCCGCACGGCGATGTGACAGGAGCTGATTCAGAATGCCCTCCGCTGCGCTCTGGGCATTATCAGAGGAAAAATTATTTTTTATTTGGGCTTCCGAAAAGTCTGCGGACTTTTCGGAAGCCCTTTTTCACGGAAAGGGGGCGTGACCGAGAGATATTTTTCCGCAAAAAACGGCAAAGGGATAGCATCTTTTGTCTGCTTCCTGTATAATACAGGTAAAATCAACTGAAGTCAGAAAGGTTTATCGTTTATGGGCATCGTAGTCATCGGAGCTGTTTTTGTGGATATCAAGGGCTATCCCCTTTCCACCTATATCCCCGGCGGGCGCAACGCCGGACGCATCGAGCAGGTACACGGCGGTGTGAGCCGCAACGTGGTGGAGGATATCGCCAACGTGGAGCTGCGCCCCACCTTTGTGGGTCTGGTGGATGACACCGGCATGGGACAGGACGTCATCGACAAGCTGGCAAGGCACAAGGTCAACACCCGCTTTATCCAGAAAAAGCCGGACGGCATGGGCACATGGCTGGCCATTTTTGACAACGACGGCGATGTGCACGCCGCCATCTCCAAGCGGCCGGACACCACCCCGCTGACCGGCCTGCTGCAGGAGCAGGGCGACGAGATCTTTGCAGACTGCGATTCCATTGCGCTGGAACTGGACCTCGAAAAAGAAACGGTGAAGCAGACCCTGCGCTACGCCAAAAAGTACGGCAAAAAGGTGTTTGCCGTGGTCTCCAACATGAGCATTGCCATGGAGCGGCGGGATTTTTTGCAGAAGATCGATTGTTTTGTATGCAACCAGCAGGAGGCCGGGCTGCTGTTCTCGGATGACTACGACCACCTCTCCCCGGAAGAGATGTGCCGGGTGCTCACGGGCAACGTGCGCAGCGCCAACATTCCCAGCATGGTGGTGACCATGGGCGGGCAGGGCGCGGTATACGCCTGTGCGGACGGTGACTGCGGCATCGTACCCGCCAAAAAGGTGGACGTTATGGACACCACCGGCGCGGGGGACGCCTTCTTTGCCGGCACGGTCATCGGCCTGACCTACGGCAAAACGCTGGCAGAATCCTGCGAGATCGGCAGCCGTCTTGCTGCTTCGGTCATCTGCATCACCGAGAACGTCTGTCCCCGCTTCCGCCCGCAGGAGTTCGGGCTGGATGTACCGGTGGTGGACTGACGATTTAAACGGTTGGATTTTTGCGCAAAAACGCATTTTCCCCCTTGACAGAAGCGGCAGTTTCTGGTATCAATAAAAATGATAAAGGGGAGTAAAGGGCAGCCCGCCAGTCAAGGCTTTTTTCCGGCAGGCCGCTGCATGGCAGCGTCATCACGGCAGCAATGCCCGATGTCATGTGTTCGCTTGAGACTTTTGTCACAGATCTTACGCTGTGGCAAGGGTCTCTTTTTTTCTTGCCGCAGCATCAGAACAAAAGGAGGCAGAAAAAAATATGAATTTCTGGAACACATTCGCCGCGCTCTTTTCAAACTTCGGGGCGCTGACATGGCAGATGGTGGTCATGTGGGGTATCGGTGCCCTGCTCATCTACCTTGCCATCGTCAAAAAAATGGAGCCCAGTCTGCTGCTGCCCATGGGGTTCGGTGCCATTCTGGTCAATCTTCCCGCATCCGGTGCCATCACGCAGGGAGACACCGTTGGCCCCATCTCTGCCCTGTTCGAGGCAGGGATGTCCAACGAGCTGTTCCCGTTGCTGCTGTTCATCGGCATCGGTGCCATGATCGATTTTGGCCCGCTGCTGGAAAAGCCGTGGCTCATGCTGTTTGGCGCAGCGGCACAGTTCGGCATCTTTTTCACCCTGTTTCTGGCCGGGTTCTTCTTTGATCTGAAGGACGCCGCGTCCATTGCGGTCATCGGCGCAGCAGACGGCCCCACCGCCATTTTTGTGGCAAACACCCTGAAATCCCAGTATCTGGGCGCTATTATGGTGGCAGCTTACAGCTACATGGCACTGGTACCCATCGTGCAGCCGCCGGTCATCCGTCTGCTGACCACCCAGAAGGAGCGCCGCATCCGTATGCCCTACGAAAAAGGCAATGTCACCCAGCTGACCAAGATCCTGTTCCCTGTTGTGGTCACGGTGGTCGCCGGTCTGGTGGCTCCGGCCAGCGTGGCGCTGGTGGGCTTTTTGATGTTCGGCAACCTGCTGCGGGAGTGCGGGGTGCTGAATTCCCTGAGCGAGACCGCCCAGAACGTACTGGCAAACCTCATCACCTTGCTGCTGGGTCTGACCGTTGCCGGGCAGATGACCGCCGACAAGTTCGTCCGGCCGGACACTTTGCTTATCATGGCGCTGGGTCTTGTAGCCTTTATCTTTGATACCGCTGGCGGCGTGCTGTTCGCCAAGCTGGTGAACCTCTTCCTGCCCGAGGGCAAAAAGCTGAACCCCATGATCGGCGCGGCAGGCATCTCGGCCTTCCCCA
>OHYA01000503.1_pt1 | contig 18448 bp, 19 predicted proteins | sample 1580051 | NCBI WGS metagenome assembly OHYA01 (sample SAMEA3882554, study PRJEB24775) | human gut metagenome | biome: human-associated habitat; feature: intestine environment; material: feces | place: Netherlands | collected 2009/2010 | reverse complement strand
GCTTTCCGCAGGAAGCCCCCGGCAGGGCGCAACGCACCGGCTTTACCGGTGTATAGTTGCGCCCTTACTCCGTAAGGGATTCCCCGGCTACCCGCCCTTTCACGCTTTCTGCAACTATTTCCTTCATGCCACTTTGAGAAAATGCCTGTTTCAGAATGTCCATCACATCCTCGTCTGTCAGCACTTCCGGCCTTAAAAGGAAACTTTCCAGCATAGCTCCTCTGGTACAGAGCCGGTGCGTCCGTTCCTTCCGGGTAAGCTGCTTCACCTGGTGTTCCAGTATTTTTTCTTCATGCTGCGCCCGCCGCAGTCTGGCTTCGCCTTTGGCAATCTCCTGATTCAGCTTTTCCAGCTTCTCATTTATCATGGCAGCCCTCCTTTGGGAAGCAGCGTGTAAATGCGGTTTGGTTCTCCCACACCCCGGCGCACCCGCAGGATAAGCCCGATGTCCTCCAATTCTTTCAGGGAACGCTTCACAGTGACGGGGCTGCGGGAGAGGGCTGCCGCTAATTCCATGATAGGAAAACGGACAAACAAAATGCCGTTGCTATCCTCTATCCCTGCCGTAAGGGTGGTGTTCAGCAGACGGGCATACATGACTTTTGCTGTGCTGCTGATCGGCAGCCGAAGCATTGCGGCGGGTAGCGGCATACAAGGCGGCAGAACCGTGTCTGCGCTCTCAAATTCCATTTAACTGATTTTCTCCTTTCGCTTGGCTCGTTTTGACAGGTAATGGGGGCAGTCTATCACGACAGCCCGGAAACTCTGCTTGCACTTATGCTGGCACTTCCGGCACAGGTCGTTGTAGGCCACACGCCCCCGGTCATTGAGGAAGAAGGACAGCTCCAACTTCCGTTTCTTGCTCATTCTCGGCATAGTGCCTCCTATCATAGAAAATCCGCCCATTTCAGCCGTAACAACGGGAACAGGCGGATAAAGGTTTTTGGTGTCATGTTTCGGGGCGATTTTCAAGGAAAATACGGTCATAGAGCCGCTTGAAAAAGCCCCATAGTATCACGGACAGGGCGGACTACGCCCCGCCAATTTGTCATGTTTGGGTAGCGTTTTGGTGTCAGTTCTGCCGGGTTTCCCTGATGTCGTTCCTGCCCCTGAATCTCACAGCGGCGTTTCGTTCCCGTTGGTACGCTCGCTGCGGTCAAGGTTCCTCCAACTCCTTGCCGCAGGTCGTTGCGCTACATCGCCGGGGAGCATATCCCATCAGGCCGGTCATTCGATTGGAAATAATCCATCGATGAACTGACTTAATCATAGCTCATTTTTGAACCCTTTCCCGTATGTCCATAAAATAGGAAAACCGCCCCAAAATCGAAAAATTCCACGATTTCGGAACGGTATATGGTATAATAAGGAATAACAGCGGCAGCCAGCCGCAGGAAGGAGCGATGTGTTTATGAAAACCCGCATTTCCGTACAGGAACGCCTGAAAGATTTACGGGTGGAACGGGGCTTGAATCTGGAAGAACTGGCACAGGAAACCGGCATTTCAAAATCAGCCCTCGGCAGCTATGAAAACGACAATGATGAATACAAGGAAATCAATCACGGCAGCCTGTTGAAGCTGGCAGACTTTTATCAGGTGTCCGTTGACTATCTGCTCGGCCTTACCAACAATCGGAAATATGAAAACACGCCGATAGAAGAATTACATTTGAGTGATGAAGTCGTGGAACTGCTGAAAAGTGAACGCTTCAACAACCGGCTGCTGTGTGAGATTATCTCCCATGAAAAATTCAAGGAACTGCTGGCAGACGCAGAAATCTATGTGGACGGGATAGCAACCATGCACTTCCATGACACAAACAGCTCACTGGCTGCTTTACGGGCTATGATACTGGAAGAACATCCCGAAGCTACGGCAGACCGGGCAATCAAAGTATTGGAAGCCTGTCAGATAGAGGAAGAAGATTTCTTCTGCCATGTGACGCACAAAACATGGGATGCCATTCTCCACGACATACGCAAGGCGCACGAAAATGACAGCGAAAGTGCGCCGGATACCACGCCCGCCGATGAACTGATACGGGAAGTACAAAAGGCCATGCAATCGCCGGGGGACAGGGTTCAGCAATTCACGGAGATATTCTGCAAGGCGTTCCGGCTCAAATACAAGCGGCTCTCACAAGAGGAACGAAGCCTTTTGAAGAAGCTGTTCAAGAAATCCCCGCTGATAAAACAGTCCGGTATGAACTTCCGGCGCAGGCCGTGGAAATGAAAACTGCCGTTGTGGGAATGGTTGTTCCTGCAACGGCAGCTTTGATTATATATGAATTTGGAAATCCTGAAACTTAAACAATCCATTTCCCTGTTTGAGTTTTCCGGCTCTCTCTAATTGTGCAAATCCGGCTTCAATATCGGCTATCAAAGAAACGGGAATATCCAACTGATGGTGTCCGGGCAGAACTTTTTTTATATTGTATTTCCGTATTCGCCTTATAGATTGATAGAATAGCTTCGGGTCGGTAGTTGGGTAAAATGCGTCCAGGCTTCCCTTGTATATCAAATCCCCGGAATACAAATAGTTTCGTTCTGGTTCGTAAAAGCAACAATGTCCGGGAGAATGTCCCGGCGTGTGAACAACTTGAATTTCCCGCCCGCCTAAATTTAGAAAATCGCCATCGTGTAAAATTCTTTGTGGGATACCTTGAAAAATCTGATAAGCGTTAATATCAAAATCTCTTGGAAAATCACAAGGAAGCCTTGTCAAATTATTCTTCACAACTTGCAATGGTATCGGAAACCTGACCGATAGCCAGTCCTTTTCCGCTTCATGTACGGCGATATTATCAAAATACTTATGCCCGCCAATGTGATCCCAATGAACATGAGTTGTAACTGTCATAACAGGCAGCTTTGTCAGAGAGTCCACAATTTTTCTGATGTTGGAAACGCCTAAACCTGTATCAATGAGAATAGCATATTTTTCCCCACATAATAGATAACAATGTGTTTCTTCCCAGTGCTTGTATTCGCTAATAGAGAATGTATCACGGTCTATTTGCTCAATGGTAAACCAATTATCCATTCCGTATAATTACCTCCAGCAACTGAATTTCCAGTTAAAACCACTTTGCATTTTCATCTCTGAAATGTGGTATATTGCCATCTTTATAAGGGTCATACCGATTTTCGTTACAACCAAATTCTTTTAAGAGAGCAATCTTGCCATCTGGCGTCCATTCTATCAGTGACATTCCATCAAACGCTTCTACGTTACCGGCGTCCATCTTATTTTTGAAATACCATTCAACAATGGTTTGATTGCCTTTATGGAAAAATTGCTTGATGTCCCATTGCAAGACAGTTCCACGGGTATTCCATTCCTCAAACCAAAGTTTTATTTTCTTGGAGCCGTGGTACTCTGGCCCCCAACTTTCAATATATACGGCATTATCAGAAAATACATTAAATATACCCAAATCTTTTTTTGCAAGCCACATATCAAACCAAAGTCTGATAATTCTTTCTCTATTGTCCATTTCGCAGCGCCTTCCTTGTCAATTTAATTTTTCAGCGTCTTTGTCCTGCTCTAATTCAATTACATCCAAAATGCCACAATTCAGGGCTTCGCAGATACGAACCAGCGTTTCCATGCTGATGTTTTTGCCTTTACCCATGTTGGCAATCATATTTGTGGTAAGACCGGCGGCAATCCGCAAGTCCTCTTTCCTCATGTTGCGCTCAACCAGCGTGTGCCAGAGGGGTTTATAGCTTATGTGCATTTATCCTCCTGCCTTCCTCCCGGTTCCGGGGTTCCTGTTCCCATTATAACAAAGTTCTTGCTATTCCACAAACATTTCTTGACACAACCGCCGGTTCCGTCTGGATTGTGCTTTTCCTTTCTTTTCTTGATTACATCTACTTAGCCATAAGCTGCTTAATTCCCTGGGATTTTGCACCCGGGTTGTCGTTTCCATAACCTTCCATCAGGTTGATTACGCCCCAGACACCAAGACCGGCACCGATTGCAACGACCAGTGTCTGAAGGATATTGATTGCACTGCTAAAAAAAGCCATAATCAAATGTATGAACAAACGCTTTTTCTTATGGTCTGTAAGCGTTTGGCTCTACTCCTTTCCCTTTTATTCAGACCTTTTTGTACCCTTATCAGTAGTAGCAGGGTGCTCGAATTCTTTCTTTCATATCAGTCCTCACCTTCCTCAGCTTCAATCACTGATACGTCTTCTTGTGTTACAGTTACTTCATACATTTCAAATTCTGTATCTTCCGACAGCACCAGTCGGTGTGCCAGATACTTTTCGACATCAAACGCATTATTCTTATTAAAATCGGCAAGCTCTTTGTACCGTTTATGCTTTGTGATGTCATATTTGTTGCTTAAAAACGGCCGGACTCCTCGAAGCTGTAAGATACATTTTTCTCCATCCATGACCGCCAGCTCATCTCTACTCATCAGTTCTTTTCCAGTCTTTTGATAGTTCAGTCCATAGGACCGGTTGCTGCCTCTGGTGTCGGATGTGTTGTAAAGATCAATGGTTTCCTTTCCCAGGGTTTCTGATATTTCTTTCAGTGTGGAACTTTCCTTTCCGCCCAGGAAAAGAACGGTGTCACAGTTACCTGTGATCGTCTCAGCAGCATCCTTATAGATGGTTTTCAGCTGAGATTGTGACTGCAGAATGATAGAAGCGGAAATTTCCCTGCTTCGGATCGTAGCAATCAATTTGTCGAATTTTGGGATCTGTCCGATATTGCTGAACTCATCAAGAAGCAGCCGTACATGATAGGGAAGCCTGCCTCCATGCTCATCATCCGCTTTATCACAAAGCAGGTTAAAGAGCTGGGTGTACATAATCGCTACCACAAAGTTGAATGTGTCATCTGTATCACTGATGATGACAAACATGGCTGTTCTCTGATCGCCGATCATATCCAGTTCCATTTCGTCATACGACATAATTTCTCTTAGTTCCTGAATGTCAAATGGTGCAAGTCTGGCACCACAGGAAATCAAAATCGATTTTGCAGTTTTGCCGGCTGCAAGCTTGTACTTGCGATATTGCCTTACTGCAAAGTGTTCCGGATTTTCTGCTTCCAGTTCTTCAAACAATTCATCCACTGCATTTTTAAATTCTTCATCATCCTCCCTGGTCTCACTGGCGTTGATAAATTCCAACAGAGTAGAAAAGTTCTGTTCTTCCTCTGGTGCCTCATACCAGATGTATCCGATCAGTGCAGAATACAAAAGACGTTCCGCCTTGACCCAGAAATCTTCATTTGATTTTTCGCCCTCACCCTTGGTATTTGCGATAATGGTATTGACCAGCTTTAAGATGTCTTTTTCACTCCGGATATAATGGAACGGATTGTAATGCATGGACTTTTTAAAGTTGATCGTATTTAATACCTTGATCCGGTATCCTCCATTTACCAGCATCTTCCCGCATTCAACGATGATCGTTCCCTTCGGATCAGTGACCACATAGGACACGTGATCCGTCATCTGCATAAGATTGGGTTTTACATAGAATCTTGTCTTTCCGGATCCGGAACCACCGATGACGATCACATTCTTATTTCTGGCATACTTTGGGGCTTTTGGTCGGCTGTTCATGGTCAGACGTTCTGTTTCTGTGAGGATGACATTGTTTTCAAAAACCGGATCCATGAAGGGTTCGATATCTTTTCTATTTCCCCATCTTGCAGATCCATACTCCACACCCTGCCGGAACTTCTTTGCATTTTTAGAACGATAGTAGACCACCAGTTTTAATGCACCTGCAACCAGAACACCTACTGTAAGATCCTGCAAAGCGATACTTGGCAGCCAGCTTAAAAATGCCAGTCGGAAATTGACTAACATCACGCCAAGTCTCTGGACCATGCTTTCTCCCAGGCAATGCCGGTACAGCCAGGATCCTTTATCTGCTACATAGAAGATAAAGAAATATGGGAGATTTAAGATCACCAGCCGTTTGACCTGGATCTTCTGTAATTTCTCCCGCATCATCGTTCCTGACCTCTGGATTTTTGTCTCTGCTTCACACGCTGGCGGTGCTTTGCTTTTCTTTCTACAGATTTCTGCAGTTTCTTTCTGACCGATGGTTTCTTCACCTGTTTCTTTTTTAGTTCTACTCCGGCATATTCCCGGAAAGCCGCTGTCATCACATCCACATCTTTTGCCTTAAAGAAGACCAGATATTTCGGTGGATCAGCACCAACTTCTTTCTTCAAGCTGTAATCAATGCCGTATTTTCTTGCCACACGGTCAAAGGATTTGATATTTTCATCTGTGATCTTTAAGTTGGAAAGCTGTACTCCCTGTGCATTCAGCTGCTTGATGGTCTGCTTTCCATGTGGCTTTTTCTTTTCAATCTTTTTTCGGGCTTTTTCCCTTCCTTTCTCCTGAGCCCGTCCGGTCTTTTCTGCCATTTTCACCTGCGTTGCTTTCTGTTTCCTGCGGTTATCCATTTCCAGGAACTTCCGAAGGGCTGCTTTTAGCACACTGGCAGTGATCTTGACTCCCTGGATGCTCAGGCTGATCACTTTCTGATTTACTTCTTCCTGCAATTACCCACGTCCTTTCTTTCCTTTCATTTCAGAATGAAGACGGGCAATACAATATCCGATGCATGGAACATGTTTTCCATACGGACAGCCACCACATGGTGTTGTTTTTACTGCTTTTTTCTTTTCCGGAAGCAGATAGTGGCACTGTTTCAAGCTACAGCCTTTCTTTTTGCCTCCCCACCAGTAACAGTACTTGCAGGACCATGGCTTTTCTTCGCTGTACTTTCTTCCCTCAATAGCTGCATTTGGTTCTATGATCAGATCTTTATTAGTCTTCATTCTGTTCTTCCTCTTTTCTCATGATTTCTGTCAGTTTTTTCTCTGCCTGACTTCCGGCAGCAATGAGACAATACAAAACTGTAAATATTGCCGCTGCTCCCAGAAGAGCAACAAAAATAATGATATTTCTCATGGTTTCTCCCATCTAAAAAAGCGTCCACAGATTCCTTTCGGTTTCCATGAACGCTCATTCTTATTTAATTAGTGTTTCTTTTTTCTCATAAATGCAAGGGCTCCTGTACCAGTCGCACCAATGCCGAGAAGCATAAACCACAGCCACAGATTGGTGTTATCCCCAGTCTTTGGTGAATCACTGACAGGTTTTCCACCTTCCGGTGTCTTTTCTGCCGGTTTTTCCTCATCCACCATGGTTACATGCTGTACTTCACCGGTATCCTTTACTTCGAATTCCACATCTTTTGCAACCAGATAGCCATCCGGTGCTGTTTCTTCACGGAGAGTGTATTTTCCGATCGGAAGCATTTCGATGTAATGTGCTTTCTCTGTACTGGTCCAGCTTTCCACAACTTTTCCATCCTGATCAAGGATTGTGAGTTTCGCTCCCGGAAGTTCTTTTCCGGCGATATCCTGTTTGGAGATTTTCACCTTCGTTACATCATCCTTCATCTCAACTTTCTGCACATCGGCAGTATCTTTGATCGTGAACTTCACGCTTTCAGCTGTCACGTAACCATCAGCAGGTTTTGTTTCAACCAGTGTGTATTCTTTTCCGACAGTCAGCTCACGGATCACATGTGCTTCTTTACCGGAAGTCCATTCATCCACGATATTTCCATCAGCATCTACCACTTTCAGCTTACATCCTGGAAGTTCTTTTCCGGTTGTCAGACTGGATTTGGTAAATTCAACGACGGTTGGCTGATTATCAAAGGTAAAATCATAAGTGACTGTCGGCTGATCTTCACCTGCATACTCAAAGGTAAATTCCTTTACTTCATCGTTGGTTACGAATCCGTCCGGTGCATAGAGCTCTTTTACATAGTAAGTTGCTCCTATTGGAAGATCTGCAACAAATGTGATCTTTCCTTCTTCATCCGTAGATTTCAGCTCAATGATCTCATCGGCTTCGATCAGGACTTTACCTGTTGTCTCAGACTTAATGTCTTCTTTGGCAAATAATCCAAAGATAGCGCCTTCCAATGTACGGTCAGAATCTTTTTCTTTCTTAAGTACATTGACTTCTACTCTCTGGCGGTTGTTCTGCCAGTCTTTGTCATAGACTACAACTGGTGTATTCTGATCCACGTAAGTCAGATCTACATGACGGATCTCACCATCCAGTACATGACCGTAAGCAGTTCCTGTTTCTTTCACATAGTATTTACCAAGTGGAAGATTTTCCAGTTTTGCAATACCGGTTTCATCTGTCTTGATCGTTGCAATCAGTTCATCCTTTTTATAGTAATCGTCACTGACGCCATCGGCAGCCTTAATGTCTTCCTCAGCATAGACTTCAAACGTAACATCTGTCAGCTTTCCGGTTACATAGTTGAAAATGTGTTCCACCACACCTTTGACCTTATCGGCCAGTGTAACAGAATCCAGGAATTCTCCCTTTTTGTTGATGATGAGTTCACCAACCGGTACCTCGTCCTTCATTTCCACTTTCTGAACCTCTCCGGTATCTTTGACTGTGAATGTCACATCATTGGCTACCAGATAACCATGCGGTGCAAACTCTTCATGTAGGGTATAAGTCTCACCCACTTTCAGATATTTGATCACATGCGGTGCATCTTTGGAAGATGTCCAGCTGTCTACCACATTTCCATCTTTATCCGTTACTTTCAGATAAGCTCCATCCAGTTCTACACCGGTTGTTGCATCTGATTTTGTGATCTCAACAGTTGTCGGCTGGTTCTTCTTTACGGATTTTAATGTTACTGTCTGTACATCCTGCCCCTGATAAGAAGCATCAAATCTCAGTACTTCATCAGAAGATACGAATCCATTTGGTGCTTTCAGTTCTTTTACATAATAGCTTCCAAGTGGAAGATCCAGTGTACATGCTGCCTGACCTTTTTCATCAGAAGTCATTTCCTGTAAAAGAGTATCTGCTTTGACGATCACTTTTCCATCTTTCGTCTGAATGTCTTTTGCATTGTAAATACCGAACACTGCTCCGGCTACTGTATTGCCTGTCTCAGCATCCTGTTTTTCGACAGTAATCGACACTTTCTGTCGTTCATCTGTGACAGAGATTTCTTTCTCGATCACTGCGGTATCCTGATCTGCATAAGCAAATTCGACATTTTCCGGCACCGTATTTAACACATAAGTGTCCGGTGCATTCTTCTCTTTGACATAGTATCTGCCAAGTGGAAGATTCTTTACAGTTGCATAACCATCTGTATCCGTTGTAACGGTTGCCACCAGTGCATCCTTTGCAAAGTACAAAGTTCTCTGTCCATCTGCATCTACCTGATGATCGGCAGTATAGATATCCTCTGCCGCATAGACTTCAAATTCAGCACCTGCAAGTCCAGCCATTTCATACTGGAAGTCCTTATCAAATCCCTTTAACACTTCACCCTGTTTATAGATCTTTAACTGACCTTTGACCGGGGCATTGGTATATTCCACATCAATGACTGCATCTCCTGTGACAGGATCGGTCAGATAAGCAGTATCTGTATCAACTGCAACTGTCACATAGTTTTTGGATATTGTGTACCCATCGGGTGCCGTCACTTCCTCAATCCGGTAGTTGCCAGGTTTCAGATTCTTTGGCAGTACCAGGTATCCTTCCTCGTTTGTGAAATAAGATTTGTGTACTGTTGGCTTCGGATAGGATGTTGTCTGTTCCACATATTTCTGATTATCCAGGTCGTATACCTTGAACTCAGTATTTGCCAGGAGTACAGATTTCTGTGTTTCTGCATCCTTTTTGATAATCTTTAATTTTGCTTTGAATTCTTTATCCAGAAGCACTCGCCATGTCTGCGGTGTATCCGGATGATTCTCTGTGATCTTCACTATAAAATCATCAACCGGTGCATAGTTGTGTTTGCTTGTGGTTTCTCTTACCACATAAGTTCCATATGGAAGCGGAATCGATCTTGCATATCCTTTTTCATCGGTAAACATTTCTGCCTGGCCATCTGCAGTCAGTACAACTGGTCTGGCTGAGTCAAAATCATAACTTCCATCTGCTTTTACTTTCAGATCACTGACAAGCCATGCTGAAAAACCAACTCCCTGCAGAAGATCTGCATCGGTCTTCCCGTTGTTTGCTGCCTTGATGATCTGAAATGGCTGTTTGATGACAGTTTCTTTACATACAGAAGTTCTTTCTACTGTCGGAACAGTAGCACCTTCGTAAGTACAGTCCACCTCATGTTCTGTCGGATCCAGTACGTATCCAACCGGAGCACTAAGCTCTTTCAGATAATACTTTCCAAGATAGAGATCCGATACAGAAGCTTCGCCATTCTTATCCGTTGTCAGGGATGTGATCAGGCTGTCTTTCTTATGGATCGTTCCGGTTCTTCCATCCGGATGAACAATATCTTCCCTTGCATAAAGGCCATATACTGCACCTTCCAGCGTTGCATCACCCTGTGCTGCATTCCCTGTCTCAGCATCCTGTTTTGCAATGTTGATCTTTGCATTTACACGTTTGTCTGTTACATTTTTGGTCGTTGTCTTTCCGATAGCAAGAGTCACATTATAAGACTTTGTATCGATCTGATACCCTGTTGGAACAGAGATTTCTTTCAGATAAACAACTTCCTGTGTTTTCTCCATTGTAAGCTGTGAAGCACCATTCTGATCAGTTTCAGGCATCTCTGCGATCAGCTTTGTACATGAAGCATCGGAATAGATCCCGTACACTGCACCAGCCAGTGCATTTCCTGTATCCTGATCTTTCTTTACAATGGATACTTTGCATTCTTTTGTCCAGGTTACTTTAAAATCCACATATTTCTCATTTCCAACACCTTCACCGAAAACAAGAGCCAGGTCCTGTGTTCCAGATCCTGTTACAATCTTGTAAGCAGAGTATTCTTTATCAATGCTTCCCTTCATCCGAGAAGAAAATGTAGCACTGACGCTCTCTGCCTGATCAAGTGGTGCTGTCAGATAAAACTGTGTACCTCCACTGATTTCTACACTTGCTCCTGCAGCACTGGTTTTACCGGTTGTCACATTTACAAGCTTTACACCGCTTGGCAACTTAAATGTGATCGTCTGCAGTTTATCTGCTTTGAATGTGATCACGCTTGTTCGCTGGCTGTTTCCTTCCACATAAGCCTTTACATTAGATTCGGAAAAGCTCATATCTACAGACGGAATGTCCGGCATATTTACACAATAATTGTAAAGTTCCATTGCCAGGTTCTTTCCTGTTGCATTAGTTCCGGATGCCCAGTCACTGGATCCATTTGCATAAGCTGCTGCAAGATGGGTAATGATGAATCTCTTTCCTGCCGGAAAATCCGGATGTTTCTCATCGAAGAAACCATTCTCATCACTTGCTTTTGTTCCGTAATAGCAGACCTTTGCAAGTGTCTTTCCATCGGCAAGTTTCTGGATCGTATAAGTTCCATTTCCCGGTCCTTTTTTCGATGGTTCAACACAGTATGCTGTCGCATTGATGCTTCCCCATTTCACATAATATGGACAAGTCAGATAAGAACCTAATCCATAGTCTGCGTAATAGTACCAGGAGCCGGCTGTAACTGTGACTGATTTTGTTCCTGTTTCACCGGAAGCAAGCATCATTGGCATATCAAAAGTAATACTTTCGCCTGCTTCAAGATCTGCAAGAGCAACTTCCTGGTCAACAGCTTCCTGCATAACCTCTGAGAGTGTGATCCCTGTTTCCGGATCAACGGTCTCCTGATCCTCCGTTGCTTCGATTTCTGCATCAAATTCTTTTTCTGTCAGTTCTGTTTTGCTCTCCGTGTCAGCAGCATCAGTTTCCTCTGTAGACGAGTCAGCCTCAGAATCCTCTGTTTCTGTCTTATCGGAAGAACCAGCATCCTGATCAGAAGAACTTTCTGACTGCGAATCTTTCTGTTGATCCGCTTCTTTTACCACGATCTTTCGATTGATCTGGTAGGTTGGGTGATCCGTTGTCTGTGGTTCTACATAATAGACTGCCTTATAGGAATTGGCATAATCGGTAGAAAAATCATTCCCGTCCGTATCTTTTGCTTCCTGAAATGTAACTTTTACTTTGCTGTCATCCTGGATCGTAAGACCGGTATAATCACTCTTTACATCGAAATTGTCTCCAACCTTGATCTCATAATCCTTTGCAGTTACCACTTCATCTTCATCCAACTGATCCTTGATCTCCTCATAATACGGAATCTTTTTTACAGATCCGGCATCATCAGAAGCATAGGCAACAGCGGGAGAGAGTACCGTCGATAGAACCGTTACTGCAGTCAGTAAACCGGACATCACCCTGCGTGCTTTCTTTTTCACGTTCATTCTCTTAAATCCTTCCTTTCTGATTCTTTTGTGTATGGTTATCTGTTAGTTTCTGCATATTATCTTTTATACGAAGATGATCGCCTCCTTTCCTGAAATTTGCGCTATTTGGGACAGTCAGCACAAGCTGAGATAACAGCACAAATATATGGCGGTACCTGTTTGTCACAAATACCGCCACATGATTTCTACTGTCATCCTCTTTTTAGATTCAGACATTTTATTTTGATTTAAGATTTAAGCGTTTTCCTGTTTTCTTTCCCGGATCCGTTCCTATATCAGTTTCCATCTCTGATACGTTTTCTTCTGGCAGACACGCAGCTTTTCGCTCTATGCATGTTCAAACCAAATATCACTCCGGGCAGGCTATTCATTTTTCAAGGTACATGAAGGTGTTCTATGCAAACCCTTCATATAACGAAACGCTCAGAGCCTGTTTTACAGTGGTCTAATTCAATTTTTTTGAAATTTTTTTAAAATTCTTCGTTTTCCGCCTTTTTTTTCATCGTTTTTAATGCCCTGTTCAGGAGGTCATTTACACTCTGCTGTTTGATTCCCAGATAATCTGCAACATCCTGCTGACGCATTTCCTCAAAATAAACCAGATTGAGTACCGTCTTTTGTCTCTCTGTTAACTCTTTGATCAAAGCGTTCAGAATTTCTCTGTCGATAACATCGTCAACAAAATCTTTTGAAGATCCTCTCATAATCTCCGCATCATCTGTAACATCGCTGTTAGAAAATACACCATGATTGGTGCTGATTTTGCTCTGGCTGTATGCCATACGGTCTTCAGCCTCCATCAGCAGACGGATATACCAGTTTTCATTATCAAAGAACTCTTTATTGAATTCCTTGTTATCGCCAGTTACACTCACATATTCATAGTCATCACAACTATGAAGTGGAAATACGGTTGATTGATTTCCTGCTGTATAAAGTACATATCCGTGATCATAAACAGAGATTGTTGTATCTGCATTGATCATTTCCTTTACTACAACTTTGTGTTCCTTCAAGGATTTCACGCTTGGGATTCTCTTCTCCATATCAGCAACTTTCACGATTTTTTTCAGTTCTTTTAATGTCAACATAAAGGCCACCTTTCTGCCTTTCGGCTCCGGGTGGTCCATTCCATCTTTTATAAAATTCCTGCACAGACATAAAGAACTGCAGCACAAGAGCTCACGAACTCACCCGTTTTTTTTGAACGGGAGTCCGCGACTCCTTTGTAACGCATGTATCTGCGTTTAGATTAAGTTTGCCAGATTGCCTGGCTTATTCAGTTGCTATGTGCATCTTCTGATTTATTCTCTGTTTGCTCTTTGCGAAACATGGAATAATCGCCCATAGCATCGTAAGGACAATGCCTTACAAATTCCTGGTATTCGATTTCAGTCATCTTTGCTTCCTCCTTTGCGTCATGTTATCAAAATCTCTATTTACAATTATTTTTGCAAAAAAGAATTCAACCTCTATATAACGAAACGCTGAGAGCCTGTTTTACAGTGGGGTACGACAAAAAAATTTAAAATTTGTCGAAATACGTCAAAAAAGCCCGACAAAACAAATACTTCAACAATCTCCAAAACCAGAAAATACTTCTGATCTTGCAGTGTATCCGTAAATGTTTTGCCGGGCTCTTAGTGATTCCAGTCAGGTTCAGCTCCTTGACAAACTCTTGCTGTCTGGTGCGTTCTTGATGGTTCCTGCCAAATCCAACGCTTACTACAGACAGCTCATTCTATTCTGTTATGATCCCTGATTCATCATCTTTCGGGAATACGTCCGCATCCTGGACTTTAATTGTTCATCTCGGATGTGGATCGGACGAACCGACACCATATCATCCTTTACAAATATCTCCAATGTACTGCGACATTTTTTGCACTCCACTTCTGAATCGCTTTGTGCGCTCTTTTCAATAAATGCTCCGCATACAGAGCAGTGTACATGCCATTTAATAGCACCTGATCCCATATAGGCTTCCTCCTTTAAGCAATAAGATATTTCTCCATTTATTACTCAACGGACCAAAGGGAAATCAAATCCGCCTTATGAGCATCATGCCATCCATTCCGTAAGTGCCAAAGCTGCACGAACAGCACGATTTTTATTCTGATCAGATCTGCTTTGTCGATCTGTGCATCCTTTTTTATCCTTCCACCAGCTACCACACACTCTTTCCGGTATAAAAAATTCCGCTGTGATTAATTAACATGATATTTCAATAGTTTCAAATACATCACCAGTCAGATCACAGATGTCCTGGATCTGAATCTCAGTATCATCGATCCGTAAGTGGACTGATGGATCAAAAAATTCTACGGTTCCAGATAATGTATGGTACTGACCAATTAATGGATTCTTCCATGACTTTTGAAAATAAGTTGCCTGTATCTTCATTCCATATGCCAGGATCCTTAATTTCATATCCAACTCATTTTTCTTTTCCTCAGATAAATCTCTTTTTGGTTCATAAATGATTTCCTGTTGCCGGATCGTTTCATCCAGTCCACGAAGTGCCGCAAATGGAGCAAACTGTTTTGCCCTGCGTCCTACATCCATGGGATGTCTCCTGGAAACCGGTCTTGGTAAATATAAATACGGTTGATATGCACTTGCCAGCACTTTTTGCACCTCCTCTAAGCACGGTGACCACCTATTTGTTCATTGCGTTCTCGATAAGTAGAACACTCTAGCAGGTTAGATCCACGCATGATCGCATTCTTTCCATAACGCTGCTTTACATTCAATACTGCTTCCTGTAAATGCCGTTCTTTATCGGTCTGTTTTGGATCATCAAACAGGCTGTACTGCACATAACTTTCAGGAGCAACCCTGTTCGCACACACCTCGATTCTTCGGATTCCGGTATATCTGTCTGCAATCCTGAGATATAAATCTTCCACTGCATCCATGATTTTTTTTGAACTGTTACTTCCTCTTTCGAGTTTTACGGTTCCTTTGGATGCCTCATGCTCATACCTGTGGTCATATGCGATCCATAAGGTGAGAGAGCTTGTTACCAGTCCTTTTTCAAACAGATCCAGGACCAGATTATCTGTCATTTCCCTTACGATCACAAGTGCTTCGTCAAAAGAATAATTTCGCATCAGCACCTGACCATTTGAAAGGCTGTGTTCCTCCGAATGATAGTTCTTGATGTCACTCATCCGGCATGTTTCATATCCCCATGCATGATCGATCAACAGCTCTGCATCAATCCCAAACATCTTATACAGCCAGTCTTCGGATCTTAAAGAAGCCATTGCGATATCGCCCATCGTATGAATCCCGTAACCGGCCAGTTTTTTTTCAGTCCGGGATCCAATCCTCCAGAAGTCACTTAATGGTTTATGATCCCATAGCTGCTCTCTGTAAGAGAATTCATCCAGGATTCCAATATGGTCATCCACATGCTTTGCTACGATATCCATTGCGATCTTAGCAAGATACAGATTGGTTCCCACACCAGCGGTTGCAGTGATACCTGTTTCCTCCATAACCTCCTGCATAAGCTTTACCGCCATTTCTTTTGCAGTGAGATGATAAAGCTGCAGATAGTTTGTCACATCAATAAAACACTCATCGACACTGTACACATGGATATCTTCTTTTGAGACGTACCGCAGATAGATTCCATAGATCTTTGCGGAATAATCCATATACAGCTGCATCCTTGGCATGGCTGTGATGTACTTCACACAATCCGGTATCTCATGGATCCGGCACCGGTTCTTGATGCCAAGAGACTTCATAGCCGGAGTGATTGCCAGGCAGATTGTTGACTTTGATCTGGTCGGATCTGCAACCACCAGGTTTGTTTTAAATGGATTCAGCCCACGTTCTACGCATTCTACAGAAGCATAAAAGGACTTCAGATCAATACAGATAATAGAAGTCTGATCCTGACTCACATTGCCACCTCCCATACGTCTTTCCTCTTTTTGTAACATGTATCCCATTTTGACTATCAATGACTGTGTATCCTTCCTGTTTTCTTCAAAATACAGGAAATTCATTTCACATATTCATTGACAAAAGAGGAAATATTGTGTATCTTATAGGAAAGATGTTTCCCTTATCTGTGATTCACATTATAGGAGAGATATCTCCCTTTGTCAAGATTAATTTTTGATTTTTAGGAAACACATTTCCCGTTTTGCCTTGAGGCGGCTAATGAAACTTATAAGACAAGGCTTAGAAAGAGGTATGTTTATGACATTCGGTGAAAAAGTAAGATCATTAAGAAAAGAAAAAAAGATGAGTCAGCAGGAACTGGCCAGCATGGTTGGTGTTTCATATAGGACCATTCGATCCTGGGAAGTGGAAGGACGTTTCCCAAAACAAAATGTTCTGTATCAGAAACTGGCAGATGCATTACAGTGTGACGTTTCTTATCTCATGAGTGAGGATGAAGCTTTTATCACAGAAGCATCCGAACAGTTTGGTAATCGCGGTGCCAAACAGGCTCAACAGATCCTGGAACAGGCTGCAGCTATGTTTGCCGGTGGATCACTGACTGACGAAGATAAAATAGCTTTTATGGATGAAATCCAGAGTCTTTATCTGGATTCCAAAAGACGTGCAAAGAAATTTACACCGAAAAAATATCTGAAAAACCAAGAGGAAAAATAATAGAAGGCGGGATTATTGTACACCTAATCTGTTACCTTATAGTTACAAGGATATTTCTGCCCTTTTTATTTTTTACTTTTGAGGTGATTTATTTGAGAAACACTTACATATATACAGAAACAAAGAAATTAATCAAGAAATATGGCACCAGGGATCCCTTTGAGATCATGGATCAGATGAACATTGTTGTTGGGGAAACTTCAAGATATAAAACACTGAAAGGCTATTGCTTCATGAGCTGTAAGACAATCTATGTCATGATCAGTAGTTTCCTTTCAGAAGAAGAAAAGATGATCGTTGCCGCCCATGAATTAGGGCATATCATCCTGCATCGTTCCCAGCTGAAAATGGCTCCAATGCAAGATGATACACTCTACAATATGACGGATAATACAGAATACCAGGCCAATCTGTTTGCTGCCGATCTGCTGATTGAAGATGAGGAGATCGAAGATATGGTTCAGAACGAGGACCTGGATTATTTCGGACTCTGCAGTTCATTGAATGCGACTCCGGAACTAATGAGCTTTAAATTATACAGCCTGACAAAACGAGGCCAGGCTTATCATATGCCGATGGAGATTCAGAGTAATTTCCTGGCAAAATAATAAAGGATAAGTGTATTCTACAATAAGAAAACTATAGATTTATCTCACTGAAAGGAGGAACATTTATGTCAAGACATCATATAGAAAAGGTAACTTGTCCTTCCTGCCATCATGAGGGAGATTTTGAGCTCTGGGACAGTATTAATACTGCACTGGATCCTGAAATGAAAGAGAAGGTACTTAATCAATCTATTTTCCTTTATACCTGCCCGAGCTGTGGAGAGACCTTTCGTTTAAACTACTCCACACTCTATCACCAGATGGAAGATCTTGTCATGATTTATCTGGTTCCTGAATCAGAAGTAAAGAAGACATATGAAATATTTTATGAAAAAAATGCTTTGGCTGATTATCGTACCGAAAAGTACTTATACCGGATTGTGACATCAGCAAATCAGCTCGTTGAAAAGATCCAGATCTTTGATGCAGGTAAAGATGACAGGGTAATGGAACTTGTTAAATTACTTGCGACAGATTCTATTCTCAAAAATGATCCCGATATAGAATTTGATGAACTGCGCTTTGCTGTCGACGACGACGGAACAAATATTCTTGTAATCATTAATAAGGGTGAGATTACTGGTGCAGTTGACATTGACAATATGTATGAATTTGCTTCTTCACACTGCAATGATTTCAAGGATCTCCGCGATGATGAGGACATTGTTATCAATCGGGAGTGGATCCTTAACAAACTTGCCGAAGCAGAAAACGAATAGTATATTTGGTGGCTACACCCCCAAGCCCCTGTAGAATCAATAACGCCGGTACTGGATATCAAAATCCCGCACCGGCGTTATTAATTGTAATTCTTTTTTCTACTCAAATAAACAGCTTATCTGCCCTACAAACTTGAATTGAACAAAATCGCTGCGCAATGGCCTGCCAAGGCTGTGGCATAGCGATTTTC
>OHYA01000430.1_pt1 | contig 21386 bp, 16 predicted proteins | sample 1580051 | NCBI WGS metagenome assembly OHYA01 (sample SAMEA3882554, study PRJEB24775) | human gut metagenome | biome: human-associated habitat; feature: intestine environment; material: feces | place: Netherlands | collected 2009/2010 | reverse complement strand
AGTGAAATCTTATGTCCTGCGTTACTGGGAGGAAGAACTGGAGCTTCGGATCGGACGCAATGAACTGGGACATCGCTATTATACACCGTTTGATATCCAGCTTTTTCTTAAAATAAATGAGCTGAAAAGTAAAGGACTTCAGTTGAAAGCAATCCGTACACTGATCCCACCGGAGGCAAGAAAGGCAGATACACCGGATTTTTCAGAATCTCTTCGGCATCGAAATGACGCGGATCGCATGCGATTGGACCAATGGATTTAGAATAGGTCATAAGTCTGATGCCAAGCTGATCCAAAATTTTGACTGCGATCGCACCGGCTGCCACACGTCCGATTGTTTCACGGCCGGAGGAACGGCCACCACCGCGGTAATCTCTGAAACCATATTTCATATCAAAGGTGTAATCAGCATGTCCCGGACGATAATAGGATGCAATTTCACTGTAATCTTTGGACTGCTGGTTTTTATTATATACAACAAGTGAGATTGGAGTTCCAGTTGTTTTTCCCTCAAATACACCGGATAAAATCTCAACGGAGTCATCCTCCTTACGCGGGGTAGTGAATTTGGACTGTCCCGGTTTTCTGCGATTTAAAAATTTCTGGATATCTTCTTCACAGAGGCTGAGTCCGGCAGGACAGCCATCCACAACAACACCGATGCCTTTGCCGTGGGATTCCCCCCATGTGGTGATACGAAATAAATTGCCAAATGATGAGCCTGCCATAAATGCCTCCTTAAAAACGTTAATATTCTAAGGGATATTATAAAAAACATCGCATTGAATAGTCAAGAGAGATATGGTAATATTTAAAGGAAATAGACATAAAAAAGAGAGGGGGAACATATGGAATTTAACGCAGTATATCATCAGGCGAGTGACAATTACTGTTATCCGCTGAATGAGGATGAGCTGATTATCAATATAAAAACGGGCTACGATGTAAAATCGGTATCCATTATACTCGGAGATCCGTTTGCCGCGGGAATATTAGGCGGCGGGGAGCACTGGGATGGAAAAAAGGAGCCGATCATATATAAAAAGCGGTTAAAAAATCAGATCTGGTGGACCACAACCGTGCGTCCGGAGTACAAGCGTCTGAAGTATTATTTTGAACTTCAGACAGAGGAGGAAAGCTGGTTTTATTTTGAAGACGGGTTTGTCAGCAGCGAACAGATGCATCTGGAGGGCAGAAGCCGTCAGTGCTTTGTTTTCCCGTGGATGAATCCCTGTGATGTACCGCGTACCCCGGCATGGGTCAATGATACCGTATGGTATCAGATTTTCCCGGATCGTTTCTGCAACGGAGATCCTTCCAATGATCCTGAGAATGTGGTTTTGTGGAGAGAGCATGGAAGCGTGACCAATGAGGAATGTTTCGGAGGAGATCTGGCCGGGATTACAGACAAGCTGGATTATCTGCAGAATCTGGGAATCAACGGTCTGTATCTGACACCGATCAACGAAGCTCCGTCAAATCACAAATACGATACCACGGATTATACGAAGATTGATCCGCGTTTTGGCGATGAGGAAACCTTTAAACACCTTGTGAAGGAAGCGCATAAGCGGGGCATCCGCGTAATGCTTGACGGTGTGTTCAATCATTCCGGATATTATTTCGCACCGTGGCAGGATGTGCTTGCAAAGGGACCGGAGTCGGAATATTATGACTGGTTTATGATCAATGAATGGCCGTTTGATAAAAACGGGCAGGCGGCAAAGAAGAAACAGTATTATACATTTGCCTTTTTTGATTCCATGCCAAAGATCAATACAAACAATCCGAAAGTACGCAAATATTTTGTAGATATTTGTGCCAACTGGGTGGAAAATTACGGAATCGATGGAATCCGTCTGGATGTGGCAAATGAAGTTTCCCACAGGTTCTGCAAAGAACTGCATGCGCGGGTCAAGGAGATCAACCCGGATATCTATATTCTCGGAGAAATCTGGCACAACGCGCTTCCGTGGCTGCGCGGAGATGAGTTTGATGCGGTAATGAATTATCCGCTTGGACAAAGTATCAAGGATTTCTGGATTGATAAGAGCCTGACGAATGAAGACTTTGAGTATACAATCAACCGCTGCTATACAAGCTATATGCAGCAGACCAATGATGTGCTGTTTAATCTGCTCGATTCGCATGATACCAAGCGGCTTCGCTCGGATGTGAAGAATCTGGATGAATATTTTGCACAGATTGCTGTACTTTTTGCAATGCCGGGAAGTCCGTGCATTTACTACGGAACAGAAATTGCCATGGAAGGAAGCTATGATCCGGACTGCCGCAGATGTATGCCGTGGTCGGATATTGAGGCCGGAAAGTATGCAGAGCGCAGCAGGATCATATCTACACTGATTCATCTGCGTCGGCAGGAACCGCTCTTAAAAAGCCGTAATTTTCATTTTCCGAATGATTATGCAGCGTACAGGCGTGTGATCCAGTTTCAGAAAGTGGATTTTCCGGATTGTTATGTGGAAGTGCTGATTAACTGCTGTGAGGAAGATGTCGAGGTAGTGCCGCAGGGAGAAATTCTGCTTGAACGACATTACATAGATTCCACACTTTTGTCCAACGGTATTTTGATCCGCAGAATTCGAAAGTAAATAAAAAGAAAGAGGAATAACAGAAAATGGCTACATATGAGTTGTTAAAACAGGAAGGCAGTGCGAAACGTGCGGTGTTTCATACGGTGCACGGAGATATCCAGACGCCGGTGTTTATGAATGTGGGAACGGTGGCCGCAATCAAGGGTGCTGTTTCAACAATGGATCTCAAAGAGATCAAATGTCAGGTGGAACTGTCCAATACCTATCATCTGCATGTGCGTCCAGGAGACAAGCTGATCAAAGAAATGGGCGGACTGCATAAGTTTATGGTCTGGGATCGTCCGATTCTGACAGATTCCGGCGGATTTCAGGTGTTTTCCCTGGCAGGACTCCGAAAAATTAAGGAGGAGGGCGTATATTTCCATTCCCATGTAGATGGCGCAAAGATCTTTATGGGACCGGAAGAGAGCATGCAGATCCAGTCAAACCTCGGATCGACGATTGCCATGGCATTTGACGAGTGTCCATCGAGTGTGGCAGAGCGCAGATATGTCGAAGATTCTGTTGCGCGTACGACCCGCTGGCTGGAGCGGTGCAAAAAAGAAATGCAGCGTTTGAACAGTCTGGAAGATACGATTAATAAAGAGCAGCTGTTGTTTGGAATTAACCAGGGAGCAATTTTTTCGGATATCCGGACGGACCATGCAAAGAGAATTTCGGAACTGGATCTGGATGGGTATGCAATTGGCGGACTTGCAGTGGGAGAAACCCATGAACAGATGTATCAGATCATAGAGGAGACCGTTCCGTATCTTCCGAAAAACAAGCCGACGTATCTGATGGGCGTGGGAACACCTGCCAATATTCTCGAGGGGGTAGCGCGCGGAATCGATTTCTTTGACTGTGTATATCCGAGCAGAAACGGACGCCACGGACATGTATATACCAACGAAGGAAAGTTGAATCTGTTTAACCAGAAATACGAAAAAGACATGCGTCCGATTGAGGAGGGCTGCCAGTGTCCGGCATGCCGGCACTACAGCAGAGCCTATATCCGGCATCTGCTAAAAGCAAAGGAAATGCTTGGCATGCGTCTGTGTGTTCTTCATAATCTGTATTTTTACAATACCATGATGGAAGAGATCCGGGATGCTCTCGATGCCGGAAATTTTGCTTCCTACAAAGAAGAAAAACTGTACCGGATGGGACAGTCAAGTATAAAAAATGTCTAAAAAAGCCAAAAAGGCTTGCCCAAAGAACGGAAGTTGTGTAGAATGGGTTTTAGTATTTGAATATAGGAGGAAACATTGATGAGCGCAATTTTAGCAAATAGCAGCGCTTCCGCTTCTGGCGGAATGGGCATGTTTGGTATGATTATCTGGCTGGTAGTAATCTTCGGATTTATGTATTTTCTGATGATTCGTCCACAGAAGAAGGAGCAGAAGAAAAAAGATCTGATGCTTTCCGAAGTAGCTGTGGGAGACACCGTTCTTACTACATCCGGTTTCTATGGAACAATTATTGATATTGTAGATGATACCGTTATCGTAGAGTTCGGAAACAACAAAAACTGTCGTATTCCAATGCAGAAAGCTGCAATTGCAGACGTAGAAAAAGCAGAATCTGCATCATAAAGAACATGAGAGAGGGTGTCGCATTTGCGGCACCTTTTTGCATTTCTTTCTCAATTCAGAATAATAAAAAAGATCTATTATAATCTCAGATTATATTATTTATGAAAAAGTAAAATGGATTTTTAGTTGAAAAGAAGGCCCTGTTGCTATATATTAATAGGTAATAGACTTTGAAACAGCAGAGTAGAAAAGAGGAAAAGCAATGGAATGTCAAATTGGTGTGATCTCGGGAGACGGTATTGGACCGGAGATCGTTACAGAGGCAAAAAAAGTATTAGACCAGATTGGAAAAAAATATGGTCATTTATTTCATTATACGGATATCCTGATGGGGGGATGCTCGATTGATGCAACCGGAGTTCCTTTGACCGATGATGCGATTGCGGCAGCAAAAGCAAGTGATGCGGTACTGATGGGATCTATCGGAGGAAATACTTCCACATCCCCGTGGTATCAATTAGCACCGGAGCTTCGTCCGGAGGCAGGACTTTTAAAGCTGCGTAAATCGCTCAATCTGTTTGCAAACCTTCGCCCGGCATATTTATATGAAGAATTAAAGGCTGCATGTCCACTGCGTGATGATATCATCGGAACAGGATTTGATATGATGATTATGCGTGAGCTGACAGGCGGTTTGTATTTCGGAGCGCGAAAGACAGAGGAAGTAGATGGCGTGACGACAGCAACCGATACACTTACCTACAATGAAAATGAGATCCGCAGAATTGCAAAGCGAGGTTTTGACATTGCAATGAAGCGCCGCAAAAAGGTAACTTCCGTGGATAAGGCAAATGTTCTGGATTCTTCCCGGCTCTGGAGAAAAATCGTAGAAGAAGTTGCAAAAGATTATCCGGAAGTAACGTATGAGCATATGCTTGTCGATAACTGTGCAATGCAGCTTGTGAAAGATCCAAAACAGTTTGACGTGATTCTGACGGAGAATATGTTTGGAGATATTTTATCCGATGAGGCTTCCATGGTGACCGGTTCCATCGGTATGTTATCATCCGCAAGTTTGAATGATACCAAATTCGGTTTATATGAGCCGAGTGGCGGGTCTGCACCGGATATTGCCGGAAAAGGCATTGCCAACCCGATTGCAACCATTTTAAGTGCAGCCATGATGCTTCGCTATACGTTTGATCTGGATAAAGAGGCTGATGCGATTGAGAATGCCGTGAAACAGGTATTAAAAGAAGGATATCGTACCATTGATATCATGCCGCAGGCAGGAGAGAGCACAGAAGGGATCGAACAGGTTGGTACAGCAAAGATGGGCGACCTGATCGCAGAGAGAGTTTAAGGAGAACATAATATGATAAGTGATAACGCAAGGAGCGGTATGCAGCAGGCTCCGGCGCGCAGTCTTTTCAATGCGCTCGGATTTACCGCAGAGGAATTAAAAAAACCAATGGTCGGAATTGTAAGTTCCTACAATGAAATTGTTCCGGGCCATATGAATATTGATAAAATTGTAAACGCCGTAAAACTCGGCGTTGCGGAAGCAGGTGGCGTACCGGTTGTATTTCCGGCAATCGCGGTATGTGATGGTATTGCCATGGGACATGTCGGCATGAAATATTCTCTGGTTACCAGAGACCTGATTGCAGATTCCACGGAGTGTATGGCTATCGCCCATCAGTTTGATGCACTGGTTATGGTGCCAAACTGTGATAAGAATGTACCGGGGCTTCTGATGGCAGCTGCCCGTCTGAATCTTCCGACCGTATTTGTATCCGGCGGACCGATGCTTGCCGGACATGTGCAGGGAAAGAAGAGAAGTCTTTCTTCCATGTTTGAGGCAGTCGGATCTTACGCAGCAGGAACCATGACAGAGGATGATGTGCTTGAATATGAGAATAAAGTCTGCCCGACCTGTGGGTCCTGCTCCGGCATGTATACAGCAAACTCTATGAACTGTCTGACCGAAGCTCTTGGTATGGGACTTCGCGGAAACGGAACGATTCCGGCTGTTTACTCGGAACGTATCAAACTTGCAAAACATGCAGGTATGGCAGTTATGGATATGTTCCGCAAGAATATCTGCGCGCGTGATATTATTACAAAAGAGTCCATCTTAAATGCACTGACAGTAGATATGGCACTGGGATGTTCCACAAACTCCATGCTGCATCTGCCGGCGATCGCGCATGAGATCGGTTTTGATTTTGATATCAGCTTTGCAAACCCGATCAGCGAAAAGACACCAAACCTCTGCCATCTGGCACCGGCTGGTCCTACTTATATGGAGGATCTCAATGAAGCCGGCGGTGTATATGCAGTGATGAAAGAACTGGCAGATATCGGTCTGCTGAATACCGACTGTATGACCGTTACCGGAAAGACCATTGGAGAAAACATTGCAAACGCAGTGAACCGCAATCCGGAAGTCATCCGTCCGGTTGATCATCCATATTCCAAGACCGGTGGTCTGGCTGTTCTGAAAGGAAATCTGGCACCGGATGGTTCGGTGGTTAAGCGTTCTGCTGTTGTCGATGAGATGATGGTTCATGAAGGACCGGCAAGAGTCTTTGAGTGTGAGGAAGATGCTATCGCAGCGATCAAGGGCGGCAAGATTGTAGAGGGTGATGTCGTTGTCATCCGCTATGAGGGACCGAAGGGCGGACCTGGTATGAGAGAAATGTTAAATCCGACTTCTGCGATTGCCGGTATGGGGCTTGGCAGTTCCGTTGCCCTGATTACCGACGGACGTTTTTCCGGTGCATCCAGAGGCGCATCCATCGGACATGTTTCTCCGGAAGCAGCAGTCGGGGGACCGATTGCTCTGGTAGAAGAGGGCGATATCATAAAGATCAATATCCCGGAGATGACATTGAACGTAGATGTTTCGGATGAAGAGATGGCCGCACGACGTGCAAAATGGCAGCCGAGAGAGCCGAAGGTTACCACCGGATATCTTAAGAGATATTCTGCACTGGTTACTTCCGGAAACCGTGGAGCTGTCTTGGAAGTGCCAGAAGAGAAATAAAGGATAGAGGGTTAGAAAATGCAGTTGACAGGATCACAGGTGATTATAGAATGCCTGAAAGAACAGGGTGTAGATACCGTTTTCGGATATCCGGGCGGTGCAATCCTGAACGTTTATGATGAATTATACAAACATCCGGAAATCCGGCATGTACTTACATCGCATGAGCAGGGGGCTTCCCATGCAGCAGACGGATATGCCAGAAGTACAGGAAAAGTCGGAGTCTGTATGGCAACAAGCGGACCGGGAGCCACCAATCTGGTGACCGGTATCGCAACTGCGTATATGGATTCCATTCCGATCGTGGCAATCACTTGCAATGTTGGGGTATCACTCCTCGGAAAAGACAGTTTTCAGGAAATTGATATTGCTGGCATCACAACACCGATTACAAAATACAGTTTTATTGTAAAAGATGTAACAAAACTTGCCGATACGATTCGCAGAGCTTTTTCCATTGCGCGGAAAGGACGTCCGGGCCCGGTTCTGGTAGATATCACCAAGGATGTGACTGCCAACAAAACAGAGTATATAAAGAAAGAGCCAAAAATGCCGCAGCCGGATTGTTCGGCATTCAATGAGGATGATTTAAAGAAAGCCATCCAGATGATTGAAAAGGCAAAGAAGCCGTACATATTTGTCGGAGGAGGAGCAATCCTTTCCGGAGCCAGTGAAGTATTAAAGACATTTGTAGAAAAAACAGATGCACCGGTCTGCGACACACTGATGGGAAAAGGTGCATATGATGGAACATCAGAAAACTATACCGGAATGCTTGGAATGCACGGAACAAAGACGTCCAATCTCGGTGTCAGTGAATGTGATCTTCTGATCGCAATTGGTGTTCGTTTTTCTGACCGTGTACTTGGAAATCCAAAGAAATTTGCAAAACAGGCAAAGATTCTGCAGATTGATATTGATCCGGTAGAAATCAATAAAAATATTATCGTAAATCACAGCATTATCGGGGATGTGGCAATCGTCCTCGGAAAGCTGAATGAAAAACTTGAGCAGCAGAAACATACCGAGTGGCTTTCCCATATTGCGGATTATCAGAGGATGTATCCTATGACCATTCCAAAGGAAGGGTTAAGTGGTCCGTTTATGATCGCAAAGATCTATGAGATGGCAAAAGATGCCATTATGGTCACGGAAGTCGGTCAGCATCAGATGTGGGCTGCACAGTATTTTAAATACAGTAAACCAAGAACCCTGCTGACATCCGGAGGTCTTGGTACGATGGGGTATGGTCTTGGCGCTGCAATTGGTGCACAGACTGCAAATCCGGATAAGCAGGTGATCAATATTGCGGGAGACGGATGTTTCCGCATGAATATGAATGAACTTGCAACAGCATCCAGACAAAAGCTTCCGTTGATTGAAGTGATTGTCAATAACCATGTACTCGGAATGGTCCGCCAGTGGCAGACACTTTTCTATAAACAGCATTATTCCGCAACGGTTTTAGATGACGGTGTGGACTACGTAAAGATTGCAGAGGCGATGGGCGCAGCTGCCCGGCGTGTGACAACACAGGAAGAGTTTAACGCAGCTTTTCAGGAAGCATTGGAAAGTAAGACGCCGTTTGTAATTGACGCAATTGTGGATTCGGATGATAAGGTATGGCCGATGGTTGCACCGGGGGCTCCGATCAATGAATGTTTCGATGGAAAAGATTTCGAGAGCAAGAATAAATAAGCAACAGCATAGTAAAATATAGGAGGAAGTTTGAAATGAGCAGAGTATACAATTTCTCAGCAGGACCGGCAGTATTGCCGGAGGAGGTACTGCAGGAAGCAGCAGATGAAATGTTGGATTACAGAGGATGCGGCATGTCCGTTATGGAAATGAGCCACAGATCCAAAGTGTTCGATGACATCATCAAGGATGCAGAAAAAGATTTAAGAGAGCTGATGAACATTCCGGATAATTATAAGGTATTGTTCTTACAGGGTGGAGCATCCCAGCAGTTTGCAGCAGTTCCTATGAACCTGATGAAGAATAAGAAAGCCGGATACATTGTCACAGGACAGTGGGCAAAGAAGGCTTATCAGGAAGCACAGATGTACGGAGAGGCCATTGAGCTTGCATCCTCTGCAGATCAGACATTCTCTTATATTCCGGATTGTTCCGATCTGGATATTCCGGATGATCTGGATTACGTTTATATCTGTGAGAACAACACCATTTACGGAACCAAATACAAGAAGCTTCCAAACACAAAGGGAAAGACACTGGTAGCAGATGTATCTTCCTGCTTCTTATCTGAGCCTGTAGATGTGACAAAGTATGGCGTAATCTATGGTGGCGTACAGAAGAATATCGGACCGGCAGGTGTTGTAATCGTAATTGTACGGGAAGACCTGATTACAGATGATGTACTTCCTGGCACACCAACCATGCTCAAGTGGAAGACACAGGCAGACAAAGACAGCCTGTACAACACACCGCCATGCTACGGCATTTATATCTGCGGTAAAGTCTTTAAGTGGCTGAAAAAGATGGGCGGCTTAGAGGAAATGCAGAGACGCAACATTGAAAAAGCAAAGATCCTTTATGATTTCCTGGATGAGAGCAAACTGTTCAAGGGAACTGTCAGAAAAGAAGACCGTTCCCTGATGAATGTACCGTTCGTAACCGGAGACAAGGATATGGATGCGAAATTCGTAAAAGAGGCAACTGAGGCTGGCTTCGTAAACCTGAAAGGACATCGTACCGTTGGCGGTATGCGTGCATCCATTTACAACGCAATGCCAAAAGAGGGCGTAGAAAAGCTTGTTGAGTTCATGAAGAAATTTGAGAAGGAGAATGCATAAAATGTTTAATTATACATGCTTAAATCCTATCGCTGGGGTAGGTCTGGATTTATTTTCTGATGATTACAAAAAAGTAGACGATCTGGCAGGCGCTGATGCAGCACTTGTCCGCAGTGCGGCAATGCACGATCTGGATTTTCCGGATTCACTGCTTGCAGTTGCCCGTGCCGGTGCAGGTGTCAACAATATTCCGCTTGACAAATGCGCTGACAAAGGTATCGTTGTATTTAATACACCGGGTGCAAATGCCAATGGTGTAAAAGAACTTGTTTTTGCAGGAATGTTATATGCATCCCGCGATATTGTCGGTGGTATTGACTGGTGTCTGGCAAACCAGAACGATGATAACATTGCAAAAACTGCAGAGAAACAGAAGAAGAACTTTGCAGGAACAGAGATTTCCGGAAAGAAATTAGGTGTCATCGGACTTGGAGCCATCGGTGTGCTCGTAGCAAATGCCGCAACCCATATGGGTATGGAAGTATATGGATATGATCCATATATTTCTGTCAATGCTGCATGGAACTTATCCAGAAGCGTAAAGCATATCAGCAATGTAGAAGATATTTACAAAGAGTGCGATTACATTACGATCCATGTACCTCTTTTGGATTCTACCAGAAAGATGATTGATGCCAATGCGATCGCAATGATGAAGCCTACCGCAATTGTATTAAACTTTGCAAGAGATCTGCTGGTAGACGAAGAGGCAATGGTTGATGCGCTGGCTGCAGGAAAGATTAAGAAATATGTTTCTGATTTCCCGAATACTACAACTGTTGGAGCAAAGGGATGTATTGTCACTCCACATCTTGGAGCATCTACAGCAGAGTCTGAAGACAACTGCGCAATTATGGCTGTCCGTGAGATTCGTGACTACATGGAGAATGGTAATATTACCCATTCTGTCAATTATCCGGACTGCAACATGGGAGCATGTACCACAGCCGGACGTGTTGCAATTCTGCACAAGAATGTCAAGGGTATGATCGGCCAGTATACGACCGTTCTTGGAGAGGCAGATATCAATGTGTCAGATATGACAAATAAGGCAAAGGGTGACTATGCATATGCACTGATCGATGTGGATTCCCAGATTACCGATGATGTGCTGAAAAAACTGCAGGCAATTGACGATGTATTGCGTGTACGCGTTGTAAAATAACAGAAAAGATAAGCATTTTGCTGTATGGCGGTTCGAAAGAACCGCCATATTTTTTCTTGTATAAACGTATTTTTTCCATTATACTAGAAAGGTATAGAAACCAGCACAATTTATGGAGGATAATATGGCAGACATAAAACCATTTGTATGTGTCAGACCGGCAGAAGATGTAGTATCTGCAGTGGCTGCATTACCATATGATGTATATAACAGAGAAGAAGCAAAAGAAGTTGTGGCAAAAAATCCAAAGTCATTTCTGGCAATTGACCGTGCGGAGACACAGTTTCCGGATGATGTCGATACCTATGATGACAGAGTATATGCCAAAGCGGCACAGATGTTAAAAGACTGGATCGCAGACGGCACATTTATCCGGGATAACAGAGAATGTTATTACATATATGAACTGACGATGGATGGAAGAACACAGACCGGCATTGCGGCATGTGCATCCATTGATGATTATGCGAATCAGGTCATCAAAAAACATGAGAATACCCGTGCGGATAAGGAACAGGATCGTATCCGTCACGTAGATACGTGCAGTGCACAGACCGGACCGATCTTTCTGGCATACCGTGCCAATGCCGTGATCAATGAGGTCGTGGCAAAGACAAAGAAACAGGATGCCTTATATGATTTTGTTGCGGAAGATGGTATTCGCCACCGTGTTTTTGTAATATCCGATCCGGAAGATATCCAGACGATCCGGAATGCATTTGCACAGATTGGGGAAATCTATATTGCAGACGGACATCACAGAGCTGCTTCTGCGGTAAAAGTCGGATTTAAGCGGAGAGAAGAACATCCGGGATATACCGGAAAAGAAGAATTTAATTATTTCCTTTCCGTTTTATTCCCGGATGAGGAACTGATGATCATGGATTACAACCGTGTGGTACGGGATCTGGGTGGTATGACCGAAGAAGCATTTTTATCAAAAATGCAGGAACTTTTTGATGTGCAGGAAATCGGAAACAAAGACGATGTACGACCGGTGAAAAAGGGACAGTTTTCCATGTTTCTTTCTGATAAATGGTATCGTTGTACTATGCGTCCAGAGTCGGTTCCGGAGGATCCGGTAGAAGGACTGGATGTATCGGTATTACAGAATGTACTTTTGGCACCGGTACTTGGAATCGGTGATCCAAAGACAGATAAAAGAATTGATTTTGTCGGCGGAATACGCGGCATGAAAGAGTTAGAAAGAAGATGCCATGAGGACTGTAAGGTTGCATTTGCCATGTATCCGACATCCATTCAGGAGTTGTTTGCTGTGGCGGATGCGGGACGTCTCATGCCGCCGAAATCTACCTGGTTTGAGCCGAAACTCCGCAGTGGATTATTCATCCATGAGATTTAAAGAATGGCATTATAGGACATAAATGGAGAAATACATTGGGAATTTTAATAACAGACCAACTGACACAGCTTAGCACCGAGAGTGAAGTGTTAAATGAAGTGGCGAAAAATCCGGGAATTATCCGGAAATATTTACAGGATCTGACACCATCTCTGCTGGGGTTTCTCATTCAGCTGATGATTGCAGTGATTATTCTTCTGGTAGGCAGCCGGATGATCAAAATGCTGGTGAAAATGGTGCGCCGTTTCTTAGAGCGCGGAAAAGTAGAAGCCGGTGTGGTTTCCTTTCTGAGTTCTTTTGTGAAATATGCGCTCTATTTTGTGCTGGCAATGATTATTCTGGGGCAGTTTGGCGTGACGACAAGCTCTGTGATTGCCGTGCTGGGGTCCGCAGGACTTACCATGGGACTGGCACTGCAGGGAAGCCTTTCTAATTTTGCCGGTGGTGTTCTGATTTTGTTACTAAAACCATTTGTGGTAGGCGATTATATATTGGATAATGCTTCATCAGAAGAAGGAACTGTAAAGGAGATTACCATTTTTTACACCAAGCTGCTTACCATTGATAACAAACTGATCCTGATTCCGAATGGAAGTCTGTCCAACAGCAGTATTACCAATTACAGCCATATGGATATGCGACGGATTGATCTGACCGTCGGGGTTGGCTATGCATCGGATTTGTCAAAGGTTAAAGCAGTGCTTGAGGGTGTGGTAAAGACAGAAACCGCAGTGATAAAGGATGAACCGGTCGATATTTTTGTATCGGATCTGGGGGATAGTGCCGTAGATATGGGCATTCGCGTATGGGTAAAAACAGAAGATTACTGGCCGGTGCGGTGGCGTTTGCTGGAGCAGATGAAAAATGCACTGGATGAAAATGGAATTTCGATTCCATTCCCACAGATGGATGTATCGATTCGGAAAGAATAAAACTATTCCGTTGAAATAAAAATGGAAGGATGAGAAATATGGATAAATTGAAATTGTCAGCATATGAAATAATAGAAGTAAGAAAGATTGCAGATATTGAATCCATGGGATATATTCTGCGACACAAAAAAAGCGGAGCACGCGTGTGTGTCATTTCCAATGAAGATGACAACAAGGTGTTTTCGATCGGATTTCGGACACCCCCGGAAGATGAGACAGGAGTTCCGCATATTATCGAGCATACCACGCTTTGCGGATCGGATAAATTTCCGGTCAAAGACCCTTTTATTGAGCTTGCCAAAGGGTCACTCAATACGTTTTTGAATGCAATGACATATCCGGAAAAAACACTGTATCCGGTAGCAAGTTACAATGAGCGGGATTTTAAAAATCTGATGGAGGTATATCTGGATGCGGTATTCCATCCAAATATTACAAAGTATAAAGAGATTTTTATGCAGGAAGGCTGGCACTATGAGCTGGAGTCAGAAGATGCACCGCTGACCATCAACGGCGTTGTATACAATGAAATGAAGGGGGCATATTCCTCCCCGGATGAAGTGCTTGAGACGGCAATTATGGAAGCGCTGTTTCCAGACAACACCTACAGCAAAAATTCCGGAGGAAACCCGGAAAAAATACCGGAACTGACGTATGAAAACTATCTTGCGTTTTATCACAAATATTATCACCCATGCAACTCCTATATTTATCTGTACGGAGATATGGATATAGAAGAGAGGCTCACCTGGCTGGATGAGGAATATTTAAGCCATTATGATGTAAATGAAGTGGAAGTACATTCACAAATCCAGTTGCAAAAGCCATTTGACGCGGTAGTATCCGAGCGCAGAACGTATCCGATCACAGAGGATGAACCGGAGGAGAAGCACACGTATCTTTCTTACAATAAAGTGGTGGGAACCGTTCTTGACCGTGAATTGTATCAGGCATTTTCTATACTGGATTATGTCCTTGTCAGTGCGCCGGGAGCACCGGTACGCCAGGCACTGATTGATGCGGGAATCGGGGAAGATGTCTACGGATCTTTTGAGGATGGCATGCTTCAGCCGATGTTCTCCATTGTCGCTAAGAATGCCGATGAGTCTGATCAGACCCGTTTTGTGCAGATTATCGAGGAAACCTTACAGAAGCTGGTAAAGGAAGGTCTGAATCAGGATTCCCTTCTGGCGGGAATTAACAGTGCGGAATTCCGGTTCCGGGAAGCAGATTACGGACAGTTTCCGAAGGGACTTTTGTATGGACTGCAGTGTATGGAAAGCTGGCTGTTTGATGATACCAAGCCGTTTATTCATCTGGAATGTCTGGATACGTTACAGTTTTTGCGGGAGCAGATCAAAACCGGATATTTTGAAGATCTGATTCAGAAGTATCTGCTTGACAATGCGCATGGTGCTGTGGTCGTAGTTGCGCCGGAGAAGGGGCTTAACCGTGCCAAAGAACAGGCACTGGCAGAAAAACTTGCAGCATATAAGGCCGGATTAAGCGACGCAGAGGTGCAGGCATTGATTGCCCAGACCAGACATCTGCGGGAGTATCAGGAAGAACCGTCAAAGGAAGAAGATCTGTTGAAAATTCCGATGCTTGGCAGAGAGGATATGAAAAAAGAAGCCATGCCGTTTTCCAATAAGGAGGAGAACATGGGAGAAATTCCGGTTGTCCGGCATGAGGCACCGGCAAATGGCATCGATTATATTACTCTGATGTTTGAGTGCAATGACATTGCAGAGGAGGAGGTTCCGTACCTTGGACTTCTGCGCGCGGTACTCGGATATGTCAATACCAGATCCTACAGTTATGCCGATCTTGCAAATGCCATCAATATTTATACCGGCGGAATTACCAGTGGGGTCAGCATGTATCCGGATCTGAAAAATCACGATGCGATGGCAGTTAAATTTGAGATCCGCATGAAAGTGCTTGAGAGCAATCTGGAGCATGCCATGAAACTGGCAGAGGAAATCTTAAACAGTTCCGATCTGCACGATACCAAACGACTGGCGGAACTGATTGCACAGGTGAAATCCAGACTTCAGGTGAACTTAAGCAGCAGCGGGCACACGGTAGCTGCAATGCGTGCACTTTCTTACGAATCTGTTTATGCATTTTATAATGATGCGACAATTGGTATTGCATACAATCAGATGATTCGCAGACTGGATGAACAGATGAAAGAGAATCCGCAGGCGGTAGCCGAAAAACTGCAGCAGCTGATAGAAAAAGTATTTGTCAGAAAGAGAATGCTCGTCAGCTTTACCGGAGAAGAAGGCTCTTATGAAAAAGCTTCCCCGATCATGCAGAAGTATCTGGAGGAACTTCCGGAAGGAACACCGGCGCAGGCTGCAATCCATCCGGTGCTTTCTAAGAAAAATGAGGGATTTACGGACGCCTCCCAGATCCAGTATGTGGCAAGATCCGGTAACTTTATCAGCCATGGATACGCATATCACGGAACCTTAAAGATTTTAAAAATGATTTTAAGCTATGAATATCTGTGGATGAATATCCGTGTAAAGGGCGGTGCATATGGATGTATGAGTTCTTTCCTTAGAACCGGAGACAGTTATTTTGTATCTTACCGGGACCCGAATCTGGCAAAGACCAATGCAGTCTATGAGAAAATTCCGGAATATGTAGCATCCTTTGATCCGGATGAGCGTGATATGACAAAATATATCATTGGCACGTTTGGAGCTTTAGATACACCGTTAAACCCGGAAGCAAAGGGAAGCCGTTCGATGGCTGCTTATCTGGAACATCTGACCTATGAGGAAATCCAAAAAGAGCGTGAAGAGATACTGACAGCGACACCGGAAGATATCCGCAGTCTTTCGGATCTGATCGCCTCGATCCTTTCCGATCAGTGTCTGTGTGTAGTGGGAAATGAGCATGCAATCCGTGAAGAAAGCGGTATGTTTACCTCAATTCAGGGACTGTGCGAATAGCACGATAAAGGAGATACAAATGACAGCAGCAAATTTTAAGTCAGGGTTTGTTACAATTATCGGCAGACCAAATGTAGGAAAATCAACGTTGATGAACCGTCTGATCGGACAGAAGATTGCAATCACATCCAATAAGCCGCAGACAACCAGAAACCGGATCCAGACCGTGTATACGGATATGGAGCGTGGACAGATCGTTTTTCTTGACACGCCGGGAATTCACAAAGCAAAAAATAAGCTTGGTGAATATATGGTAAATGTTGCAGAAAAGACACTGAACGAGGTGGATGTCGTATTGTGGCTGGTGGAGCCGAGTAATTTTATCGGTGCGGGGGAACAGCACATTGTAGAACAGCTGAAAAAAGTTCAGACGCCTGTGATTCTTGTGATCAATAAAGTTGATACCGTGGAAAAAGATAAGGTGCTGGAGTTTATCGATACCTACCGTAAGATTTATGATTTCGCGGAGATTATTCCGACTTCCGCCCTTCGCGGACAGAATGTGGATGACGTGATTGATTCTATTTTTAAGTATCTTCCGTATGGTCCGCAGTTTTATGACGAGGATACGATTACCGATCAGCCGGAGCGTGCGATCTGTGCGGAGATCATAAGAGAAAAAGCACTTCATGCGTTAAGCGATGAAGTACCGCATGGAATTGCCGTTGCCATCGACCAGATGAAACCGCGCAAAGGCGGAAAGATGTATGATATCGACGCAACGATTGTGTGTGAACGGGATTCCCACAAGGGAATTATTATCGGAAAGCAGGGGTCGATGCTTAAAAAGATCGGAACCAATGCGCGTTACGAGATGGAAAAAATGCTGGATGCCAAAGTGAATTTAAAACTTTGGGTGAAGGTGAAGAAAGACTGGAGAGACAGTGATTTCCTGATTAAGAATTTCGGGTATCGGGAGGAAGAATAAAAGATAAGGATCAGATGATGGGTTTCCAATATTTTTCGGGAATAGAATTACCGCCATTGCAGACGATAGTAATGGAGGTAAGGTGCAATGGAGAAAACCTGGGAAACATTCTGGACAACAGGAAAAGTTACCGATTATCTGACTTATCGGAATGAAGTGACGGATGCTGCAGGAAGTGGCGGAGGTCACGGACAGAAGGAACAGCAGAAGTATGAGTCAGTCTGTGATAGTGATGGGCATGGTTTTAACAGCCATGCCTGTCAATGATTATGACAAAAGAATAACAATTCTAACAAAGGAAAGGGGAAAAATCACAGCGTTTGCCAGAGGTGCCAGACGACCGTCGAGCCAGCTGCTGGCAGCGACAAATCCCTTTGCCTTTGGCGAATTCGAAGTGTTTGAGGGAAGAAATTCCTATAATGTTACCAAGGCAAACATTCAGAACTATTTTCGCGAACTGGTTTTGGATCTGGATGCAGCATCGCTTGCGTTCTACTTTGCAGAATTCGCGGAATATTATTGTCAGGAAAATAATGATGAGCGGGAAATGCTTAAGCTTTTGTACCAGTCGTTTCGTGCACTGGAAAACAGCAGGTATTCCAAAGAACTTGTGCGTGCAGTGTTTGAACTAAAAGCCATAACCATCAATGGAGAAGGACCGCAGGTGTTTGCCTGTATGCATTGTCATGCGAAAGAAGACCTGTGTTTCTTCTCGGTGAAAAGGGGAGGCATCTTCTGCAGAACCTGTGCGAAGGAAGTACAGGGCCTGTATATTTCCGATTCCACGCGATATACGATGCAGTATATCATATCCACACCTGTCGCCAGATTATACTCGTTTACCGTTTCAGAGGAAGTACTAAGGGAACTGAAGATGATTATGAAAGAATATATGGCGTATTATGTGCATCATGACTTTAAGTCCCTTTCGATTTTCGGTTGAAATGGGAATATGAAAAGTGTATAATATCATGGATTGTGAATAGAGGAGGATTTGTGAAATCATGAAGAAATTCGGTCAGATCGTGCTGGTATTTCTGCTTAGCGTAGGAATGTTTACCGGTTGCGGCACTTCTTACAAAGCGGATGAAAGCACAGTTTTTGTACTGAAAGATGGAAAAATCGTGTCTACCGATGTGGAAAATTTTGACGAAAAGACATATGATAAAGACGGATTGAAAGAATATGTCAAAAATGAAATAGATACCTATAATGAGAAAAACGGAAAGGGAAGCGTTTCACTGAAAAAACTCGACACAGGAGAAAAAAAGGCAACGCTTACCATTGCGTACCGTACAGCCGAAGATTATCAGAAATTTAATGATATGGAACTGTATACGGGAAGTGTTGCAGAAGCACTGGCCGCAGGGTATTCTTTTGACGGATCGTTTGCATCCGTAAAAAACGGAAAGATCAAAGCGTGTGAGAGCAGCGCATTTCTGGATGACTCCAGCTACAAAGTGGTTGTAATCCGTGGAAATATAAATGTAAAAGTAAAAGGAACTATCTGTTATGTATCCACGACAAATACCAGTTATGTGGATGCACAGACCATTGCAATCAAAGAAGGAACGTCCCTTCTTGCAGCGGAAAAAACAACAGAGGGAACGGAAAGTGCCACAGAGGCAGCAGGCACACAGATTGAGGAAACGACAGGAGCGGTATCCGATGACGATCTGATCGATGTTACGGAGCAGGAATCCGAAGTGAAGTTTCAGTTTGACGAGGAAGATACCAGTACCGATGATGCCACAGGCGAATTCAGTCAGGTATATACCTATATAATTTATAAGTAACTCAGATCCAGCCTTTGGGCGGATCAGAAAATACATAATAGAATGTGAGGATTACATAATGGAAAAGACGATGGACAAAATTGTGCAGGTAGCAAAAGCAAGAGGATTTGTATATCCGGGATCTGAAATCTACGGAGGTCTTGCAAATACATGGGATTACGGAAATCTTGGTGTAGAACTGAAAAACAATGTGAAGCGTGCATGGTGGAAGAAGTTCATACAGGAAAACCCATACAATGTCGGTGTGGACTGTGCCATCCTGATGAACCCACAGACCTGGGTTGCTTCCGGACATCTGGGAGGTTTTTCTGATCCGCTGATGGATTGTAAAGAATGTCATGAGCGTTTTCGTGCAGATAAGCTGATCGAAGATTTTGCACAGGAGAATAACATCGAGTTGGACGGATCCGTAGATGGATGGTCCAATGAGAAAATGGTGGATTTTATTGAAAGCCATAACATTCCATGTCCTTCCTGCGGTAAGCATAATTTTACAGACATCCGTCAGTTTAATCTGATGTTTAAGACATTCCAGGGAGTTACGGAAGATGCAAAAAATACCGTATATCTTCGTCCGGAAACCGCACAGGGTATTTTCGTTAACTTCAAAAATGTGCAGAGAACTTCCCGTAAGAAAATTCCGTTTGGAATCGGACAGATTGGTAAGTCTTTCCGTAATGAGATTACACCGGGGAATTTCACATTCCGTACGAGAGAGTTTGAGCAGATGGAGCTGGAATTTTTCTGTGAGCCGGGTACCGATTTAGAGTGGTTCCAGTACTGGAGAGCGTTCTGCCGTGACTGGCTGTTATCTCTGGGAATCAAGGAAGACGAGATGCGTCTGCGTGATCATTCTGCCGAGGAACTGTGTTTCTATTCTAAGGGAACGACGGATATTGAATTCTTATTCCCGTTTGGATGGGGGGAACTCTGGGGGATTGCTGACCGTACCGATTACGATCTGAAACAGCATCAGAATACATCCGGTGAGCCAATGGAATATTTCGATGATGAGAAGAAGGAAAAGTATATTCCATATGTTGTTGAGCCATCATTAGGTGCAGACCGTGTGACACTTGCATTCCTCTGTGCCGCTTATGACGAGGAGAATATCGGAACCGAGGAGAAGCCGGATATGAGAACCGTACTTCATTTCCATCCGGCATTAGCACCGGTTAAGATCGGTGTGCTTCCGCTTTCTAAGAAGCTGAACGAAGGTGCAGAGAAGATCTATGCAGAGCTTGCAAAGACATATAACTGTGAGTTCGATGACAGAGGAAACATCGGTAAGCGTTACAGAAGACAGGATGAGATTGGTACTCCGTTCTGTGTGACTTATGATTTTGAATCTGAGACAGACGGCGCTGTAACTGTCCGTGATCGTGATACGATGGAGCAGGAGCGTGTGAAGATCGAAGATCTGAAGGCTTACTTCGAGAAGAAATTTGAATACTAAAAGAAGATAAGAGACAGGGATGCTTGTCGGCATCCCTTTTCTTTTAATCAGATTACTTTAATACAGTAAAGCGTTACGCAATAACGCAATGGAGAAACGAAGGGATAAATCGAGCGGGATTTACAATCACCAGACAGAAGAAAAAGGAGAGAGAAAATGGCGATTAAAATTATCATGTTAGTAATATTTTTTGGAGTGATGATCGGTGTCGGCGTCTACTGCCGGAAGCATGCGACCGATGTCAATGGATTTGTATTAGGTGGAAGAAATGTTGGACCATGGCTGACTGCATTTGCATACGGAACTTCATACTTTTCGGCGGTTATCTTCATCGGATATGCTGGACAGTTCGGATGGAAGTTCGGTCTTGCTTCCACATGGATCGGTCTTGGAAATGCATTTATCGGTTCCTTGCTTGCATGGAATGTACTTGGCAGACGGACGAGAACAATGAGCCAGCATTTAGAGAGTAAGACAATGCCGGAATTCTTCGGTGTCCGGTTTGATTCGAAGATGCTTAAGATCTTAGCATCCTTGATTGTATTTGTATTCCTGATTCCGTATACAGCATCGCTTTATAACGGACTTTCAAGATTGTTTGGGATGGCGTTTCATCTGGATTATACAGTCTGCATCGTCGTGATGGCAGTGCTTACCGGAATCTATGTGATCGCAGGCGGTTACATGGCAACAGCCATCAATGATTTTATTCAGGGATGTATCATGATCATCGGAATCATCGCGGTCATTGCATCAGTATTAAAATCAAATGGTGGATTCATGCAG
>OHYA01000423.1_pt1 | contig 21592 bp, 17 predicted proteins | sample 1580051 | NCBI WGS metagenome assembly OHYA01 (sample SAMEA3882554, study PRJEB24775) | human gut metagenome | biome: human-associated habitat; feature: intestine environment; material: feces | place: Netherlands | collected 2009/2010 | reverse complement strand
AGATAGAAAATATTCGCTGCTGGTTTCATCAGCTTTCCGGCAACGCCTGCCAGCAATAGCGTCTGCATCCCAAATTCTTCGGCACAGTCCAGCAGATACCCCAAATAATTGCTGCACAATACAATTTTTCCGGCATGTTCATAGCGTTTTTTCAGGTAGGTTTCCCCAGCATAGCCCGTCACCAACGCACACGCTGTTCCATATTCTGCCCGACACATAGACAGCTCCAACCGCAGCGACTCCCGTACCGCCTCTTCACTCATCGGACGCACGACACCCGTTGTTCCTAAGATGGAAATTCCTCCAACAATCCCCAATCGCCCATTAAATGTACGTTCTGCAATCTGTTCCCCGTTCGGAACGGAAATGGTTACGATGGCACTGCGTGTTCCAATCACCGACCGCACTGCCTCAGTAATCATCGTTCGGGGCACGGGATTGATGGCAGGTTCTCCGACAGGAACACGCAAGCCCTTTTTCGTGACGATTCCAACCCCTTCGCCAGCTTGAAACGTCACTGCTCCGTCTGTTGTTCCAATTTCTACCTTGGCACAGACCAAACAGCCGTTGGTCTGGTCGGGGTCATCACCAGCATCTTTCCGAATGCCGCAAATCGGGGCTTCCTGCGGTTCGACCGCAAGGGAAAGCGGCTTGCCAGATGGCAGTGTGTATGCAATTCGATCCGGACAAGTTCCAGCCGTCTGCCAAAGCACCGATGCCAGAGCTGCAGCTGCTGCACAAACACCCGTGGTATATCCCTCTCGCAATGGTTTCATGCCTGCTGCTCCCATTCTTCCAAAATCTGATAAATCTTTTTCGTGTCCAGATGTTCCCGAATTGCATCTGCCAGCTGATTGTATTGCCGTTCTTTCTCCTGTTGAAAATCCCGTACGGGGGACAATTCTTCTGCTCGTCCAGTCTGTTTCCGGAGCAGTTGCAGCAGGTCTGCTGTAGTTTCAGCTGTATCAAAAAATCCATGCAAGTACGTTCCATAAACCGTTCCGGCTTCGTTGCAGTAACCGTTTAATGTGCCGTCTGCTCGTCTGGTAAATGGCATCGCATGGCTGCCGGCAATCGAACGCCCCATATGAATTTCATAGCCCGTAATTGCACTTCCTGCCAGCGGTGCAAATATGCCGGATGGCTCTGCAATCGTCCCTTGTACTTGCTGCTGGTGCTTTTGGGGTTGGAAAATGGTTTCCATGTCCAACAGTCCCAGCCCTCGCAGGCTGCCGCCACCCTCGGTTTGGTCGGGGTCGGAAACCTGCTTGCCCAACATCTGAAAGCCACCGCAGATTCCAAACAGCAAGCAGCCTTTTTCATGCAGTTTCAAAATGGCTGCTTCTAAGCCGCTCTCTCGCAGCCATCGTAAATCGGAAAGCGTGTTTTTTGTTCCCGGCAAAATTAACAAATCCGGTGTGCCCAACTCTGAACGGTGCGTAACATAACGGACAGAAACGCCCTCGATGCCGGACAATGCTGCAAAATCGGTAAAGTTTGCAATGCGGGGCAATCGAATCACAGCGATATCCAGTCCTGTTCCATCGGCTGTTTGCACAGATAACTGCTCCGCAAGGCTGTCCTCTTCCTCTAAATGCAAGGGCAGATATGGCAGCACACCCAACACCGGAACGCCTGTCAATTCTTCCAGCATTGTCAAGCCACTCTCTAAAATGCTGATGTCCCCACGAAATTTATTAATGATGATGCCCTGAATCCGGCGGCGTTCCTCCGGTCGCAGCAGGGCAATTGTTCCATAGAGCGAGGCAAACACACCGCCTCGGTCAATATCGCCCACGACAATCACGGGCGAATCCGAAATGGCAGCCATGCCCATATTGACAATATCCACATCTCTTAAATTGATTTCTGCCGGACTGCCAGCCCCTTCTAATACAACAATGTCATATTCTTCTGCCAGCGATTCATAGGCGGTGCGAATCTCCGGAATCAGTTCCTGTTTTCGCTGGTAATATTCTTTCGCCCGCAAGTTGTCATAAACTTTCCCGTTCACAATCACCTGCGAACCGGCTTCGCTGGTTGGCTTTAAAAGAATCGGATTCATGCGAATATCCGGCGCAATGCCAGCTGCTTCCGCCTGCATGACCTGTGCCCGTCCCATCTCCAGGCCGTCTTTGGTGATATAGGAATTGAGTGCCATGTTTTGCGATTTAAACGGGGCAACCCGATAGCCATCTTGATGAAACATCCGACACAGCCCAGCAGTAACAACGCTTTTTCCGGCTGATGACATCGTTCCAACTACCATAATGGACTTTGCACGCATAGAAAATGCCTCCTTTCTGGTTATAAACAAGCTTTTAATGCCTGTAACAAAATCTGATTTTCTGCATGGCTGCGAATCGCTGTACGGTAGTATGTCGCATCCAACCCAACATAATTCTCACAGTGCCGAATAAGAATGTGCCGATGCAGCAACCGTTCCTGCAAGTCCGTACAAGCTGCACGGAAAAAGACAAAATTCGCTGCTGGTTTCCAGACTTGCAGCGTTGGAATGGCTTGCAAAGCATGATAAAAAGCAGGCTGTTCCTGCTCTAAAAAGGTCTGAAATTGCTGCTGGTAAGCAGTATCCTGCAAGGCAGCGATTCCAGCAGCAGCTGCCAGCGTATTCACCGACCAAGGCTGTCCAGTCTGACGAACTTTTTTAATCAAGGCAGTATCTGCACAAACGCCATACCCCAACCGCAAACCCGGAATGGCAAAGCGTTTCGTCAGCGATTTCAAGAAAAAAACATTCGGATATGCTGTACAGCTTGCAAGCAAAGAGGCTTGCTGTGCCTCGCTGGTCATGTCGCAAAAACATTCATCCAATATCACCCGAATGCCGTTCTGCAAACAGCAATCCAGAATCGGAATCAGTTGGCTTTTTTGCAGCAGTGTTCCAGTCGGATTGTTGGGGTTGCAGAGCATCAGACAATCATATTGCCCAGTTTGCAGCTCTGGCAAAATCACATCGGTTATTGTCAAATTCGGCGACATCTGCCAGTATATCACAGAACAGCCAATTTCCTGCAAGGCGGTTTCATATTCTAAAAAAGATGGAACAGGCAACAAGGCTTGTTTCGGATGCAGACACTGCAATGCCCGAAAGAGCACATCTGCCCCACCATTTCCGCAGACAATTTGCTCCGGCTGCAATGCATGATGGGTTGCAATCGCCTGCGTCAAGGCAGTCTGCTGTGGATCTGGATAGTGCACCAAGGTGGGAATGGCAGCAGAAATCGCCTGCTTAACCGACTCCGGCACACCAAACGGGTTGATATTGGCGGAAAAATCCAGTAAATCCGGTGCATTTGTTTGATCGGTATAGATGTTTCCACCATGCTGCATGGATGTCATAACTTCCCTCCTATCGCAGACTGAGCCACAAGAGCAGACCGCCCACCAATCCGGCAAACAGCAGGCTGCTCCCGAACAACAGTTTGTTTGCAGTCAAAATATCGGTTGGCTGTGCGTGTCTGGTTGCATCGCCAATTGTTGGCTTTTCTACTACTTTTCCAAAGTAAACATGTGTTCCGCCTAGCTGAATCCCCATTGCCCCAGCGGCAACCGATTCTGTTTGTGCGGAGTTTGGGGAAAGATGTTTCCGCCGATCTCGCAAGTAAATCTGCAATGCCTGCTTTCCGTCCAACCGTAGCAAAACAGCAGTTGTCATCATCAGCCATGCGGAAATGCGAGCCGGCAGCCAGTTCCAAAAATCATCCAGCTTTGCAGCGGCTTTCCCAAAGTATTCATAGGTTTCATTGCGGTATCCCACCATGGAATCCAGCGTATTGACGGCTTTATAAAAAAATCCCAGCGGAACACCGCCCAAAAATAAATAGAATAACGGTGCAATTTCTCCATCAGATGTGTTCTCTGCAACCGTTTCCACACACGCCTTTGTCACCTCTTCTGCGGAGAGTGTCTGCGTTTCCCGTCCCACCAGCCACGAAAGCTGCTTTCGGGCAAGCGGTAAATCCTCCGCCTGTAATGCACGATAAACTTTCTTGCTCTCTGTTGCCAGACAACGAGCCGCTAAAATCTGATAGCACCAAAATGTATGCACGGCAAACCACAGCCAGAAAGAAATTCGATAGCAAAGCCACAGCAGTGAAATTCCAGCACTGAGCAACGGGATTCCAACTGCTAGAATCACGCCGGCAGCAGTCAAGCCGCTGGGCGTTTCTGGAAACCATTTCCGCAGTTGCTTTTCTGCTGCAGAAATGCCCTTTCCAATCCAGACTACCGGATGCGGCAGCCAATACGGGTCGCCAAAACAAAAATCCAGCAGGACACCCAATAGAATGCTGCTGACAACACCAACCCCTATCATGGCTGTGCTCCTGTCCGCAGCTGCATGGAAAGTCCGCAGAAAATCCGTTCGACCGTTTCCGCTTGTGCGGCAAGCTGGGCGTTCATCCGTCCGACTGCCTCTCTCCACTTTCGGTCTTCTGCGGAAATCGGCACTAATCCGCAACCGACCTCTTGCGTAATCAAAATACAATCCTGCCAGTTCGGAACGGTTTCTTGCAGCAAGGTCAACGGGGCTTTGTTCTGTTGCAGGGACTGCGAAACAAGTGCTTCCAGATGATAAAGAATTGTCTGCCCGTTCCATTCAGAAAGCGGCCGTGCTGCACAGTCAAACACATCCGCCCTGTTTTTGTGATAAGTCTTTAAGGCGTAGGATAACCGCCCCTGTGCATACCCACCGAAAATCAAATGCATGAAATTCCTCCTAACAATGCCACGATGCCCAACCAAGCGGTTTCACATAATACTAGAAAATATCCTGCCAAATCGCCCGTTACGCCGCCAAACTGTTTCTTCTGCATGCGGGCATAATACCAAAAAATCAGCCCTGCCACGGCACAAGCAGCCACGCCAAAAAGCCGATAGCAACCTATGCACCCCACAGCGGAAAGCAGACTGATGACAATCAGTGCTGTTCCAACTCGTTTTCCGGCATGTTCTCCGAACGTCTTAACCAGCGAACTGGTCGGTGTACACGGAAACCGTGTAACAGAGATACCACTCAAACAACGGGACAGCCAGAATCCACCTGTCAGCAGCCCAATAATCAAGCGGTTCTGTTCGGTATAAATCTGAGCATAGGCGGCAACCTGCACCAACAATACCAAAATAACAGCAAATACTGCAAATGGGCCACAGTTCGGGTCTTTTAAAATCCGTAGCTTTTCCTCCATTGGTCGGCGAGAATACAGGGCATCTGCGGTATCACAGAAACCATCCAAATGAATGCCGCCTGTGATCCAGACATTCACCAACACTGCAAGCACGGCAAATAAATAGGCGGAACGGTGCAACAGCTGGCAGACTGTCCAGACGAGCCAAAGTCCACCGCCACAGAGCAGTCCAACAATGGGGAAAAATAACATTGCAAGCCGTAAGTTTTTTGCGTTCCAGTTCAGGCACTTTACAGGCAAAGTGCTGTACATGGATAGGGCAATCAACAGCGACTCAAAGCATGATTTCATGAAAAAGTGACGCTCCTTTCCAACAAAGGGGAATCCCGCTGCATACTTCTATTACAACATCCGACCGACTTGCCAACACTTGATTGATGTTACCCAAGTTTTGCAGATATTGCTGCATGGCAACATCATTCGGCACACGGTCAGTAAATACTTCATTGGTGACAATCACGACAGAATCCAGCTTTTTTTGCAGGGCTGCCATGCCATCTAGAATCGCTGTCACAGGGTCTTCCTGCGAACCGCCAAACTGTTCATTGGAAAGCAAATTGCTGACGCATTCCAGCAATCCGCATCCGCCCTGCGGCAAAGTAGAAACCGTTTCCAACAGGTTTGTGGGAACTTCAACGGTTTGAAAGCCCTTTCCTGCTCGCTGCTGGCGATGCCGTTCAATTCTTCGGGCACATTCTGCATCCCATACCTGCATCGTTGCAAAATAATATCGTGGCTGAAAGGACTGGGCAACAGCAAGCTGTTCGGCAAAGCTGGACTTTCCGCTGTTTGCTCCGCCGGAAATTAAAATCTGCATCCAGTGTTCCTCCTCTTCTGATATCTTCGGCACTGCTCCGCAAACCGCTGTGCAGCTTCTGGGCAGGATGGAAAATACCAATGCGGAAATCCGGCTAAAATCGAGCCTTGCTGCTGCACCTCCAGCCATGTCCGACCATTTGGACGCAGCACAGAAAAAGCCGTGCCGTTTTCGGTACTATCTGCATAGTGGAAACTGTGTGCCCGTATCACAGCCCCCTTTTCTGCACAGAGCGTATCTTGCTGAGCCGTCATCGTGATATAGCCGAATCGGCAGAGGCGGTTGCCCATCGTTGCCGTTCCGGGCAATAGCCCTGCCATTGGAAAGCGATTGCCCTGTGCATCTTGTATGGACTGCTGCAAATATAAAAATCCGCCACACTCAGCGAAAATGGGCAGCTGTTTCTGAGCAGCTGCTCGCAGGCTCTCTAAAAATGCATGATTTCCTGACAGCTGCGGTAAATATAATTCCGGATATCCACCGCCCAAATAAAGCCCGTCTAACTGCTCTGGCAAAGCGGAATCCGTCAGCGGTGAAAAAAATACCAACTCTGCACCGTTTCGCTGTAACAACTCTAGATTTTCCGCATAGTAAAAGCAAAATGCGGCATCTTTTGCAACGCCTAACCGAAAAGAATGCGGTGGCATTGGTGGCAGTTCTGGCATTGGCAACGGAGGGGCAGCTTCTGCCAACGCTTGCAGCCGTTCCAGTGCAATGGTTTTTCGGGCAGTTTCTCCCAGTAAATCAATCTTTTCCTGTAACGTGTCCACTTCTTCTGCTGTGTATAAGCCCAAATGTCGGCTAGGCAGCTGCACTTCCAACAACTCCGGCAAATAGCCATATACGGGCAATCCGGTTTCCCGTTCGATAATTTCTTGATAATAGGTTGCCATGCCGCTGCGAACTCGATTCAACAGAAATCCAGCAATGCGGTTGTGCGGTTCTAGCTGCAAAAAGCCTTTGCAAATCGCAGCAACAGAACGCCCCATTTTCTGCGGATTTACAACCAATACCGCTGGCGTTTCCAGCCACTGAGAAACCGTGTAGGCACTGGCTTCGGAAGTCTGTCCGATGCCGTCATAAAAGCCCATTGCCCCCTCTATCAAGGCAAGGTCTGCCTGCTGGGCAGTGGCAGCAACCAGCTTTCGCATGGCATCTGATTGCAGAAAAAACGGGTCGGTATGATAAGCAGGGCGATGCGTAACCGCTTCATGAAACATTGGGTCAATATAATCTGGGCCGCTCTTATAACTCTGCACAACGACACCGCTTTTCTGAAAAGCAGACAGCAACGCCAACATCATCGTTGTTTTTCCGCTATCGCTGCCCGTCGCACTGAGCAGCAGCCGTGGAATATGATTCTGCATCTGTTCCCTCCTTGCAATTTGTGGGAAATGCGTTAATGGAACGCAGTTTCCCACAGGATTTTGATTCATTGACATTTCTTTATTATAGCATATGGTGCAAGAAATCGTCAAGTTGTGTGATGGGATTGTTGCAGCAGATTGATTCAGAACGAATAGAAAAAAACAGGAGAACGAAAAAGGTTCTCCTGTTATGTATGAATTTGTATTTTTCCAGAATGGTTCTTTATTCAACCGGCTCTAAAATCCAGCGTTGCAAATCGTCCCCGATGTCGTTTCGGATGACGACATTTCCGGCATCGTAAAAACCAGTCTTTCCTTGTGTTCCTGTGTCTGTATTCCAAACGGACAAGCAAGCACTGCGGTTCGTACTGCAAGAAAACAGCATCGTTCCGTCCGCCTGCGGAACGAGAACAAATGTCTGTGCAGGAGCATCCACTGGACGATAAATTTCTGCATTGCAGCCGCTGACAACGCTGCCGCCCAGCTTTACAATATCCACCACTCGATTGGTTTCGCCAGAAGAACACATGGTATACAACCGATAAGCGTTCCGGTCTGTATCATAGGAAATCCGAAATTCCTGTGCCACTGTGCCATTGGCTGCATCTTGAATCAAGTTGCGTTCGTCTGCATCAACACCATCTGCAACCGTCATATAGAGTCCGCTTCCAGCGTTCCGCAGCCGATAAACACCATTATCAAGAACCCCTTCGGCTTCTGTTTTGGAATCGGTTGTTGCATGAATGATAACTGCTTGCTTGCCCATCTGATTGTATCGCTGTGCAACCAAATCCAAATCATAGGTTACATTTCCACGCAGAGGATCGGCAACGGATACCGTTCCGGCATCTTTATCATATCCTGTCAGAACCAAGCAGTGTTCATGGCTTATCCAAGTTGCAATATCGCCTTCTGGTGTTGTCCAGCTGCCGCCTGTTTCCGGTTCTTTCATCTCTATTGTGCCCCAGAAAACAACCGGTCTACCGGCTACAATGTATGGAAACAGGTCTTCAAAGCTTGTCCCGGAGAGATTTTCTGCATAGGAGGCATTTTTCTGTGCGGTAAAGTAAGCGTTCGCCGTGGCAACGATTGCCGGAGCATAGCAGCCATACCCGTAGGAAGTCATCGGGTCGCCTGGGAAAACATACCGAAAATCTGCTCCATAATAGATATTATTCAAGGTATAGAATAACATCTTCGGGAGATAGGTTTTTGCAATGTCGGTTTTTTCCGCAGAAAATCCGTCATATTGCAGGGCAATCGTCAATGCTGTTGCTTCGCAGCCAGTCGGCAGCGATGGAGCATCATTCTGCAAAATACAGTTCACAGACAATTGCTTTGCTTGCGGTAATGTCGTTGTGGTAGTTGTAGCCGTCGTTGCTTTGGCCGTTGTCGTGGTGGTTGTTTCTGTCGTCGTCGTGGTAGTTGTGGTTGTAGTCGTTTGTTCAGAAGTGGTGGTGGTCGTCGTTGGTTGTATGGTTGTAGTAATTGCTTCTGTTGTTGGTTCGGTGGTCACAGATTCGGTCATTTCTGTAGAAACAGTCGTGGTCGTTGTTTCCACCGGAATGGATTCTGTTGCAGTAGTTGTCGTTGTGGTGGTTTCCGGTTGTTGGTTTTTCTGGTCAATGTAATCCGAAAAAGAAAGCTCTGTTGCATTAGCTGCCCGTTTTGCATAATATTCCAGAATCAAAACCGCATCGGTAACATCCACTTTCCCATCATGATTGCAGTCAGAATAAAAAAATTGATTTGGTGTTAGATTCACTTCTGCTCCAGCTGCCATCGTTGCATATATTGTCAACACAAAAACAGCATCATCCACCGCAATCATCCCATCCCCCGTTAAGTCGCCCAAGGAAATGTTATCATCATCCGGCTCTTCCAGGATGGTTTCCGTTGCGGTTTCGGTTGTTTCCGCTGGTGTATCTGTACTTGAAACCACGGGGTCATCCGGCGGTTCGGTTGGTTCTGTAGATTCTGTTTCCGATGCAGATGCACCAGTTTCGGCATCTGCTGCACTGCTCAGCGGCAAGCTGTAAAAAAGGCTGCTGCACGCAAGCACACTGCAAATGGTTCGTTTCCAAAATGTTGATTGCATCATCCATTCCCCCTAAGATACGCTGTTATACTTGTAAAATACCCAGTTCTGAACTGGTAAAAATAGCAGAAAATGCCTGCTCACTCTCCGCAGAAATCGCAATGCTTTGCTTCTGCTTTGGTTGTATCATCTTTTTTTGGTCGGTGAGATAGAAACACAATGCAGTTTCTCCGGAATACCTCGCAGCAATTTGAATTGCCTGCTGCATCCGGTCGGTATCTATAGACGATAATTTGATGCAGAACTTCGCATGGGAAAGCTGTTTTTGCAACTCTTCCAACGTCAAAACACTGCTGCACAATAGAGAAACACCACTCTCCTGAACAGATAACCGCCCTTTACACCATAAAATCGTATCCGGCTGCAATTTCTGCTGAATCGCACGAAATACGTTTGGAAATGCCACGCATTCCAGCGTTCCGGTTTCATCTTCCATCTGGAAGAAACACATTCGTTCCTGCTTTTTGGTCAGATGCGGTTTCACGCTCTGCAAGATGCCCAGAAATGCGATTTCTGCCTGTTCCGGCAAGTCAGAAAGTTCCGTGCTGGCAGGCACGTGCAACAGACGGCAAAGATACTGTACAGGCTGAAACGGATTTCCGGAGAGATACATTCCTGTGACTTCTCGTTCCATCCGCAGCAGCTCCGCCGGAGAAAATTCCTCCATGGGTTCTGGTGCTGGTCGCTGCCAGCTGCCTGTAGCATCCCCGCCAAATAGCTGCATCTGCCCGACCACTTGCGTTGCAGCGGTTTCCTTTGCAGCAGATAGAACCGCATCTGCCTGCGTCAGCATCTGCCGCCGATTCCAGCCCAGTCCATCCAATGCACCGCTTTGTATCAGGCTTTCCAGTGCTCGTTTATTCAATTCTATACCCTGCATTCGCTCGCAAAAATCATACAAGTCGGTAAATGCTCCGTGTGCCTGCCGTTCTCGTTCCAGTTTTTCAATCAGTGCAATGCCAACATTCTTGACGGCATGCAATCCAAACCGAATGCCCTGCTTCGTGCAGGTAAAGGTAGCATGGCTTTCGTTGATATGCGGCGGTAAAACCGCAACCCCTGCTTTCTTGCAGGCGGAACTATATGCCAGCAGCTTTGGAAAATCTCCAATGACGCTGGTCATCAACGCTGCCATATATGCTGAAAAATAATGACACTTGAGATAGGCGGTTTGATATGCCAGATAGGCATAGGCGACCGCATGGGACTTATTAAAGGCATACGCTGCAAAGCGGCTGATTTCATCAAAGATAGACTCTGCAACCGCTTTCGGCACACCATTTTGAATCGCTCCGCTGCAAACGCCATCCAATCCATATAGGAATGTCTGCCGTTCCTGCTCCATGACTTCCTGTTTTTTCTTGGACATTGCCCTTCGGACAACATCCGCTCTCCCGTAAGAATACCCTGCCAGTGACCGACAGATTTCCATGACTTGTTCCTGATAGACCATACAGCCATAGGTGACTTCTAGAATCGGTTTCAACAATGGGTGAGCGTAAGAGATCGAATCCGGATGTTTCCGGTTTTCCAGATACTGTGGGATGGAATCCCGTGGACCTGGTCGGTAAAGCGAAAGAGCTGCGGTCAAGTCCTCCAGACATTTCGGCTGCATTTGCAGGAGAACATGTCGCATACCCGCACTTTCAAACTGAAAAACGCCCATTGTATCGCCGTTTGCCATCATCTGATAGACGGATGCATCTGTAATCGGAATATGATGAATTGAGAAGTGCGGTTCAGTTTCCTGAATCATCCGGACACAATTCCGAATAATGGTTAAGTTTCGCAGACCCAGAAAATCGAATTTCAAAAAGCCCAGCGTTTCCAAGTCCCCCATCGGATATTGCGTCACAATGGTATCTTCATTCTTTTGCAAAGGTACCATTTCCAACAGCGGAATCGCAGAGATAATCACACCAGCTGCATGCGTGGAGGTATGCCGAGGAACACCTTCTATTTTTTGTGCCAAATCCAGCAGCTTTTTTGCATCGGCATTTGTATGCAAAAGCTGCTGTAACGCTTTCCCGTCTGGTGCTGCCAGCGTTTCCGCAATGGTCTGCCGTGGGTCAATCTTCTTGGCAATCTGGTCACAAAATGCATAGGGCAAATGCAGCACTCGCCCGACATCTCGAATTGCTCCACGAGCCTTGAAAAAGTCAAACGTGATGATTTCCGTTACACGGTCTGCTCCGTACTTTTGAATCACGTATTCTTTCACGGCAGGTCTGCCCTCTACGCAGAAATCAATGTCAAAATCCGGCATGCTCACTCGTTCCGGATTCAGAAACCGCTCAAAGAGCAGATGATATGCCATCGGGTCAATTTCTGTAATGCCCATGCAGTACGCACAGAGGCTGCCTGCTCCCGAACCTCGTCCAGGGCCAACCGGAATTCCATGCTGTTTGGCATAGCGGACATAATCCCAGACAATCAGAAAATAATCCACATAGCCCATCTGTTGAATCACTTGCGTTTCTCGCTGCAAGCGATTTCGCACCGATTCTGGAACAGGCGTTCCATAGCGTTTTTGCATACCTTTTTCACAGAGTGCCTGAAAAAATGCGATGTTGTCAGAAACACCCTCCATAGAAAAGGCTGGCAAATGCAGTGTTCCTGTTTCCAGTTCCACATGACAGCGGTCTGCAATTCGTTTCGTGTTGGCAATCGCCTCCGGCATCGCTGCAAATAATGTTTGCATCTCCTGCGTGCTTTTCAGGTAAAATTCTTCGGTTTCAAACCGTAAAGCGGTGGGGTCATCCAGTGTTTTTCCCGTCTGAATGCACAGCAACACTTGCTGCATCTCTGCTTCTTCTTTGGTCAGGTAATGGGCATCGTTGGTTGCAACCAACGGGATTCCTGTTTCTCGGGAAAGCTGTTCCAACAAGGGCAAGACGGTTTTCTGTTCCTGCAAGCCGTGATTCTGCACTTCTAAGTAATACCGTTCCGCTCCGAATACTGCCTGATAGTTGAGAGCGGTCTGCTTGGCAGCTGCATAATCGCCCGACAACAGCAGCTGTGGAATCTCCCCTGCCAGACAGCCAGACAGGGCAATCAGCCCTTCGTGATACTGTGTCAACAGTTCCCAGTCCACCCGTGGCTTCTGATAAAAGCCCTCTAAACATGCCTTGGAAACCAGCTTCACCAAATTCTGATAGCCTGTCTGGTTTTCACACAACAGAACAAGATGATACCGCTTTCGGTCAAGTGCTGTTCCTCGGTCAAACCGTGTTCGGCTGGCAACATAGACTTCACAGCCAATAATCGGATGAATCCCAGCTTTTTTGGCTGCCTGATAAAACGAAATAGCAGCGTATAGATTTCCGTGGTCAGTCAGTGCGACCGCAGTTTGTCCCAGTTCTTTCAGGCGTTCCATCATCTCTGGAATCCGACACGCTCCATCCAGCAAACTGTAAACGCTGTGAACGTGCAGATGTATAAAGGCATCATTTTTCTGTTCCGACATGTTCTCGCAACTCCTTTGCCATCATGGATAATTTCTGAAACCGATGATTCACGCCGGAACGTCCAATGGGAGGGTGCAGCAGTTCGCCCAACTCTTTCAGGCTGAGTTCTGGATTTTCCAGCCGCAATTCTGCCAGCTCCTGCAAGTCCGGCGGGAGCGTGTCCAGTCCTCGCTTCTCTGCAAGGAGCAGAATTTCTTCCGTCTGCCGCATTGCCGCAGAAACAACCTTGTCAATGTTTGCGGCATCGCAATTTCGCACCCGATTCGCCTTGTTCCGCATATCTTTTTTAATCTTGATATTCATCAAGTCCAGCGTGCATTGCTGAGCCCCCATAAACGTCAACATATCTTCAATCTGTTCACTGTCCTTGACATAGAGCACAAAACTTTGCTTTCGCTGAAATACATGCCCCTTGATACCTAATAATTGTTGCAGGAACAAACTCAAGTCGTTACAGAGAACCGAAGTTGGTGTGACAAATTCCAGATGATAGGATTTGTTGGGATCCATGAGGTTTCCGCAAGTCAGGAATACCCCTGCCAGAAATGCCGGCATGCTGTTCTGCACAATGTTACAGAGGTTGATTTGCCGATTGTCGAGGTGGATGTGATAGCGTTCACAGATTTCTACAACCGCAGCTGTATTTTGCAGGGAAAGGCTGTAAAGTCCGCCCCTGCCCCGTTCGACTGTGACCGTTCCTTTCGGGAACGAAAATACCGTATGTAACAGTTGCGGCAGCAAGTCCACAATGGTTTCGCTTTCGCTTTGCAGACAGATTTGCTCCGAGGTAAACACACGACTGTACAGCAGTATGCCATACAGACAGGAAAAGGCTTGGTCTTTGTCTAAGATGGTACGTTTTAATGCCTGCCGGACATCCTGCGAGAAGGACATGGCGGTTCTCTCCTTTCCAATGGTCGTTTCTCTTGTGTGCCATGTTGCCCTCTTACTGGGAACTACCTGCAACGGTGGAAAATGTCACAAGAGAAAAAAATTTTTTTTGGTTTTTCCATAAAAAAACACCGCCCTGCTTTGCCGCAAGGCGGTGCGGTGGGTTCGTTAGGGACGATCCTTTCCAATATCTCGATGTTGCTTGATGACATGCATGCCCTTTTCAATCAGATAATCCCCGATGAGTTCGGTAAAGGTAATCGAACGGTGTTTGCCGCCCGTGCAGCCGAATGCAATCACCAGACGGCTTTTCCCCTCTTTGATGTAGAGCGGAATCAGGAAGTCCAGCAGGTCTTCAATCTTTTGCAACAGGGTTTTGGATTGTTCAAACTGCATTACATAGTCCCGTACACAGGCATCACAGCCCGTATGATGCCGCAACTCCGGAATATAATACGGATTCGGCAGACAACGAACATCAAACACCAAATCCGATTCTGTAGACACGCCATACTTAAAGCCGAAAGACGTTACTTTAATCGAAAGCGAATCGGATGGCGTTTCCAAGAAGGTTTCTCGAATCTGTTCTTTGAGCTGGGAAACAGAAATATAAGACGTTTCAATATAATAATCTGCAATTGCTTTTAATCGCAGCAGCTGTTCCCGTTCAAATTCCAGTGCCTGATGCAGACAGCCGTTAAATCGTTCATCCAGCGGATGTTTCCGGCGTGTTTCCTTGTAGCGTTTAATGATGACTTCGTCCTGTGCTTCGATGTAAAGCAGCTTTACATGTAAATCTGACTGTTCTTTCAACCGACAAACACAGTCATAGGCATCCGCAAACATTTCTCCTGACCGTAAATCCGCAGCAATTGCGATTTTTTCCAGCTTATTTTCGGATTCCCTGCAAATTTCTACAAATCGGTGGATGAGCTGCGGCGGTAAATTGTCAATGCAATAATACCCAATATCTTCCATTACATCCATGACTGTTGATTTTCCAGAACCGGACATTCCAGTTACAACGACAACCTGCATCTGTTTTCCCTCCTGTTATTTTAAAATCACGGGTTCTAACTCCAGACAGTAGCCAGTTTTCTCCTTTACGGTCTCAATCACAAAATCGCAGAGTTCCAGCACATCCCGACAAGTTGCATGGCCGGTATTGACTACAAATCCAGCATGTTTCACGCTGACTTGTGCATCGCCAACACTTGCCCCTTTCAAGCCGCACTGGTCAATCAGGAAAGACGCATAGCTGCCGACCGGACGCTTGAACGTACTGCCTGCACTCGGCAATTCCAACGGCTGCTTTGCAACACGCTGATTTTTCAACTTCTGCATCTCTTCCCGAATGTCTGCATACTTTCCGGCTTGCAGCTGCAAGGTCACACCCGTTACAATCTTTTTCGTACCGGAGAACATACTGTGCCGATAGGAGAACTGCAATTCCTCCGGCGTTGCCGTCCGGAATGCTCCCGTTTCGTCCAGATATTCTACACTGCGGACAACGTCTTTCATCTCTCCGCCGTACGCTCCGGCATTCATATAAACTGCTCCGCCAATCGTGCCCGGAATCCCTGCCAGACATTCCATGCCCGTCAAGCATGCCTCCAAGGCAATTTTTCCGACAGCAGACAAGGTTGCTCCGGCTTCGCAAAACAATGTCGTTTCATCCAGCTGCCGGACGTTGGAAAACGCCCTGCCCAACTGTAATACAATGCCGTGATAGCCCTCATCTGCTGCCAAAATATTGCTGCCATTTCCCAGTACGACCCAAGGAAGATGCTGTTCCTGACAGCATTGCAGAATTGCCTGCAAGCCCTCTCGATTTGCAATCTGTACCATTGCCTGACACGCTCCGGAATGTTGTATGCTTTGAAAGCAATTCCGCCGGCAAAATCGGACAGGCATGGGCGTTACAACACGCCGTAACGGATTCTAATCCCTGCATGTCATTCTCTCCTGTCTGGTTTTTAAAATGCATCGTAATCCTTAATCACCTCTTTGGCTTCTGCTTCTAAGCCTAAATGATCCAGCAAGTCGGAGGCTGCATTGTAACCCATCTTCTTCTGACGGTTGTTCATCGCTGCAACTTCCAAGATCACTGCCAGATTTCTACCCGGTCGAACCGGAATCGTCAGGGACGGAACTTTTACGCCCAGCAGGGATACAAACTGCGTATCCACGCCCATCCGGTCATAAATCTTTTCCGGATTCCACTGTTCCATCTCCACAATCAATTCAATTTTTTCGGTATTCTTAACCGCACCAATACCAAACAACCGCCGTGCATTGATGATACCAATACCACGCAGTTCCAAAAAATGGCGGATGTTATCCGGCGAACTACCAACCAAGCTGATGTTGGAAACCTTCCGGATTTCAACTGCATCATCGGCAACCAGACGGTGGCCACGCTTTACCAATTCAATTGCTGTTTCACTCTTACCAACGCCGCTTTCACCAGTGATAAAAACGCCTTCGCCGTAGATTTCAATCAAAACGCCGTGACGGGTGATTCTCGGTGCAAGATTCAGGTTCAGAAATGCAATCAGTCCAGCGATAAAGTTGGAGGTGCTTTCCTTGCTCCGCAGGAGCGGAACGGAATATTTCTTTGCCAAATCGAGCATTTCTTCAAAGTACGGCAGCTCTCTGGAGATGACCAAAGCCGGAATCCGCTGCGAAAACAGCATATCCAACCGCTGTACTCGGGTTTCTTCATCAATCGTGGACAAGTATGCATATTCCATCTTGCCGATGATCTGAATCCGTTCTGGATTGAAGTATTCATAAAAGCCCATCAGCTGCAAGCCCGGACGGGTGACATCTGCCTCATCAATTTCAATTTCAGAAGCATTTTTTGGGGTGTAAATGGTTTCCAGTTTAAATTCATCAATGATTTTATCCAATGAAATAGTGAATTTTGCCATAGCCTTTGACTCCTTTTTCATTCTGTTTCTTTATTGTTGTCCGTTTTTTGCTTCCTTATGCCGGAATTAGTTCATATCTAATACGACTGTCATGTTGTTCGATGCGTTTACCATGGCATCTGCCAAGTCCTGCATCGCCTTATAGCGGTCTGCTCCAAAATAAGCATCGACATCAATGAAATCTCGGTCAGACTCCCAGAAAGACGGGTAAACAAAATCCTGACAGATTGCTGCGGAGAAGCCAGCGTTGTCCAGTTCCTGAATGATAGCAGTCATATAGGAAACGGTTGTTTCACTGTATGGAGTCATCCATGGCTTTCCGCCCTTTTCGACAGAATTATCCAGCCATCTGCCAGAGCCATCAATCAGCGGAATGCTGGCATCTTTATACATTTCGGGGAACTGATTGTCATTGGTTACGCTAATCAAAGCATAGACAGAAAAGCCCTTTTCTGCTGCAAGATTAACAATTTCCGAAGCGGTCATTGTGCCATCACAAATATAAGTTCCGGCAACATAGGAAACGGTAGAGGCATAGTTCAGCCAACCGCCCTGCAACTTCATCGGCACAACAACTGCCTTTGTTCCGCTGACCTGCTCCAGTGCTGCGGTAAAGGTATCGGCACTTTCCAGTACAGAGCTATCCAGCCACTGTGCAGATTTGGCATCGGAGAAGTTCGCAAGCGGAACGCCTTCCTTCTTCACCGCTTCTGTCGTGGTGGTTTGTGTTTCGCTTGTAGCAGTTCCAGTTGTTTCATCACTGCCGGAAACGGTTGCGGTTGCCTGTGTGGTGGATTCGTGCGTAAATGCCGTTCCTGCCATCTGTAAATCCGTAGAAACGCCTGTAGTTGTAGCCCAGACCACTGAAGTTGCAGTTGTTTCCGGTGTTGTTTTCAGTTCCACAGTCGAACCAGCTGCCGCCGGAACAGCCGTTGTTGCCGTTGTGGTTTCCGATGTGGTCGCTGCTTCGGTCGCCTGCGTAGTCACAGCTGCATTCATTTGCAAGCTGGAATCCGAAGTTGCAGCATCATCCTGAATGAATGGCTTTGCGATGCTGTAGCCAACAAATCCAACCAAACCAGCCGCTGCAATCATCACCACTGCGGACAAGACATTATGCACCGAGGAAGATTTTGTATTCCCGGTTTTTACCTTGTATACTTTTGGGGATTTCTTTTTCATATGGGTTCGCTCCTATTTTCTCTCGATCGTTGTTCTACGAAAAATGCTCTTTTTCAGTCTGCCAGCTGATGGAAGAAGTCCACAGCTGTTTTCAAGTTTTCCTGCCGGAATAAGTAGCTGCCAACTACCAAGTTATTTGCTCCGGCTTTCACTGCCTCTGGAGCAGTTTCCGCATTCACGCCGCCATCTACCTGAATGCTGACAGATAAGCCCTGTTCGGCTGCTTTCTGCCGCAGGAACTGCACTTTCTTCAGCATCTCCCACAGGAAAGACTGTCCGCCGAAGCCCGGTTCTACCGTCATGACCAACACCATTTCCACAGAGGGCAGATAGGGCAAGACTGCCTCTGCTGGGGTATTTGGCTTGATGACAATGCCGGCTGGAATGCCGCAAGCATGAATGGCATCAATCGTTTTCTGTGGGTCGCTTTCGCTTTCCAAGTGGAAGGTAATGCCGTTCGCCCCAGCCTTTGCAAACCGTTCTGCATAGTGCAGCGGGTCGGAAATCATCAAATGTACATCTAAAAATAAATCGGTCTTTTTCCGGATGGCTTCCAGTACGGGAATACCAAAGGAAATATTATCGACAAAACGCCCATCCATGACATCAAAATGCAGCATATCCGTACCGCTTGTTTCCAACGTCCGTACCACTGCTTCTAAGTTACACATATCTGCACTCAAAATCGAAGCAGAAACCTGTATCTTCTGCATGTTTCCATCGCCTCATTTTCTATTTCTTTCTATTGCAATCCGTCGCTGAACGCTGTATGTAACAGCGGATTCTTACTTTATTATATCGAACTTTCCGGTTTCCGTCAAGGCTTTTTTCGGTTCTTTCCAAAATAATCAAGTTGCTGCAAAAATGTCACAAAAATAACATCTTTTGCTCAGATTCTGAATCTGAATTTTGCTGACTTTTTTCTTGTCTTTTATATAGTATGAGCGGTGATTCGATTCCATGTCAACCCTGTCCCAAAAGACACCCTAAAATTTGTACCAAATTGTAATACTTTTTTGACGGCTGTACAAAAATACAACCACTTTTGGTGCTCTTTTGGCGGAATCTACAACTCGAAATCACAAAAGACTCCTATTTTCACAAAAAAGTACCATTCTTTTTTTGCAGGACACCAAAAAAACACCATTTTTCACAAAAATATCACTAACCATTCCGCTGCAATTTGTGGTATCATATAGTCACAACAAACAAAAAAGATTTTGCAGTGCGAACGAAAATCGTGCAAAATAGAAAAAGGAGGAGTTCTTATGAACACAAAAAAATTACTCGCTGCCGTTACCGGCGTTACCATGTTGGCAGGTATGCTCACCGCTTGCGGTTCTAGTTCCGATTCCAGCACCGCCAGCAGCTCTGACCCGAACACCCTGACCATCTGGGCGTGGGATGACAACTTCAATGTAAAGGCTGCCAACCTCGCAAAGGAATATTACCAGAAGGAACATCCGGATGTGACCGTCAATGTTGTCAGCATGGCACAGGATGACATCGTACAGACACTGAACACCGCATTTTCCAGCGGCACTTACAAGGGTCTGCCGAACATCGTTCTGATTGAAGACTACCGGATTCAGAACTACCTGAATGCTTATCCGGGCGAACTGAGAGATTTGTCCAACACTGTTAATCCGGATGACTTCATGGATTACAAGCTGGGCGTTATGACACAGGATAACAAGGTATACGGCGTTCCGTTCGATAGCGGCGTTGCAGCTCTGTTCTACCGCACCGATTACATCGAAGAAGCAGGTTATACCACCGATGATATGCAGGATTTGACTTGGAGCGAATTCATTCAAATCGGTAAGGATGTCAAGGAAAAGACCGGCAAGTATATGCTGACCTTAGACCCGAGCGACCTCGGACAGATTCGAATGATGATGCAGTCCGCTGGTTCTTGGTATGTCAAGGAAGACGGCAAAACCGTTGATATTGCAGACAACGAGGTTCTGAAAGAATCCGTTAAGACCTATCAGCAGATTATTGATGCAGGCATTGCAGAACAGATTTCCGGTTGGGATCCGTTCGTCGGTGCATTCCAGAAGGGTGATGTTGCTTCTGTTCCGACTGGATGCTGGATCGCTCCGACTATTGCAGCAGCAGAAGACCAGAGCGGCAAGTGGGCAGTTGCTCCGCTGCCAAGACTGGACAACGTAGACAGCTCCCTGAACACCTCCAACATCGGCGGCGGCAGCTGGTACGTGCTCGACAAGGTTGGCAATGGCGAATTGGCAGAAAACTTCTTAGCAGAAACATTCGCTTCCAATGTTGACCTGATGAACGACTTGGTTTCTGAAATCAATCTGGTTAGCACACTGAAGGCTTCCGCAGATGCAGAAAACTACAAGAAGCCGAATGAATTCTTTGGCGGTCAGGAAATCTTCAGCGACTTCTCCAAGTGGACAGAAGAAATTCCAACCGTCAACTATGGTCTTTATACCTACACCATCGAAGACATCATGTCCGAAGCCGTTCAGTCGATTCTCCAGGGTGCAGATATTGACGAAACACTCGCCAATACACAGGTTCAGGCAGAAGCCGCTGTACTCAACTAAGTTTGGTTGTAAGCTCTCTGACAAGAGTTACAAAACAGAGATTTGGCTTGCCGCAGACGCCCCCTTTTCTGCGGCATTCCACATCCTGAAACCAACGGTAAAGGAGGAGGATCCTTATGTCTGAAATCAAAAAACAAAAGAAAAAAGAATCATTTGCTCCGATCGGGAAAGTCAGCAATCGTTGGGGCTGGGGCTTCGTTTCCATCAGCGTCATCATGATTTCCGTTCTGGTTTTCATTCCAATGATTCAATCGTTCCTGCTCTCGCTGCAAAGCGGTCAGGGCAATCAGCTGACATTCGCCGGACTGAGCAACTATAAACGGATGCTGACGGATACCACCTTCCGGAAAGCATTGGGCAATACATTTTTATACTTACTGATTCAAGTGCCGGTTATGATTATTCTCGCCTTGTTCATCTCCGTTCTGCTGAACGACAAGAAGCTCAAGTGCAGAAGTTTCTTCCGGATTGCGATTTTCTTACCATGTGTCACCTCGCTGGTTTCCTACTCTTTGATTATGAAGAGCATCTTTTCCGGCGACGGTTTGGTCAACCAGATACTGATGGCAATGCATCTCATTTCTGAGCCAATCGGCTGGACAACCAGCCCTGCATTTGCAAAGGCTCTGATTATCATCTCCATCACGTGGAGATGGACGGGCTACAATATGATTTTCTATCTCTCTGGCTTACAGAACATCGACCCTTCGATTTATGAAGCAGCGGATTTGGATGGCTGCAACGGCTTCCAGAAGTTCTTCAAAATCATTGTCCCGCAGTTGAAACCGATTATCTTGTTCACAACCATTACTTCCACCATCGGTACATTACAGCTTTTCGATGAAGTTAAGAACATCACTGACGGTGGCCCAGCCAATACGACTTTGACCATTTCCCAGTACATCTACAACCTCTGCTTCAAGTATACACCGAACTTCGGTTATGCGGCTGCGATTGCCTTTGTCGTACTGGTAATGATTGCAATTCTGTCCGCCATTCAGATGAAAGTGGGAGGAGATGATTAATTATGGCAGCAGCTACGACAATGCCGTCCACC
>OHYA01000334.1_pt1 | contig 26524 bp, 27 predicted proteins | sample 1580051 | NCBI WGS metagenome assembly OHYA01 (sample SAMEA3882554, study PRJEB24775) | human gut metagenome | biome: human-associated habitat; feature: intestine environment; material: feces | place: Netherlands | collected 2009/2010 | reverse complement strand
CCAGCAACCGCCTCGGCAGCCACAGAATCAAAACCCAAAAAAGAAGAAAAAGGGTGTCGGCTATCGCAGACGCAGAAATGCACTGCTGATTTTATTGGCATTAATTATTGTAATTGTGCTGATTTGTACCCGTTGCAGCAGTTGCCGTTCTATTTCCAAGGGCGATGGCGTACAGGTCAATGCACCAACAGAAGTAACGACACAGGATGCCAGTGCAGCAACAGAAGCTGCATCTGATGCAACCGAAGCTACAACCGAAGAAACTGCCAAGAGCGGAACGGTTCACGTTGTCGCTGCCGGTGATAATTTCGTGCAGACTTCTGTTTATAACAGTGCCGCTGCTCATGCAGAAAATGGCGAAACCTATAACTTTGCCTATGTTTATGATGGCGTAAAGGATCTGGTCAACGGCTCAAATGCAGATTTGCGGATTATCAATCAGGAAACTCTGATTTGTGACAATCCAGATATTGAAATCAGTGGCAGCAACTTCAACTTCAATTCTCCGCCGGAAGCTGGCGAAGCCATTGTAGATTTGGGATTCAATGTTGTTTCGATGTGTAACAATCACCTGTTGGATAAGGGCGTAGAGGGCTTGACCTCTTGTATGGATTATTGGGACAGATTGTTGCAGGAACATTCCGACCTGCTGACCTATGGCGTTTATCGGGATGTAGACGACATGAACAACATTCGGATTAAGGAAGTAAACGGCTTAAAGGTTGCTTTCCTGGCATATACCGAAAACATCAACGGTTATACCGTTCCGGATGATTCCACCATTCAAATTACCTTGACCACACAGGACGATGTGATTCAGGAACAGATTGAACGGGCAAACGAGCTGGCAGATATTGTCGTTGTTTCCGCACACTGGGGCGATGAAGATACCTTTGAAGTGCGAGATGGTGTCAAGGCACAGGCACAGAACATGATTGAATGGGGTGCAGATGTCATCATCGGCAACCACCCGCACGTTCCGCAGACCATGGAATACATCACACGTTCGGATGGCACACAGGGCTTTGTGTTCTATGCAATGGGGAACTTTGTTTCTGCACAGACCTTTAACATCAATCTGATCAGCGAAGTGGCTGATTTTGATTTGGTATACCACGAAGAAGACAAGCAGGTAACGGTAGAAAATGTACAGGTTCATCCGATTATCACACAGTATGATGATGGTTCTTTGTCCAATCTGCGATTGATTGCGTATAAGGATTATACCGAAGAACTGGCGGAAGAACACGGTTTGCCATATGCCATGTCCGGAGAATACGGTATTTGGAATATGGACAAAATCAAGGAAATCATTGACACTGCCATTCCGGCAGAGTTCCAGAAATTAGACTAATTCAAAAACAAATCAACGCCGCCGTAAGGTGTCCAACATACAGGAAAACTGTCGGGATGCATACGGCGGCGTTGTGTGATTGTAATGAAAATGAAAAGGGAGTAAAACGATTATGCCACATCTTTATTTTGTCCGGCACGGACAGACCATTTGGAATGTTGAAAACAAAATTTGCGGTTCAACCGATATTGCCTTGACACCGTTGGGGCATGAGCAGGCAATTGCAGCCGGAAAACTGATTTTAGAGCGGCAGTATCCCATTGATGCCATTCTGTATTCTCCTTTGATGCGAGCAGCCGATACGGCAAAACACATTGCAGAAGTGACCGGCTTGCCAGCGTTTGCAGAGCCACGGTTACGGGAACAGAATTTCGGCAAGTATGAATCCACTGTACGGGATGGAGCAGCCTTTCAGCAGGCAAAAACGCAGTTTGCGAACCACTATGAGGGCGGAGAATCCATGTTGCAGCTGGCACAGCGGATTTATAATCTTCTGGATGAACTTTTGCAGCAGGAAAAAAATTATTTGCTGGTGGCACACAACGGCATTGCTCGGGTCGTGCGGTCGTATTTTCAGGATATGACGAATGAAGAATATGCAAAGTACGGCATTGGCAATTGTGAGGTGTTACAGCTTGTTTAAAAAATCACGGGGAATGCGGTTGCTGGGCGGTATCAGTTGTGCCGTGCTTTGCAGCAGTCTGATTGGCTGCCGATTGCCGAGGGTTGCAGAAACCGTGGAAATCAACGGGAAATCTTATCGAACGGGTTTTTATGGCGATTGTTATTTGATGGATGATTTACCGCTGAGCGGTTTAGAATACGAACTGGATGGAATCACCTACCGAGCATTACAGCATCCGAAATTTGATTTTTGGTATAACGGTGCAGATTCTGTTATGTACTGTGCAGAAGACCAGTGGGAAGCGGCAAAAACATACTATGCAGACGACCAGCAGTATCTTTATTATTGTTCGGTTGGTGTGACGATCAAAGATCAGACTGAGCCAACGCTCTATGATATTTCTGGAAAAGTGGATACACAGAAATTCAAGGAGTTGTTGGAATTTGGAGAGGGGAACGAATATATTCCGTTTGCCTATGGAAAAAACAGTGAGCAGGAACGGAAAACCGTTACAATGCCCTTGCCGGATAACAAACAACGATTGATTTTTTATCGGGAGAGTAAAGACGGCTGTTTCTGCTCTTATCGGGGAAGTCATTTCTATGCGGTGGACGGACAACTCTATCTGACGTATCAATATCAGATGGGAAGAAAGGAATGGATTGCAACGCCTGTTCCGGAAACTTTATCTAGTTATTTCTGCGAACTTGTAAAAGATTTCGATGAAATCAACAAAGAAACTGCAACAAACGAGGGAAAATCAACGAAAAGTTAGAATTGCAGGAAATGCCTTGCAACAGGAAAAAGAGTGTGCTATAATAACATCGAATCCGGAAATGATGCCGTTCTTCGGCAGCAGCTGGAAACAATGCTGATGGAAGGCGTTTTAAAACAGACACGGTTTGAACGACTGAATAACGTGTTGCGGTATCCGAATTATAATCCTGGGAAAAAGTGCTATACGATGATTGAAGCCAATTATAAAGATTGTGAAGCCCTTAAACAGATGGCAGACCAGCTGCAAAAAATGCTGGATGACATTTGGAAACGAATTATTTAACACACACTGGAACAGAAAAGAGGAATAAACGATGTATGTACCGAATACAGAACGATATGCAGCCATGGCATACCGCCGCTGCGGAAAGAGCGGTTTAAAATTGCCGGAAGTATCTCTCGGCTTGTGGCATAATTTTGGAGATACAAACACCTTAGAACATATGGAGGCAATCTGCAAGGCAGCGTTTGATGGCGGCATTACACATTTTGACCTTGCGAACAACTATGGCCCACCGGCAGGGGCGGCGGAGCAGAATTTCGGAAAGATTCTGAAAACCCTGTTTGCCGGCTATCGGGATGAGTTGATCATCAGCACAAAGGCTGGATTCGATATGTGGGAAGGCCCTTATGGAAACTGGGGCAGCCGGAAGTATCTGCTTGCCAGCTTAGACCAGAGCCTGAAACGGATGGGGCTGGAATATGTCGATATTTTCTACCATCACCGTCCAGACCCGGAAACACCGCTGGAAGAAACCATGGGAGCATTGGCACAGGCAGTACAGAGCGGAAAAGCATTGTATGTCGGGCTTTCCAATTATGATGGTGCAACCATGCAGCAGGCATGTGCCATCTTGAAAGAACTGCACTGCCCGTTTGTCATCAATCAGAACTGCTATTCGATGCTGAATCGTACCATTGAACAGAATGGCTTGTTGGATGCCTGTGCAGAGGAACAGAAAGGGTTGATTGTATTCAGTCCGCTGGCACAGGGCTTGCTGACAGACCGTTACTTGCACGGCATTCCGGCAGACAGCCGGATGCGGACAGACGGACGCTTTTTGAATGAAAAGCAACTGACACCGGAACGCTTGCAACTCCTGCAAAAATTGCAGGTAGCTGCACAGGCAAGAGGCGAAAAGCTCGCACAACTTGCAATGCACTGGATTTTGCGGCAGCCTGCTGTGACCAGCGTTTTAATTGGTGCATCAAAACCGGAGCAGGTACAGGATGCATTAGAAATGGTACAGCAAGCACCGCTCACAGATGCAGACATTCAGGAAATCGAACAGATTCTGAAAGCAAATTGATTGTAAATCGTTCCAAAGATGCATAAAAGCCCCATCGCCGTGCACACTAAAGGCGGAGGTGTTTCGTGTGAAAAAAGGAACGATGAAAGAAAAGCAAACCAGCAAGTACAAAGGATTTTATACCGCCATTGGCATCAGCATTCTGATGATTGGTGCAGCCTGTGTGTATGCCTATCAGGTGACGATGGAAACCAATCAGACGTTAGAGAATGAATTGTCCCAGACGGCAGAAGAAACCCAGCCGACCACCAACTTCATTGCAGAAATCTATGATGCCGTTACGACAACGCAGCCGGAATATGATGCAGTTGCGAAAGTCAAGACAGATGTTCCCGTAGAAACGACGACAGAAGCAGTAGAAGAAACTGAGCCGCAGGAAGAGCCAGAACCAGAGCCGGAAGAAACAGAAGAAGAAGTGATTTACTCCCATATGCTGATGATTCCGGTAGATGGAGAAGTTGCCCAGCCGTTCAGTGATGGGGAACTGGTGAAGTCGCTGACAACAGGAACATGGCAGACCCATAATGGTGTAGATATTCTGGCGGAACAGGGCGTTCCTGTTCGGGCAATGGACAACGGAACGGTTGTGGAAGTTGTCAATGACCCATTGTGGGGTATCTGCGTGTCTGTTGACCACGAAAACGGAATTGTCAGCCGATACTGCAATCTGTCGCCAAATGTTGGCGTACAGGAGGGCGACACCGTAGAGAGTGGGCAGACGTTGGGAACAGTTGGGGATAGTGCCGATATTGAAAGCAAGATGGAATCCCATTTGCACTTTGAAGTCACCAAAGGCGGGGACTATATTGACCCCTATGCCTATGTGCAGCATGGATAAGCATTCTAAAACCAATGAGAAACACAAAAGCACCGATTTTCTGTAACTGGAAAATCGGTGCTTATTTTTTATGGATTCATTCGCAACAGATGTGAATTTGTGAAGTTATTCCGCATCCGTTGCCTTTGGGGTTTCCTTGATTTGAATGCCCAGAACGTCCAAACTTGCGGTGTCAACCGGAGCAGGGCATTCGCTCATCAGTTCGCTTGCGTTCTGAACCTTCGGGAATGCAACTACATCTCGCAGGCTTTCTGCTTGCAGCATAACCATTGCCAGACGATCCAGACCAATGCCAAGACCACCGTGCGGCGGTGCACCATAGCGGTAAGCTTCTACCAAGAAGCCAAACTTTGCTTCGATTTCTTCATCGGTCAAGCCCAGAGCCTCGAACATCTTCTGCTGCAATTCATAGTCTGTGATACGAATCGAACCAGAGGACAATTCTGTTCCGTTCAGAACCAAGTCAAATGCCTTTGCAATAACCTTTTCCGGATTGGTGTCCAGATACGGCAGGCATTCATCCATTGGCATGGTGAAAGGATGGTGCATCGCAACCCATGTTTCGGTTTCGTCATCCCATTCAAAGAACGGGAACTGTGTAATCCACAGGAAATTGAACTTGCCAGCAGGAATCAAATCCAGCTGCTTTGCAACCTGTAACCGCAGAGCACCCAGAACTGGCAGGGTTACCTTGTCCTTGTCTGCAACAATCAGAACCACGTCACCTTGTTCGCAGCCCAGTGTTTGCAGGATGGTTTCCAGTCTGCCTTCCGGCAGGAACTTTGCGAACGAGCAGGTCGGCTTTGCATCGTTCCAGCGGATAAATGCCAGCCCCTTTGCACCAATGCCCTTTGCCTTTTCGGTCAGCTTGTCGATCTCTTTTCTGGTCAGGGTCTTTGCTGCCTGTTTTGCAACGATTGCCCGAACACTGCCGCCAGCTTCGATGGCAGAACGGAATACTACAAAATCCAAATCCGAAACCAAATCGGAAATATTCTGCAATTCCATGCCGAACCGTGTATCTGGCTTGTCTGAGCCGTAGCGTTCCATCGCTTCCTTGTAGGTCATTCTCGGCAGCGGAGTCGGAATGTCCATGTTCAGCACCTTCTTGAACAGGTACTGTACAAAGCCTTCTGTCATCTGCAAAATATCTTCGACATCTACAAACGACATTTCCAAGTCAATTTGCGTAAATTCCGGCTGACGGTCTGCACGCAGATCCTCATCACGGAAACATCTTGCAATCTGGATATAGCGATCCATACCAGCAACCATCAGCAGCTGCTTGTAGATTTGCGGTGATTGCGGGAGGGCATAGAATTTTCCGTTGTGCACACGGGACGGGATCAGGTAATCTCTAGCCCCTTCTGGGGTAGATTTCATCATCATCGGAGTTTCAATTTCGATGAAATCGTTTGCATAGTAGTATTCTCTGGCAGCTTGTGCGATTTTGTGCCGCATAATCAAATTTCTTTGCAGCGGAGCACGGCGTAAATCCAGATATCGATACTTCAGACGCAATTCTTCATTGGTCTTGGTTTCATCCGAAATGGTGAACGGCGGAGTCTGTGCCTTTGAGAGCACACGCAGTTCTGTGACCTTAATTTCAACAGCCCCCGTTTTCATATCGGTGTTGACACTGGCACGAGGGATGACTTCCCCTTTTGCCAGCAGGACATATTCGCTGTGGCATCCGGCAGCCTTTTCAAAGATTTCCCGGTCGGTTTCATCGTTGAACGCCAGCTGTACAATGCCAGTTCTGTCCCGCAGGTCGATGAAAATCAAGTTGCCGAGATTCCGGACTTTCTGAACAAATCCGCCGACAACGACGGTTTTTCCAGCTTCAGTGACTTCGCCGCAGTAGCAAGTACGGCGTAAATTTTGCATGGTATCCATTTATGCTTCCTCCTGTAACGTATTCTGGAACATATGAGAAATGGCGATGTTGTCAAATGCTTCTGCAAAGCGGTCATCCAGCGGAATGGCAATTTGTTCGCCGGTTTCCATCTGTTTTAGCTTTGCGGACTGCTGTTCCAATTCATTGCCGCCCAGCACCAAGACATATGTCGCATGAATTTTGTTGGCATATTTCATTTGTGCCTTTAATCCACGGTGCATCAAGTCATATTCTGCCTGATAGCCGCTTTCCCGGACTGCCTGTGCAAGCTGCATGGCTTTCGGCAATGCCTCTGCATCCATCGGAGCGATATATAAATCGCAAGGCGGTGTTTCTAAGAAATTGCAGCCCTGCTGCTGCATCGTCAGGAGCAGCCGTTCCAGACCCATTGCAAAGCCCAGAGCTGGCGTATCTGCTCCGCCCAGCTGTCCAATCAAGCCATCATAGCGACCGCCGCCGCAGACTGTACCCTGTGCACCGATTTCTGTAGTGACAAATTCAAAAACAGTCTTGGTGTAGTAGTCCAGACCCCGAACGATTTTCGGGTTGATGGTGAAATCAATCTGCAGGGCTTTCAGATGGGATTGCAGTGTCTGGAAGTGTTCGCTGCATTCGTCACAGAGATAATCCAGAATGATGGGAGCATCTGCTGCAATCTTGCTGCAAATTGGGCTTTTGCAGTCCAGAATCCGCATCGGATTCTTTTCCAGACGGCTCTTACAGGTATCGCAGAGGTCATCTTCATAGGCTGCAAAATAAGCACGCAGTGCCTTGTGATAGTTGGCACGGCAGGTCGGACAGCCGATGGAATTGATGTAGAGCTGAATATTTTTCAGACCAATGCGGTCTAAAATCGACTTTGCCAGACTGATGATTTCCGCATCTGCGGCAGCGTCTGCACTGCCTGCCATTTCCACGCCGAACTGGTGGAATTCTCTCAGTCTGCCGGCTTGCGGCCGTTCGTGGCGGAAACAGGAGAGAATGTAGAATACCTTTTGTGGAAGGGCTGCATTCAGCATGCCATTCTGGAGCATGGAACGAATCGTTCCGGCAGTGCCCTCCGGACGCAGGGTAAATTCGGTTTCCTTTGCCTTGACCGTGTACATTTCCTTCTGTACCACGTCTGTGGTTTCGCCAACAGACCGCAGGAACAAGTCGGTGCTTTCAAAGGTTGGAATCCGCATTTCATGGAAGCCGAAACACTTTGCGGTGTCCCGTGCAACCTGTTCTACGGTATACCATTTGGAAATATTCTCTGGTGTAATGTCTTCCGTCCCTTGCGGACGTGTGATTTTGAGTGCCATAGATAACCTCCGATAATCGAAAAAATTGTCCCTTTCTGATTGCAGAAAAGGACAGAATCATTGGGAACGCTTGTCAGATGGGCAGGTTGCCGTATTCCCGCCAATCCAAATCGCCACGTTCCAATGCCATAATTAACGCTTCTGCTGTTGCAATATTGGTTGCAACCGGAACATTGTGGACATCGCAGAGGCGGAGCAGTGCCATTTCGTTCGGTTCCGATTCCTTGCGGTTGATCGGATCCCGGAAGAACAGCAATACATCAATTTCATCGCAGGCAATGCGAGCTGCAATCTGCTGATCGCCGCCCTGTCTGCCGCTGAGATAACGCTGGATTTCCAGACCGGTTGCTTCACTGACCAGTTTTCCGGTTGTACCGGTCGCACAGAGCTTATGGCGAGATAAAACGCCGCAGTATGCGATACAAAACTGAATCATTAGTTCTTTTTTTGCATCATGTGCAATGAGTGCAATTGTCATATCAGAAAACCTCCTTTTTCGGATCAAATGGTTACAGCATGTACTTGTTTTCAGAACCCGAATCTATCTATTTTTTTGGGAATGGGTTTCGAGTCAACGCCGTCTTACCTTTTATTATAACATAAATTGTCCGAATGTCAAAGATTTTCGTTCGTGGAATTGCAAAATTGTGAAAAATGAATTGAAATTTATCACCAACTTTGCACAGATTGCACAAAAAATATGTCAAAATTTAGGGGTTTGATGTGGTATTTTTTTCCATATTGGCTTTTTGCCGGGTTTCCATCTTTTCGTATGCCTTTAGGACATCCCGAATCATATATTTGCTGTATTCCGCCCCTTCTACAACGCAGGCGAATGCAATTTTCGGGTTATCCGCAGGGGCATAACCAATGAAGAAAGAATCCTGAACTCTGCCGCCGCCAGCCTGTGGCGTACCGGTTTTGATGGCAACATCATAGCCCAAATCCGCCAGTGAATATTTGTCCGGCATATTGGTAACAGAAGCGGCAATCATTCCCTGTTGGATGTAAGTGTAGACATCATCGTGCTGAATCGGAATCGTTTCCGCAACCGTCGGTTCGATGTCTTTGATTTTTTCTGTGAGGTTGTAGTCCCACAGGCTATCGACCAGATGGGGTTGATAGCGAACGCCCTTGTTGGCGATGGTGCTGGCAACGACCGCCATTTGCAGTGGTGTGACAGCGGTTTCCGATTGACCGATTGCGGCTTGCAGGACGTGACCGACTGTCCATTCCCAGCCGTATTCTGCATAGGTTTCCGGATTGGCGAATCTGCCGGCAGCGTCACCCGTTTCAATTCCGGTTGGACTGCCCAAGCCGTACAACTCTGCATATTTGGTGAGGTTGTCAATCGTCAGGGCTTCGGAAAGCTGATAGAAATAGATGTTACAGGAATACTGTAACGCCTGTACCACGGAAATATTCCCATGAGAGCCGGTACAGTAGTAAGTGTGTCCCTTATATTCATAGGAATGTCCGCAGAAATAAGTAGAAGAACCAGCAACAATGCCTTCATTTAGACCAGCAGTTGCGGTAATTGTCTTAAAAGTAGAACCCGGACGGTATAAGCCAACTGTTGCTCGGTCGAGCAGCGGAGAGGTTTCATCCGATGCCAACTTGTCATAATCTTTGGTGTAGTCGTTGAGGTTGTAGGTGGGGTAGGTTGCCAGCCCTAAAATGCTGTTATCCGTGGTATCCAGTACCACCAACGCACCGCTGGTGACTTTTCCTAGTCCTTCGCCCTCTGTCTTTGCATCTCGCAGCTTATCAAAATTTTTGATGAAGTTGCCAAGAATGTTCTGCAAGTCCTTTTGGAATGTGCTGTCTACCGTCAGCATGACTGTATGCCCAGCCTGTACCGGAACAGTCACTTCCGAAGAAACTACAGTGCCGTTCTGAACGGAGATGGTTTTTGTGCCGTCTTTTCCTCGCAGTTCGGATTCCATTGCCTGTTCAATGCCGCTTTTGCCGACGATGTCATCCAAATCATAGCCCTCTTTAGAAAGCTCTTCGTATTCCTCTGCATAGATAGGTCCAACCGTTCCGATTTCATGCGGGATGACATCGCCCTGTGTGACTGTGCGAATCGCATCTTCAATGATATTCACGCCCGGCAGAGATAAGCCCCGTTCTTTGATTTCCGTGACAATCTGCAGCGGAATATCTTTTACCAGCGTGAATTGATTGCTCATGGAGAAGCCACGCAGCTGCATTTCATAGCGGATTCCGGCAATCATTCGCTTTTCTTCCTCTGTGTAGGTGTCTGCAATCTCGTATTCGTCAATCAAGCGATCCATGCAGTTTTCAGCGGTTGCATAGAGGTTGAGGTTTAGCGTTGTCCGGATTTCATCTAGCGTGTCTTGGTCGTCTGTCGTAAAGGTAAAGGGTGCTGTTTTAGAGATTGGCAGTGACTCTTCAAAGGTCACGTCTACATCTGCAAGCAGGTGCAGCAGCTGTAAAAGCACTTCGTTTCCGCTTTCGTTGTCTTTCGGGAACGAATCCGGTTCAATGATGATGTTATAGCCGACACTGTTCTGTACAATGGGGTCGCCGTTGCAGTCTACAATTTCCCCACGGGTTGCAGCAATGGTTTGGGTGTAGGTGTCCGTGCTGTAGTGCTGGCTGATATAGGTGTTGCTGTCTACAATCTGGATTTTCATCAGCCGATAGCCGCAAAGGCAAGCGGATGAGAGCACGAGCAGGGTTGCACCAGCAGCTTTTACATAAACAGAAATTGGTTTTTTCATAAGCTTCCTCCGGAAGAACCCCGTTCATAAGATTCAATGGTTGTATGAATCGCTTGCTCAATGGTGCGGTTGCTGTTGGGCATCAAGCGTTCGTGGATGAAGTGGAAGATGCCATAAAGCGGTAGGGCAGCGATTAGCGTATACCCGCAGCTCGGCAGGATGACCTTGAGAAAGACCAGCGAAATATGTTCATATCCCCAAATGACATAGTAAAAGAGAAAATCCTGTGTCCCTAAAAGCACACTGACGACAGCGGTTAGAATCAGCAGATTCCAAACACGCTGTTGCAGAAATTGCGTATAAAGCCAAGCGGTGATGAAGCAAATCAGCATCATGGGGATGGCATAGAAGCCCGCTAAGCGGTTACAGCTGAAATCCAGCAGGAAACCGCAGAGAATCCCGATGAAAACCGCTGCCCCCTGCTTAACATTGGAGGCAATGCAGAGTGCAACCGGAATCAGCAGCAATGGTTTCACATAGTCGCCAGCGTTTTGAAACGCTGTGCAGAGCACAATGACAACGAAATAAAAAATCCAGCGAACAACTGAATTTCGTTTTTGAGCCGGCGTGGTGCGGGCTGGTTTAATTTTGCCCATTTGCAGCCTCCGTTCCGGTCGTCAGAACTGTAACGGTTGTAGTGGTTTCCGTTGTTGTTTCTGCAAGCGTAGTTGTTTCAGCGGTGACGGTTGTTTGAACAGCAGTCTGGTCTTCTGGAATCGTTTCCGCACCCTTTCCGTCATAGTCCAGAATCACCATGACACTGGTCAGGGCATCGAAGTTCACAGCTGGATTCAGAACGGCATATTTGCTCAGACCGCTGTCCATCAATTCCAGATGGTCAACCGAGCCGATGAGGTAGCCTTGCGGAAATAGTCCGCCCGTTCCGGATGTTTTGATGAGGTCACCCTCTTGCAATTTGGTGTCCCGTTCCAGATAAATCATGCGGCACTGATAATCCGCAGCAAGGGAAATTTCCCCCTCTAAAATACCGGTATCGCTGCCCGTGGCAGACATTGCACCGATGGAGAGTTTCGGGGAACAGATGGTTTCCACGGTGGAATATGTATTGGAAACATTGGAGATAATTCCAACAATGCCCTCTGCTGTTACCACAGGGTCTTGCAGTTCAATGCCATCATCCGAACCCTTGTTGATAATAAAACTGTGGAAGGGGTCGTTTGTGACATATCCAATGATGGAACAGGGGTCAGAAAGCACATAGTCAGCGTGTTCTTTTTTGATGCCCATGAATTTTTCCAACTCTGTCAACTGCTGTTTGGTATCCTCATAGTCCAGCAATTTATTTTTCAGTGCTGCATTTTCTTCTTTCAGGCGGTCATTTTCTGTTTGGTAGCTGGTTTGGTTGGTGAATGCGGTCACCAGACGTTCTGCTTGTTTCGAAACGGTCTGGGTAACTTGCCGCAGCGGATTCAGCACGACGCCCATCACGCCAGTGGTTTGACCGCTTTGCATGGCAGCATAGAGCAGAACGCCGATTAACAACGCCAGAATACAAAGTAAAAAGCGAAGTCGATTTCGCTTGAAGAAATCACCCATTTGTTTTTCCCTCCTTTGGATTCTGCATTAATAGCGGTTGTCTTCCATGAAAGCATCCTGATAGCGTTCTAAGTTGGAAAATAATTTTCCTGTGCCCTCTGCAACGCAGTCGAGCGGATATTCTGCCACCAAGACCGGCATGCCTGTTTCCTTGTGAATCAGGCGATCAATGCCTCGCAGCAATGCACCGCCACCGGAAAGAATAATGCCTCGGTCGATGATGTCAGCAGACAAGTCCGGCGGAGTCTGTTCCAAGGTATACTTGATGGCATCGACAATGCGGGCGAGTGGCTCAGACATGGCATCTCGCACTTCAGAGCCTGTGATGTTGATGGTTTCCGGCAGTCCGTTCAGGAGGTTTCTGCCCTTGATTTCCATGGCATCTTCTCGCTCCATCGGGAATGCAGAACCAATTTGAATTTTAATATCTTCCGCAGTGCGTTCGCCGATGAGCAGGTTATACCGTTTTCGGATGTGGTTGATGATAGCAGCATCCAATTCATCACCGCCGCAGCGAATGCTTTTAGAGGAGATGATACCGCCCAAGGAGATGACTGCTGCTTCACTCGTACCGCCGCCAATGTCAACAATCATGCTGCCGATGGGTTCGAGCGTTGGCAGACCTGCTCCGATGGCAGCCGCCATGGCTTCTTCTACAATGAGTACATATTTTGCCCCTGCCTGTTCGACCGCTTCCTTGACGGCACGCCGTTCTACCGTTGTAACGCCGGAGGGCACACAGATGATGACACGGGCTTTGGTGAAAGTTTTTCCTCGCAGTGCTTTGCGGATGAATTCCTGTAACATTATAGTTGTGGTTTCAAAGTCCGCAATGACACCATTTTTCAGCGGTTTCACTGCAACAATAGAACCGGGCGTTCTGCCAATGACTTCCTTGGCTTCTTTTCCCACATATTTTGCAGAATCGGTGTGGGTATTCACTGCCACAACGGAGGGTTCTCGGATGATAATACCTCGTCCCCGCAGATAAATCAATGTATTTGCAGTACCAAGATCGATACCAATATCTTTGATAAACATTTTGTTTGCACCTTTCTATGCCAAAAGACTCTGACGGCGAGCGAATGATTGTATTTATATGATTTCTGTCGCCGGACGGGTAAAAAACAATCCAAAAAAAGCAAAAACCGCTTTACAGAAAAAACGGTCATGCGATGCTGCTGAGAAAAAAGGCAGCAAATCAAATGAGAAGAGAAAGTTTTGTTTTTATTTTTTATTATAGCACAAATTGCTGGGACTTGCAATTGCAGATGCTGTAAAATTATCCGAAAAAGTCGGGGAAAAAAGTGTATGATTTGCAGCAATCAGCTGGTGAGTTTGCCCACGATCTTGGGTGCAGTGAAAATGCAGACCACAAGCATGATGATTTGCCCAACGGATATATGAAACTGTAACGCAAGGGCGAGATTGATCACTTTTAAATCCAGATGAATGGTATCAAAACCCCAGTCCATGGCAGTGCTGAGGAATCCCAGAGCGGTAATTTTTTCTCCGATTGCAGCCAGCACGCCGCCAACTGCCAGTGCGACGACATAAATCAATATGTAAAGCAGAATTTTCTTAAATTTTTCCATGAAAAAAGGACTCCTTCTGTCATCATTCTTTGTTTGGAAGCGGTTCAGACAGTCGGCACAGCAGCGGAGAAAGGTGCTGTACCACTACACACTGAACCATGCATTAAAAAGCTCCAGTAGAACCGAATCCGTTTGTGCCTCGTTCCGTTTCCGGAAGCTGTTCCACAACGGTGCAGGTCGGGAAGAGCACAGGTAATACCACCAACTGTGCAATTCGCATGCCGGGTTCTACGGAGAAGGGTTCTTTGCCGAGATTCATCAGCGGAACGAGCAGTTCGCCCCGATAGTCGCTGTCGACCAGCCCAACGCCGTTTGCCAGATTGATGCCGTGTTTAGAAGCCAGTCCGGAGCGTGCCATGATGAACAGGGCAACGTCTTTGCGGTCTGGAGCAGCTGCGATTCCGGTGGGAATGCGGACAATTTCCCCAACTGGAATAGAAACAGGGGCTTCAAGAGCCGCATATAAATCATATCCGGCACTTCCGGCAGTTGCTTGTGTGGGAATGGTTGCATAGGGTCGTAGGCGTTGGATTTGTAATTGCATAAAAACCTCCATGGTGTTGGTGTTTGGATGGGGGATTATTTCCCGACAGCGGACGGGAGTCCTCGTAGGAGCAGCCCACGGGTATAAGCTGCCGGAGCAGATGCACAGGGTGCTTGATAATCCGCAAGAATCGCCTGAATCTGTTTCGGGGATTCAATGGAAAACGACAGCAGCAATGTGGAAAAGCCTTGCAGCTGTTGAAAACGATCTGCCACCCAGACTGGAACAGCGTTGTAAATAACGGTGTATCCCTCTGTGCAAATGTGCGGTTGGTGCGATCTTTGAGCTGATGCTTGCAGGAACGGCAGCCAACTTCTTCCCGAATCGGGCAGAGTCGTGTTTTCATCACCGGAAGATGTCCATAGGCGAAGATACCAGCCGGCAGCCAGTCGCAACAGGACAGAGCCTGCCGAATGGTCAATTCCACAGAAAGCAGGGTGTCGGATACGCCGTACTGCTGAACGACTGCCACGCTGTGGCGGTTGGTGAGATTCAATCCCGTTCCGCCGTGCAGTTCCAAGCCAAGTTGCTTTCCCAGTACGAGATGTGCGATGGTGTCGCAGAGAATGGCGTTCCAACCGATAGCCTGACAGGCTTGCAGCCGTTTTCGGAGGATTGTTTCATCCGGTGCGAAAATCGGAAGCGTCAGAATAGCGTTAGGGATTGGTTGCGAAAGCTGTTCCGCCAAATGCAACGGCAACAGTAATTTGTCAGTTGGGAAGTCGCTATTTTGCACAGTGTGCAGCTGTTCCATAGTTTGCACCTGTACCCAGTAATTCGGCTTTTTGGGGGCAGAATGAGGCTGTTTTGGCAGGTGCAGCGGAACTGCTGCCAGTGTATATTGTGGGGTGTTGGCAGCTTTTCGGGCGGCTTGTAGCTGTTCGATTGCCGTTCTGCGGAGTGCATTCAAAGTTGCAGCAGAAACGGTTGCTTTTCCGTCACAGATTGCGGTCAGACTGTCCAGCTGGTAGGCAGTGTTTCCGAGTTTTCCAAGCTGCCGCTCTAAAAATGCTGCATCGCAAGGTTTGTTTTTCGCCAATTCCGGCGGTGCATCTTGAACAGTTACCGATGTGCCATCTGGTAAAGTTGCAGTCAGAGAAACCGGCTGCTTCAGAATGACCGTTGCCGTCATTGTGAGCAGCAAGCGAACGGCTGGCTTTTTCGCCAGTTCTGCCAGCTTCGGCAAAACAGCGTTGGCAGCAGTGACATCTTCTTTCTGCCGAACGCCGAACATTTGTTTCCGCTGTCCGGTATAATAGCCGTCTGTGAATCCGCTGCGAGAGAATACCGCACGCAGCATCTGTAAATCTGGCTGTTTGCCCGCTTTCAGTTGCCGGAGAGCGGTAACCGCTGCCGCTACATATTCCGGCCGTTTCATTCTGCCCTCGATTTTCAGAGAAGCAATGCCATCTGCACAGAGTTGCTGATAATGGGGTAACAGACAGAGGTCTTTCAGAGAGAGTGCGGCTGCCTGCGGATTTTTTGCAGCGGTAAAGGGCAGCCGACAGGCTTGTGCACAGCAGCCACGGTTGGCACTACGTGCACCAATCAGAGCGGAGAGATAACACTGTCCGGAAATACACATACAGAGTGCTCCATGGACAAATTGCTCCACTTCCAGTCCAATTGCACAGACTGCCTGAATTTCGGAGCGAGTCATTTCTCTGGCGACAACGACACGGGAAAATCCGTGTTCTTTTGCCCAGATTGCACCGGATGGGGAACAGATGGTCATTTGTGTGGAGGCATGCAACGGCATTTCCGGAATCCGCTGATGAATGTAGTCGGCAACGCCCAAATCCTGTACAATGCAAGCATCAATTCCAACCGCAGCAGCAGTTTGAAGCAGTTCATCCAACGCTGCCCATTCGGTATCAAATACCAGTGTATTGACCGTCAAATAGAGTTTCACACCGTTGGTGTGGCAGAAATCCGCTGCTTCCCGGAGTGCAGCAGCATCGAAGTTATGGGCATTTTGTCGGGCAGAAAAGAGCGTTGCACCAATGTAAACCGCATCTGCACCACAGTGCACGGCAGCAGTCAACGCTTCCATGCTGCCGGCAGGTGCTAAAATTTCAGGGGATTGCCTCATGCGTTCGCCGTCTGCCGATTATTTTGCAGTTCCTTTTCGAGGGCTTCGATTCTTGCCAGTAACTGCTTGTTTTCTGCAATGGCATTGTCATAGGCGAGTCGATTTTTTCCGGCTTCATCGACATATTCTTTTGCCTGTTCCCGCAGAGCGTCCAGCCGCTGGGTTGCCTTGTTCAGGTCATCCAGTGTGGAGAGAGCCACCATAATGGCAGCTGCAAACGGGGAAGTACTGGAGTTTGAACCGGAAACCTCAGAAATACGGTTTTCCAGCGTACGGGCAAGACCGATGACATAATTCGCAGATTCTGCGGTTTGGAGCATGAAGTCTTTTCCGCAGATTACAACTTTTACTTTATTAGTCATAATTTGGAAGATTCCTTTCAGTTTGTTGATTCCAGCTGCAAATAGAAGATACCACTTTTATTATAATGCTTTTTTCGGGAAAAGAAAAGATTTTTTGTGAAAAAATGTGGAAATCTATTTAAAATGCAGGGGCAATTCTTATTTGCTGGCAGCCTGTTCTCTCCGCTGCAATTCTTCCAGAATCATCTTGTTGACTTTGTTGATGTCACCACAGCCCATAGTGATGACCAAATCACCTGGTTCAACGTGGTCGCAGACATACTGGCAGACATCCGCAAAGTTCTTGTATTTGCGTTCATCATTGGATTCTGGGTCGGTTTCATCCTGTGGAAACCAAACAGCCCCTGGAATTTTTTCGCCAAGCTGACGGGTAAAGATATTATAAGTGTTCTTTTCCCGAGAACCCATAATATCGGTTAAAACAGCATGGGTCGGAATGGAGAGAGCTTTTGCAAAGTCATCGAGCAGCACAGCGGTACGGGAGTAGGTGAATGGTTGGAAAACTGCCCAAACGGCATGGAATGGCATTTCCATGGCTGCCTGTAAGGTAACGGTCAATTCTGTTGGGTGGTGACCATAGTCATCTACAACGGTAACGCCGCAGGCTTCGCCCTTTTTATCGAATCGTCTGCCAGCACCGTGGAAGTTGCCCAGACCCTTTACCGCGTCTTCAAAGGAGATACCAACATAGCGAACCGCTGCAATTGCTGCGAGAGCGTTCAAGACATTGTGCACGCCAGCGATGTGCAGGACAACCGTTCCGAGCAATTCGCCGTGGTAAAGGACGTCAAAGTGTGTTTCCAGACCGGAAACATGAACAATGTTGGTTGCAACGTAGTCATTACCTTCCTTTTCGCCGAATGTAATCAGTTCTTTTCCAGTAATGCCTTCCACAGCCTTGCAGGTCTTTTCATCATCGCCATTGTAAATGACCACTTTAGAGGTGTTTTCTGCAAACTTGTGGAAAGAACGAATGATGTTTTCGACTGTTCCAAAGTAGTCCAGATGGTCAGCGTCAATGTTCAGCAGGACGGCAATATCTGGATACAGCTTCAGGAAGGTGTCCACAAATTCACAGGCTTCACAAGTCATGATGTCACTGTTTCCGCAGCGGCCGCTACCGTGAATGCAGGCAAGCTTTCCGCCAATGACAGCGGATGGGTCTGCTCCGGCATCGAAGAGAATCTGTGTTGTCATGGAAGTAGTGGTTGTTTTGCCATGTGTGCCGGCGATGCAGATGGCGTTGTCATACCAGCTGGTTACGAGTCCGAGCAGTTCGCTCCGTTCCATCAGGTCAACACCGTGTTTTGCAGCTTCTTTTGCAGCAATCAGTTCCGGATTATCTGCCATAATGGCAGCGGTGTAAACAATCAGGTCAGCCCCTTCAATATTTTCGGCACGCTGTCCCATCATAACGGGGATGCCCATATCCCGAACGGCTTGCAGGGTTTCCGATTCGTTGTTGTCAGACCCCGTGATATAATAGCCTTTGGTATGCAGGATCTGCACCAGCGGATACATTCCAGAGCCGCCAATTCCGATAAAATGGATATGCTTTTTACAATTTAATATTTCTTTGTTCAAAAAAATCACTCTTTTCTTTCTTGTAAACTTCATTTGATTCGTGTATACTATTACCCATATTCCAACCAGTTGCAAATTTGTGACAGGATGGAATATGTGTAACGTCTGTCTGATGATTCTGACCGCATCCAAAAGCTGCGGATGTGGGAAAGAAACATCGGGTATTCGTAGCCACAGCTGCAAGTCTGGTTACGCTGTCTTAGAGGAGGTCATCTTATGGAAATTACAGATATCAAAATCAGAAGAATCATCACCGAAGGACGGCTGCGTGCAGTTGTTTCGATTACGCTGGACAATATGCTTGCGGTACATGACATCAAGATTGTACAGGGTGACGAACGGTTGTTTGTGGCAATGCCGAGCCGGAAGGATGAAAATGGTGTCTTCCGAGATATCGTCCATCCGATTTCTGCCACTGCTCGAAAAAAGCTGGAAGCAGAAATCATGGAAACCTACCAACAGCACCTGGCACTGATGGAAGCGGAAACAGAGGCTGCACAACATGCACAGCATGTTTAATGGGAAACCATATTTTTATTCTTTTTCCTGATTTTTGATTTTGGGACAACCTGCAAAGAACTGGCAGGCTGTCCTTATTTTTTACCCTGAATCTGGAGCAGTGCCCAAGTCTTGAGAATGGCAAGCTGGGTTTTTGCATCCGCAATTTTTCCATCCATAATCATGGTAACGACTTCTTCCAGCGGCAGTTCCAGAACATCCAGAAATTCGCCAGCGTCTAAATCCTGCTGCATCGGAGCGGAGAGGTCTTCTGCCAGATACATATGAATGACTTCGGTATCATAGGCAGGAGTTGGGTAGAGATAGCCGAGTTCAGTATATTTTTTGCAGGTTCTGCCGACTTCTTCCCGCAGTTCCCGCAGACCGCATTCCAACGGGTCTTCCCCGGGTTCTCGCTTTCCGGCAGGGATTTCTAAGGTGACTTCGTGGAACGGATAGCGGTACTGCTGTACCATCAGAACGGTCTGCCGTTCGGTCAGCGGAACAACGCAGACACCACCGCTGTGGTGTACCACGTCCCGTTGTACAATTTTTCCGTCTTCCAGTTCCGCAGTGTCTTTGGTGACATGGAAAATTTTTGCCTGATAAACCAAATCACTGCTTTTTGTGATTTCATTCAAATGCATATGTTATCTTCCTTTCTATGCAATTAGTTTGCCGTTTCTTCGGCGGAATAATCCATGCAGCAGACGGATTCTGCTTTTGGACTTGGATGTCGCTTGTTCCAGATGCCAGCAACTGTGAGGTATCCGGCAAATAAAACCAGACCGCCCAGAGAGAGCAGTGCACCGGCTTTTAATCCAGGGGTGTGATAGGTGAATGTAATTTCGCTGTCGCCGGCAGCAACCGGCACTGCCATAAAGCCAATATCTGCCTTTTCAATAGCAACTGGTTCGCCGTTGACTTCTGCTGACCAGCCTTCCTCCCATGGCACACTGAAAAAGACGAGGTTTGCATGGTCTGTGGAGATGGTTGCATGGAAGCCTTTGCTGTTATAGGTGAACGAGTCGCAGGCAGTTTTTGCCCGTTCGGTGCACTCTGCCAGTAAATCTTCATCGGACATCTGGTGAACAGCATCCGGCAGCTTCTGCATATCCTTTTGATACGTTTCTACTGCATCATCTTCCAATACCAGTGCTCGCAATAATAGATTGCAGCGGTCAGATTCGGAATAGCTTTCCCACTGGGAACGGCTGACATAGGTGTCAAATGTAAAGCCCATTGGCAAAGCGTAGTCGTTTTTGTAGATGTGGAAACCGTTCTGGGTGTCGTAGTAGGAGAAGCCCGGCAGGTCGATGCCCTCTGGTTCTAGGTTATCCGGTGTAACTTCATCGAAATAATACCGGACAGAGAATAGATAGCGGATGGCCTTGCAGGAGCGTTCCGGACGAGAAGCAACATCTCTTGTTACACCGATTTCCGGATAAAATTCCATGATAGAGGCTGGAACAACACTGTGAAATGCCCGCATGCATGGCAGCCCCCAGAACATCGGGTAATTATCCCGGTCTTTGGAGATGTCAATGCGGAAGAAATCATCCTCTGAAACGGCAATTTTCACATCGCCCTCTTTGTCGATGGCTTTGTCAATATATTCTTCTGCCCGCTGTGGTGTGTATGCACCAAAATAAACCACGGTCATTGTACAGAATGTGCAGGCTGCTACGGTCATCGGCAGTGCCATTGCAAGGATGGGCTTTCCAGCACGTCGGCGGTGGAACAGAAAAGCAGTTGCCACCAGAGAAAGTATACAAATGCCCAGAACCAAATAAAAATGCAGCGGATATTCTGCAAATTTCCCCCATGTCACCTTGTCGCTGTTCTTTGTCGGCAGAATTGAAATCACGCCGAAAACTGCCATCATCAGGGCAGAAATGCCCAAACCGTATTTTGCAGAAATCGTGGTGTTGTCCAGAACGTATGCAGTCATCAGTGCCATGATGCAGATGGGCATATAGAACCATCGTGCATAATAAGACCCATTCAACGCATAGAAGCAGCTGTTCAGAATTGGAACAAAAGCACAAATTGTACAGAGCAGAACCAGTCGCTTTGCCCAGTGTCCCTCTTTGTATTTACAGAACGAGAGGACTCCAGTCATGGAGAACAGCGGTAAATAGCCGCCAATGGATGCCCATTTTGCATCGTTGCTGGAGAATAAGTTCGGGCGAGCCGGAACATCCGGAATCAGGAAAAAGCTCTCAATGATTCTCCAAATACGGGTACGGTCGTTGTAGGCGAGCATATCCATGCCATATAGACGGGAGGTAATGCGGTTGTTTGCCAGAATCGCAAGGGCAGACGGCAGGAGCAGGAAGCAGGCGAGTAGTACGCCAATAATAGCTTCGAGTGCCAGCCGGAAAAACTTTTTCGGGGTTGCGTGAAAATCCTTGGAGAAACACCGCACAATGAAATACAAAACCAAAAAGACGGCTTGCCCCGTGAAGAAAAAGTAATTGATACAGCCCATGAGAGCGACCGCAAGAGCAAATACGCCTTTTCGGTTCTGGTTGATGGATTCTTCCATGGCAATCAGCAGCAGTGGAAAAAAGGCAGTAACATCCTGAAAGTGGTTGAAAAAGAGGTTAAACAGCTGAAATCCAGAAAACGCATACAACAATCCGCCAATTAGGGCAGCGTTTCGACTGCGGACAAATCGTTGAATATAAGCGTAAGCCGTCATGGCTGCAATGCCATGCTTCATAGAGAGCAACACCGGAAGAGCATAGAGCATCCAGCTGCGAGGCAGAATCGTGGTAATCCAGAAGAACGGGCTGCCTAGAAGATAAAAGGCATATGACCCGATGAAGTTTGCTCCCAAATCAGTGTACCAGTTCCAGCCGAAACTGCCGCTGCGAACTGCATCGTTTGCGAGAGAATAGAACGGCAGCTGCTGGGAATTGTAGTCCCCGTAGTAGAGAAAATAGCCATGTTCCAGACACATCGCCGGCAAATAGACAATCAGCAGTGCACCAAATCCCAGCAGAAATGCAAATAGATAATTGTGAAACAGACTGCGGTTGGATATGGATTTTTGGATGGAAAAACGCATGACTTAGAAACCTCCGGAGTGATGAAAAAATATAGGAAACCTTTTTGCAGCTGCTGCATAGAATAAAGACAGGAATACCAGCCGCCGCTTACAGAGAAACGTGTGAAATAAAAATACCACCCTTTTCATAGTCAATGTAGGCATAAGACGGCGGCATGCCGTGGCTGAGCGGCACTGCCTGGATTCATCAGATAAACGCCGTTGCGGTATTCGTTGCGGCGAACGTGGGTGTGTCCGTGCAGGACGATGTTACAGCCCTCTGCAATCGCTTCTTCTACCAGAATATCGGGGGTGTAGGAAATCGCATGGCGGTGTCCATGCACGGCAAAGATACGATGCCCCGGAATCAGGTCAATGGTGCGGCTGATGGGTAGGCTGCTGTTAAAGTCACAGTTTCCCCGTACTGCATAGAACTTAGATTCCCATTCTGGATGACAGGATAAAAATAATTTGACATCCCCTTCGCTATCGCCGAGATGAATGCAGGCATCTGCATCAGCGTGTCGGGCTAAAATGGTTTCTAATACCTTGGGGTTGCCGTGGGTATCGGATAGAACAATAATCCGCATAAGAATGTTCCTTTCTATGGATTGAAATTTCTCCTCTGGAACAAGGTGCAGAGGAGCTGGTCAAAAATGACATCCCTTTTATTATAACATAAACGAATCACAATTACAACCTATTTTTGAAAGGAGTTTGCCATGAAACTACCGCCTTCTAAAATGGATGGACTACTGGAAATGGTGGGGAAAAAGCTGGGGGTTTCTCCGGAACAGCTGCGGTCGGATTTAGAATCTGGAAAACTGGAGCAGGCAATGCAGAATCTGCCGAAAAAAGAGGCTGCGAATGTACAGAACCTGTTGAAAGACCAGAAAAAAGTCGAACAGCTGATGAATACGCCGCAGGCAAAAGCGTTATATGAAAAATTGATGGGGAAGTAACGAATCCATGGATGGGATGATGGAGAAAATGCAGTCGCTGCTCTCCGACCCAGAGAGTATGCAGCAATTGCAGGAACTGGCACAGATGTTGCAGGCGGACAGCGGACAGGAGTCCACAGAAACGGAATCCGCTCCGACTGCCACAGAACAGACAGATGCAACTGCTTCCGGCGGCGGTCTGGATTTGGGAGCATTGATGAAGGTTTCTCAGCTAATGGGGTCGGCAAAAGAGGACAGCGATGCCGCTTTATTGCTGGCGTTGAAACCGCATTTGCGAGAAGAACGGCAAAAGAAAGTGGAAAAGGCAGTGAAGATGCTGAAACTGCTGTCGATTTGGAGCATATTGAAAGAAAGCGGTATGCTGAAAGATTTCTTGTGATGATTTTGCATAGAGGCGGTGCTGCCGGAAAGGGGGCGAATGGACGATGCCGCAATATACCCGACAGGATGGCGATGCAATGCGGCAGGATGCCATTCGCCGTTCCAAAGAAATGTATCATCGGGCAGCGATTCCGCAACCAACGCCGCAGCGAAACTATGATTTTTTACCGCTGCGAGAGGAATCAGCAGCCAATTCCGGCGGTATGCGAAAAAGTCCGCTGGATTTGGGAAATCTGCTGGGCGGATGGAATCCAACAGAATTGCTGGAGCACCTCGACAAAGACCAGATTTTGATTCTGGTGCTGCTGGTCATGCTCTATAAAGAGGGCGGCGACAAAAAACTGATGATGGCGTTGGCGTACTTACTGACCTGAAAAACGGAGGATTTGGGCAAGATGGAACAGGTTGTTTTCTGGGCGATTTGGGCAGCATTGGCGGTATTTATGGGCTATTTTTATCTGCATCATGCACATGGCATTCGTTCTTTTTTACGGGGAACGGGAACGGGTCTGGTAGCATTGTTGCTGCTGCATGAACTGGGTGGATGGATTGGATTTGCACCGGAGGTGAACGGTTTCAATCTCATGCAAGCGGGAATTTTGGGTGTGCCAGGGGTTCTGTTGATGATGGCGGTTCATTTTTTTCTGTGACGGTGCAATGAGAAACGCCGCAGGCGACTGTGGTCAAGCTGTCCCTCCTAACAAAGGTATTGATGAGAGAGATGAGAGAAATTTGAAATCTAGAAGAAACAGAGAAATGCTGTTCGCCATTCCAAAAACAAAGAAACTTCAAGCAAACTATAATCTAAGAAAGATTCATAGGCAATTCGGACAGCGCACCCACCGGCGAACCACACAAAGGCAGACAGCAAAGCGATTCTGCCGAATGGTTCAGAACGATTTTCCCTAGAAGATAAAATTCAAGACAACCTCTTGATTTTTTCCGAAAATTTGCTATAATAAAGAGGATGAATCCAGACAAGATTCACCAAAATTTTTGGAAATGAGGGATCTGTCATGCGTAAAAAATTGGATACTACCGGCAATGTATTCCCGATGCCGGTCTTGATGGTGGCAACGTATAATGAAGATGGCAGCGTGGATGTCATGAATGCTGCTTGGGGAACGATGCAGGAAAGCGGCATTGTTGCTTTGAATCTGTCGGAATCCCACAAGACCACCCAGAATATTTTGAAGAGAAAAGCCTTTACGGTGAGCTTTGCAGATGCAGCCCACGTTGCAGAAGCAGACTATGTTGGCTTGGTTTCCGGCAACAAAGAACCGGACAAGTTTGCAAAGAGCGGCTTGACGGCTTCTAAAGCAGAATGTGTGGATGCACCGGTCATCAATGAATTTCCGATTTGTCTGGAATGCGAATTTCTGGCATATCAGGACGAGCCGTATAGCTGCGGTGTCATCGGTAAAATTGTCAATGTGACAGCAGATGAAAGCGTTCTGAAAGATGGAAAAGTGGATATTTCTCTGGTCAATGCCATTGCATTCGACCCGTACACCCACGGCTATTACAAAGTAACAGAACGAGTTGGCGAAGCTTTTCAGGATGGCAAGAAGCTGATCAAGTAATCTGTTTTTGAAGATTTCTGAACGATTTTCCGCTGTGGCAGGACAGCCGCAGCGGAATTTTTTTCTTTTTTTCGATTTTTTCAAAAAAACACTTGACAAATCACAAAAAGTGTGTTATAGTAAATGACGTTGTGTAATACAACCGAATATCGTATTCTAAAGACAGCTGGTGGTGTTTCACCGTAAGTCCAGCCGAGGAATTGCTTTATCAATGAAAGATACTGCCGCATTCCCTGTCGAATGGCGGCTTTTTTTGGATTGTGATAGCATTTCTTTGATACGATAACAATAGTATCGGAGGTGAATTCACATGGCAAGTGAAAAGATTCTGGAAAGCAAAAAGGCAAAGGTTGCTGCTTTGACTGAAAAGCTGCAGAACAGCGTTTCTTTCGTTCTGGTTGACTACAAGGGCATTACCGTTGAAGAAGATACCAAGCTGAGAAAGGAACTGCGGGAAGCAGGCGTTTCTTACACAGTAGAAAAGAACTCGATGCTGCGTTTTGCATTGAAGGAAATGGGAATCGTGGATTCTTTTGAAGATGTACTGCACGGTACAACTGCAATCGCTGTTTCTAACGATGACCAGACTGCTGCTGCTCGTATTTTGGGCAAGTTCGCAGAAAGCAAGCCGGAAACCTTCAACCTGAAGGCTGGTTATGTAGACGGCGTTGCTTATGACACCGCTGGCGTTATGGCTCTGTCCAAGATCCCGTCCAAGGATGTTCTGTTGGCACAGCTCGTTGGTTCTCTGCAGGGTCCGCTGCGGAAGCTGGCTGCTACACTGCAGGCTCTGGCAGACAAGAAGAACGAAGAAGAAGCTGCATAAGGCAGTGTTCGTTCCCACATACCGCTGCTGCATGACAGCATAGCGGATGATGAAAATATTACAAAGGAGATTATTATCATGGCATCTGAAAAGATTACAAAGTTTATTGACGATATCAAGACTCTGTCCGTTCTGGAACTGTCTGAACTGATCGACGCAATTCAGGAAGAATTTGGTGTAACTGCTGTTATGGCAGCTGCTCCGGCAGCTGGTGCAGGTGCAGCTGCAGCAGAAGAAAAGACCGAATTTGACGTTGTACTGGCTTCCTTTGGTGACGCTAAGATGGCTGTTATCAAGGCTGCTAAGGACGTTCTGGGTCTGGGTCTGAAGGAAGCTAAGGCAGTTGTTGAATCTGCTCCGGCTACCATCAAGGAAGGCGTTTCCAAGGCTGATGCAGAAGCTCTGAAGGCTAAGCTGGAAGAAGCTGGTGCTACCATCGAAATCAAGTAAGTTTTTCTTACTTTTTTCAGTCAAAAAGAATCCCCTTGCAGCAAACGCTGCGAGGGGATTTTTGTTGTAATAAGAAAACCCCCGGCTTTGCCGGGGGATGTTTATTCTCAAAATTGTTCTGATTTCAAAAAAGAAACCACCGCTGGACGCTTCTGAACTGACCCCAAAAAGTTAGACAAAGATTCA